>OBLI01000896.1_pt1 | contig 30795 bp, 23 predicted proteins | sample 1519701 | NCBI WGS metagenome assembly OBLI01 (sample SAMEA3663005, study PRJEB22513) | pig gut metagenome | biome: pig gut; feature: pig-associated habitat; material: faeces | place: France | collected 2012 | reverse complement strand
TTCTACATTCATTTTAAACGTTGTTTTTTATTCAACGTTTTTCAGGGTAAGACAGATTGTCGAACGTAGCTTTGTACATTAACAAGCTCTTTACTTGTCTGAAATAGCTACGGAATTGAGAATCACAATAGTTAGTTGTGAATTAACCTAATTCGTCGCAATAATATTCATAAACATTGGTTTTCGCTTGCAGGCATAGTTGAAAATCGCTAACTTTGCATACATAATAAATAGAATATGACAATAGATGAAATACTGGCTCGCAAAGAAAGTCAGACGTTCGATTGCAAGAGCATACGAGCTGGAAACAAAAGGCAGCGCCATCCTGTCTTTCCACATTGATGTATTCATACTGAAGGCAACCTTGATGGCGGAGTGGAAGGCGTGATTTATATGTATAGCATGACAACAATCTCATCCAACATGTTGGAATCGATAAAACAGAACATTGGAAGACTGTGAATGTCATAAAGAAGAAATAAATTATACCACATTCTTTGCTGTTTGTGGCGGAAAATGTGAGCTCATTAAAATAATGATATGAAAGTTACAACTGACATAAAAGAGAAATTACAATACTATATAAACAACAACGAGGATGTTTACCAATTCTGTGATGAACTTGTTGAGATGTCTAATGATGCAATGCTGAAAAATAAGGAAGAGCTCTTAGACTATTTCAAAAGAGCCAATCAGATACTGGTATATGCCGACGATGATGTGCTGTTTCTCCTCTATGGTCTTGAAGTGCTGATATGCATTCAAAGGAAGTCGGCTTTTGATAATAACCTAATTGCAGCCTAAAAGATGAAAGCTCTCAGAGTTCCTCCAGTATATAAATGCATTGGCTTGTGTGACGCGGATCTGCTTGATAATGGTACGCGCCACCCTAATCTTGTGCTTATGAAGATTGCGGGGTTCTTGTTTGATAACAATGTTCTCTTCGAACTCATTCTTGACCCTAAGGCAAATATAGATAGATACGAGCATGTATTCATGTCCAGAGTTTTTACGTTTACTAATCTGCCTGAGTTTTACACGAAATCAATCGGTACTTCAGATGAAGCAAAGTTTCACATTGGTGGTACCGGATTCTATGCAAATGAGACCAGTATAAGAGAGTATCGCAAGAAAAGAGAAGACGACTTCTTCCGTTTAGATCATGACGTATATTTGAACACTTTTGTCAATCATCGTGGTGGTCATAAGGAAAAAGGTATAGACATGGCTCGCCAGATGCCTTATTACCATCTGTATGACGCATTTGTAGAGAAGCGGGTAAAAGCGGGATTCAAACGGGACAAATATAAGGATTATCAAAATTATTCCATCGGTTTCCTTACTCGTGGTTGTGTCCGTCATTGTCCGTTCTGTATCAACAAGCTTGAGAACCAGGTTTGCCGATACTCAAAGCTTGAGTGGTTCCTTGATAATGAGCGTGACGAAAAAGGAAGATTGGTTCGTCCATACATATATTTATGGGACGACAATTTCCTTGCTGCTGACAGAACCGTTTGGGAACCATTGCTCAAAGAGCTGATAGCCACGAAACGCCCATTCCAGTTCCGCCAAGGACTTGACGAACGAATGCTTGCACAAAGCCCAGATGGCGAGTTAATGGCTCAGATGCTTTCACAATCCAAATATCATGGAGATTTCATCTTTGCCTTTGACAACTGGAAAGATAGAGAACTTATAGAACGAGCATTGAAAATTTGGAAACATTATAATCCAAAGAAAGGAACCAAGTTTTATCTGTTCTGTGGGTTTAAACTTACAGAAGATAGCCATAACAAGTTCTACAAGGATATTTGGGAACTATTCCAACGAATTAGAGTTCTGATGTCCTACGGTTGTGTTGGCTATGTAATGCGTCACGAAGATTATCACAAATATGAAATCTCTAACCTCTATATACAAATAGCCAGATGGTGTAATCAGCAACAATTTTACAAGAAGATGTCCTTCTGGGAATTTGCATACAGGAATCAATCTTATTGGGAAGAGCATTCAAAAGGCATTACGAATCGGCCACATTTAAAGACGTTTGAAGAGTTTGAAGAAGATTTAAACAATGGATATTATGGTGAAGGTAAAGATCAGGTTAAAATGTGCCTTCCTTTACAATCCGTAATGAGAACACTGGATAAATTCCCTGAACATAGAGAAGAACTTCTTGAAATGTTCAACTATAAAATGGAGAACCTCGTAAACCCCAAACTTTGGGAATAAAAAAGCAAGAAATATGGCAGTATCACAATTAAAGGCAGCATTTCTTCATCTGAGTCAGCATTCTGTTGATTCCGTTCAAAATGGTAACGCATTTACCAATTGGGATGAGTATATGCACGTTGAACGTCCGATTGAATCCAAATTAAAGGAGAAAATGGAGGAAATAGACAATGCCGGAGGTGGCATTGTCCTCTTGGTTGGAAGCGCAGGTGATGGAAAATCTCACCTTATCAGTTGTATAAAAAAGGAGTCTGATTGGGGAGATGGTTGCTTCTATAATGATGCCACCGCAAGTAGTTCTCCAAAGAAGACAGCTATAGACACGCTGAAAGAAGCCCTTGTTGAATTCAAGGACGAGAATCTATATAAAACCACCAAAAAGCTTGTTCTAGCTATAAATCTCGGCAAACTTAATGCTCTCATAGACGATGAGGACATTAAGACAGATTATAAAGAGATTGTTAATTCAACTTTACCTATCTTTGATGATGACGACACAACTCCACCAATAAATACTGAAAGAGTTAAGGTCATTATGTTTACTGACGAACAGGCATTCGAGTTTTATGCTGATAGTTCTTCAGACATTCCTGTTGCATCTGACTTCTTGTCAAATATTATTAAGAAGGTTGTTTCTGAAACAATTGACAATCCTTTTTATGCGGCATATACTGCGGATAAAGCAAGTGGAGTTAGTCCTAAAGATCCTATAATATTGAATTATGAGTTGCTCCGCATTCCTGATGTACAAAATACAATTGTCCAGACAATAATCGAAGCTATAGTAAGATACAAACTTATCATTACACCGAGAGAGTTTCTGGACTTTCTTTATTCCATTATCGTCTATCCTCATTATGATGAGTATGTCGATGGCCACAAAGAGAAGAAAGAATTCTTTGAGGCATTGCTCCCGTCCCTTCTCTACTGTGGTAGAGAGAATATGATTCAAAAGGCAATTGGCAAGCTCGATCCTTTAAAGCAAAGTAGTACAGAACATGACAGACAATTATCGGTGTTGTTCACGTCGTATTCAATTCCCCCTTCATACCTGACAGAGCAACAAATTTCCGAACTTCCTGTTGATTTGCTAAATCGTACAAATGAGTTTTATGCCAACAATGGGCGAGATATTGAAAGAACGACAAAATTTGTTTTTAGATTAAAGCATCTTCTTTCTTACCATACAGAGAGTGAGGTGTACAAATCATATCTCGCGTTACTCAAAGGTATCTTCAACAAAGATGTCCACAAAATGCAAGAGATTTATGATGTTGTGGCAAAAGCAATACCTCGTCATTATGGCTCTTATTACGAGAAAAGTAATATGGTTCCGCTGAATATACAAGGTGGTCGCTATAGATTATTTGGCAGTTTACAACTGAAACCAGAGCCTGTAAAATCATATCATTCTGATCTCTATAAGAACGAGTTTCTTATGAGATTTGACATGTCATGGAAATTCCCTGATGGGTCAGTGCCGTTGAGAATGGACTTCCAGCTTTATTCATATCTTAACGAATTGAATAGAGGGAAACTGGCGTTATCCTATGAAAACGAAAAAGATCTGGCATTCAGCAGATTTGTGCGAAAACTTGTAGAAAAGTGTAACTGCGAACAGGAAATAACCGTTGTAAGGTTTGATTCAAGCGTGTTAGAGTTAAGTGAATCATCATTTGGAAATATTCAGCTACAATGAAAATCAAGATAGAAGCATATAACAAGCATTATCACCAAAGTGGTAAGTTCATAGATAATTGGCAGGAAGGAATAAAGTTGCTTCCCTTTAATTCCAATCCTGCCTCGGCATACGACAAAAAGTGTGGCTTGCATGGTACAACAGGCGAGTTCTTTCGTCTGTGGGATAATGACGGGACGAGGTCCATTGAGGATTTTGAAAAGTCGGCAGTAGAACCTGTCAAGGAATATTTGACTAATCAAAAGCAGATGCCTATCGAACAAATCACTGAATTTGTTCGAATGATGCGTGATATCATGTTTATAGATGGCAATCTGAACATAACAGATTCCGTATTTCTGAAATATCTTCCATTAGTGCCAAATGATGAACGTATTTCAAAAAAGGAGAGAAATAAATATAAAGATGGTCAAGAGAAACTGGCTAATTATTTGTACTCTATGCTTTCTGATGAATTGCAGCATTCTGGTCATTCGGATACACCGAACTTGTTTTCAAAGATTCTTCAGGAAGCATTGACCCCGTTTGGAGGAACAACTGACGAGGCAAAAAAACGCGATTATACAGTTCTTCCATATATCAAAAAATCATTTGAAGAAGATCTCAATTGGATGCTTGAACAAGAAGAGTCTGTAAAGGTAAAATATCTTCATTTGTTTCTACATTTCTATGCGTGTTATGGTGTAACGCAGGCAATAGTTAGAATTACGGCCAAAGACAAGCAAAAAGAAGATATGCCAGCACCTTTTTACTTCATATTGAATTCTGAGCGAGCTTCTGTTAATCATGATGCTGTTGTAAGAGGATGGTCATATCAGATACCAAAGTCTTCACTTGATAAGTTATACGGAAAGTCACAAGCACTCGACATTCTTAATAGTGTATTGGGAGGTAATATAGGTTTCTACAACAATATACGCGATAAGTTGAACGAAACCGACTTTGAGGATAATCGTGAGTTGTGTAATGAACTTCTCTCAAAATACCAAGAAGAGAAGAGAGAGGTCTTCAATAGACGAACAAGTGAAAGTGGGTCGATTGAAGAAATAGAAATTGACGTACATTCATACGAAGAATTCATTTCCACTCTTGAATACTTATGTACAGGCCTACAGTCGCCGAGTTATATATCTCGAATGAGGAAAAAGGTTATTGACTTATTAAGTGTAAGATTCTTGCAAAGCAGGAGAGGCAATTTTGTACTTGTTCTTGATAATGAAATGCTAACATTCCTTATTGCACTATTCACAAAGAGTAAAAAGACAAAGTTGGAAGATTTGTATAAACTATTCAATAGCTATGGTATTTACTTCAATAGGGGTAGCCGTCTGGCGATTGAGGATTATTTGTTAAAGTTAAACCTTTTAGACAGGAAGAGTGATTCCGGTGAAGCACAATATGTTACAGTCATTTTATAATTATATAGTAAATGATCTTTTGATTGGTTATTTCAAAAAATACCCATTGCAAAAGGGATGCCGATACTTCATGATTGTAGAGAACGAGAAGCATCGAAATATGTTAATTCAGGCATTGAATGATGCATGTGATAAAATTACTATTTCCGGAATCTATCAAGGCAATGACTCTTCTGTTGTAGAGGAGCCATATGACACACATGTAATAAAACCTTCAATAGATTCTCCGTCAATTATCATAGGATATGATAAAACCTCAACAGAAGACTATCTTACGACAATCAGAAATTCTGTAGGAGTAGCAGGTAGTAAATACGAGAATTTTGGTGTTGTCTATGTTCTTTCTGACAGCATATTGTCATCTATCATTACTGCATGTCAAGATTTACAGGCAGTAGGTGGTCCTCTGCATTCAGGCTATATCATACGGGACATTCATGAGAAAGCGGAGGATGTCATCTCAAAGGATCTTGAGCGTAAATATCTGGATAAACATCTTAACAAGATATCCGAGTATATCGCTGATGGAACATGTAATCTCTTTGACTTTCGTTACGCACTCAGCGTTTTGGCTGATCAAACATTAAAGGGACATTATAATGACTTAGATTACTTTAATGACAAGGCTGTCTATGATGGTACATTCAAACCTTCTGATGCTGAAATGGAAGACCGTGTTGAAGAGAACCACGAATTATATAGAAAGATTAGTGACATCATGAATGAAGATGATGACACAGACAAATTCAAACTGTTACAGAGATTCTTGGACGAGAAACTATCCAAGAAGATTGTTGCTAATCCAGATTCTTGGAAAAACATTGATTTTCGGGATATTTGTGATAGCATGGAGAGAAAGGCCGCAACAGCAAACCTGGAACTTCTGGATATAGAACTGCCATCTGAGGGATTATTGACTTCAATGGTTTCGTATACCAAGGGAAATAGGAAGAAAAAAACAACTTCCTATGTGGTAATCTGTGACCAAACTGGAGCTGTAGGGCAACAGGTTAAGATAACATTCAATAAAGAAATTAAGAAGGTAAATTCTGATGTGTGCCAAACCCAAGGACCGGTGCTGAACGTGACTGTTGGAGATTTGCTTTTCAAACAATCAATAGGTCTGAATGACAATCATCATGATTTCTTCATGATGAAACTGCCTTGTAGCAAGAGCTTTTTCGGAGATATAAAGGAATGCTTTTCTATAAACAAAAAGGGGGAAATTGTAGTTGTCGTTCCAGACGAAGGGGATGTATTGACATTTGGTAATGGTGATGAACAATTATCCATTCCGCTTGACAAAAAGGTGGTGTGGACAGATAATGCAAAATTGGTAGTTCCTGTTGATGATGAGGAGGGAAATAATCAGATTGATTTCTTTGTTGACTTTGGCAACAAGGAGGTTAAGTTTGTGCTTAAACTGAATATTGCAAAGCCTGTTCCGCCTGCTCGCCCAGGAACTATAGAAGAAGGAACATATGAAGGTGGAGAGGTCGTTGTTGATGGTACCCCTCGGCCTGTTTTCTCTTATTGGAAGAAGTATCTTGATTGGGAGGAAGCGTTTATTAAAAACGGTTGCTCTCATATAAATTATGTATATAATGGGCTAACTGGCGAATACGAACCAGAATATGAAAATCTCGAACTGCCTATTTGCGTACAAAAAGCATTGACAGAGATATTTGCGTACTATAACAACCACAACACCATTCCATCTCTTTGTAAGATGAATGATGAATTGCGCGTTTTATATAAGAACTACTGGCATGCTGTTGTTTCTTCGATAAATGGCATACCAAATAATAGATGCTTATTCAAAGAGGAATACTGTCTTACAAAGTTAGGAATAGTATCTACATGGAAAAGATTGTATTTATCTCCTTTCCATCCATTGCTTGTTGCATATGCGCTTGAATACGACAGTCAATATGATGACAAGGAGGAATCTGCATTTGCCAAGAAGCTCCTGTCACCATTCTATCTTATCCCTTATTTTTACTATAACGACTCACCAAAACGCCCATATACAGACAAGGAAATTGGTGAGATTCATAACTGGCTAAGCTATGAAAGTGTAAACTGCAAACCACAAGAACGTACGAATGATATTACCACAAAGATGGTCTGGACAAAGATGGAGGCTTTCATAAAGCATTTCAAGTATCTTTTTCAGGATAAGGATTGTCCAATCATCATTAGTACCATAGGCATTGCTGATGATACAAATGTGATAAAGGGAATAGTTGAATTCATAAGGAAACAGTATTCTGATGGTGTCCAGAGAATTGAACTCCATGAATATGTAGATAATCTTATGGAAGAGACATTCTTTGAGAAACTAAATCGTCTTGACTCAATAGATGCCATTGCGCGCGAGCTTGATGACTTGAATCTAAAATTGGAATCAAAAGGAGAATATACAAGTCAGGAGTTAATACACCAGCTATTTACTCGTGTATCTTTCTATAAACATGCATTGAGTCCTACCAATGGTCAGATCGGATATTCTCATATTGCATTTTATCAGATGGATACGGGTACCGAGTTCATAAGACAGGTCACGTCTGAACTTCGTACGGAATTATCCTTCAATGGATTGATTTCAATACCATCTACATACAATAAGATGGGTGCATATATTATAGGTTATGGAACAAGTGGTGTAAAGGAGCAAATAGGCTATCTTTATCCCATGACGACTGCTTTGAATACTCTTTATGCCAATGAAGAACATGAAGGCTGCAGCGTGTTCAGTAATAATACATGCGTTGCCAAGAGATATAAATTCAGCAAGTCTGATTTACTACAATCAATTTATGACAATGCCAACTGGGTGACTTTCATCAATCCTGAGGTTGACATCAACTTCTTCTACAAGCAGGACCTGTATGTTGTTCATTATACCGATCAATATACTATCAATGCAAAGTATGATAGCATTACGGTGACAAAGCATGTGGACCAGTATGAAAATATGCTTCGTAAGTCGTACGAGAAATATGCGCTTTCAGAAGAACGCTTCCAACATTTTAATGAGACGATGATGAATTACTTCAATTGCTTGAATGGAAGTTGGATGCTTGATATTGTCAAGAAAAGTGAGGATCAGATACGCGAGAAGATGAGTATCGTGGCTGCAAGTATTGCTATGCTGCGATTCATGAGCCGTAACAAGAATGTGTACTGGATTCCTGTTTCGCTTGAAGAGATACTGCGTGTGACAGGCTCCATCGGCTTACCTCAGGACTACATCTTTACAAAGAAAAGTTTGGGAGCCAAGGGCGCTATGTCTGATGACTTACTCATGATAGGTCTTGATGCAACAAACGAGACCGACATACAGTTGTATCTCTATCCTGTTGAGGTTAAGTTCTCAAAGAACAGTTCGATGGCAGGTAAGGCTGGCAAACAGGTAAGTCAGACATTCCTTCAGCTGAAGGAACACTTATTTGGGGATGCAAATTTCACCAAGAACATTTACCGCACATTCTTTGCATCTCAGTTCTTGACGAATGCAGAAAAACTGAATGCAAACAAATTGCTCTCGGATGACGAGTACAAGGAGATTGAACAATTCCGTTTTGAATTGCTTAACTTGAAATATACATTGAAGGAGAAACTGCCCGTTAAGGAAATGGGTAGTGCTGCTATCGTGTCGTTCTTTAGTCATGCGACACATAGCCTTTCAACCTCTCTCGTGGATAATGTTCCCGTTTGTGAGGTTCATTTCTCTGAACGTGAATGCTTCCAGTTTATTGCGGAACCCGAGAATAATCACATGAAATTCCTTGAAACGGATATGATTATGATTGATACTGATACGCTGAATGCTATTGATAATCCTATAGCCGTTGCCCCAACCGAAGATACGGAGAATCCTATTGTGCTAACGGAGATAGAGGATGAAGATGTCTTTGCTGATATTAAAACTGTTTCTTCGGTTGCAACTGGCGAAATTAGCAGCAATAACAATTCGACAAAATCTGTCGTCGAAGGTGATACTAAAACAACCGACGTGAATTTCTCGGATTCTGAGCAAAAGGTAAACGTGGCATGTAACCAGGAAAATACTTCCCATAGTATAAAAATCAAGGTCGGACATTCTCTGTCAGGTCATCGTGAGGTAGTATATGAACCGAATAATACAAAGAGGGTCTCTCATCCGAATATGGGCATTATCGGCACAATGGGTACTGGCAAGACACAGTTCGCACGTTCCGTGATTGCACAGTTTTCGAAGGAGAGTATTCATAATGTTGGTGGAAAACCAGTGGGAATGCTTGTGTTTGACTATAAGGGCGATTATAAGGACAAGGAGTTCTTGGATGCTGTTGATGGCACATGCTATAAGTTCAATTATCCTTTCAACCCATTGAAGCTGGTAGTAAACGATGAGGTAGAGGGCATGAACCTGCCTGCCATTACAGCCGATAGAATTGCCGATTCATTTGCCAAAGCTTACGGACTTGGTTTGAAGCAGCAGAGTAACATCAAGCAGGTAATTATAGATACATATAAGGATGCGGGCATCACTAAAGAGCCTAGTTCGTGGGAGAAGCCAGTTCCAACTATGGAACAGGTAATAGAGAAGTATTTTGATACTTACGATGCCAATGACAAGGCTTTCGCTTTGTTTGATAAGTTGCGTGATTATACCATCTTCACAACAGACAATAGCAATTGCGTTTCGCTTTTTGAATGGCTCAACAGCGTGCGTGTGATTGATCTGACTCTCTATCCTGATGATACGAAGAAGGTTATTGTGTCATTGATACTTGATCTGTTCTATGCAGAAATGCGCCAGTTGGGTTGTAGTAAACAGGAAAATGGATTCCGCGAACTACGCGCTATGATCATGGTGGATGAAGCACATCAGTTCCTAAAGAAAGACTTCAATTCATTCCGTAGCATCATAAGTGAAGGGCGTGGGTTCGGTGTGGGAATGATACTCTCCACGCAGAATGTTAGCGACTTCAAGACTTCAAAGGAAGACTATTCACAGTTCATCCTTAGTTGGGTAATCCATCATGTAAACTCCATCAGCAAAGCAGAACTTGCAAATATCTTTGGTGCAAGCGATCCGAATAGCAATCGCTACATGGACTTCATCAACAAAGCAAAACTCTTTGAAAGTGTTTGCAAGATAGGCTCAAGGGTTGAGGGAATTAGAGATTTACCATTCTTCGAGTTGATAAAAGATGAAGAAAGATATAATAATGGACATTAGAACAATGATAATCAATAGGAAGCTACAATATTAATAGCATTATGGACAAGCATAAGCAACAATACATAGATTTTAAAGCCTACGAGCGTGTGGCAGAACCACATAAGCGCGAGAGAGCTTTGGCATGGCGCACGGCTATTGGTCTGCAAGATGTTGATGGACTGAATGTTTCTGACTATCTGAAGGAGACGGCTGTCAGACACATTGAAGGCGATATTACTATCGATGATGTTCGTGAACAGTTGAAATCGTATTATGTCAACAAAACCACGCATGCCGAGGGAGATGCCGAAAGGGAGGAGGCCGACCGTGTGGCTGCCAATATTGCCAAGCTACTGAGCGAGAAATCTTTTTCGTTTACGGCATTGGAGTTTCTGAATATTCATAGGCACTTGTTTGAGGGGGTATTCAAACATGCCGGTGAAGTGCGCCCCTATGACATCAGCAAAAAGGAATGGGTGTTGCGTGGCGACAGCGTTGTGTATGGGCGTGCAGCCGACATTATGATGGCGTTAAGATATGACATTCAGCAAGAGAAAGACTTTAGTTATAAAGGACTTTCAATAGATGCAATCATTGACCATATTGTTGACTTTGTTACCTTGTTATGGCAGAACCACCCATTCCGTGAAGGTAACACACGTACAACGGCTGTGTTTGTCATTAAATATCTGCGCTCTATCGGATTCAATGTAGACAATAATTTGTTTGCCGACAACTCTTGGTATTTTCGCAATGCCCTTGTTCGTGCCAACTATCGCAACCCTTCAAAGGGTATAGACCCCAACAAGTCATTCCTCGCAAAGTTCTTTCGTAATTTGATGTTGGGCGAACATCATGAACTGAAGAACCGCTATATGCTGATAGGGTATAGTGATGTGAATGACACCCATACAAGTACCCGTACAAGTACCCATACAAGTACCCGTACAAGTACCCATACAAGTTTTGATGAAACAATATATGTTTTATCTGAAAATATAAAGCGATTAATTGTTGCGATTGGTACAGGTGAAATGAGCGTAAAGGAAATGATGGAGATGGTCGGTTTGAAGAACCGTCCCAATTTCCTTGAATATTCTCTTACGCCAGCTCTTCAAAACGGTCTCATAACGACAAAATTTCCAAACTCGCCACGCCATCCTCGTCAGAAATATCTTCTGACAGTTAAAGGGCTAGCGGTATATGATCAATTGAACATACCATATTCGCTTTAAACCCAAATCGTCATTAGGCCGTTTTATGTCTTATTTTATAACTGCTTGCAGTCTTTTGGTTTTTATAAGGTGTCTTTTGTTCGTTTTTAATTCGCAATAGCTCGCTATTACTCATTAAAAGCCAAACAAAATCAACTCTTCTAAAAATCCAAAATGCAAGCAAGCCCTAACGACCGATTTGGGTTAAAAGCAAATGTCATCTGTTCTCGTCGACACCGAGCCCGAAGAGGGCGAAGTCGGCACGCAAGGGGTCGTCGGGAAACACTTCAAGCATGGCGGCTGTGAGCTTCTTAGCTGTGCTCATTGAGGCTGTGCGGCTTGTAAGAAGCCCCAGGCGTGTGGCTTCCTGCACCACATGGGTGTCGAGAGGCATGATGAGGGTGCGACGGTCAATGATGTCGGCCCACAGTCCGAGGTCTACGGGTGAGCCTGAGCGCACCATCCATCTTAGAAACATGCACACGCGCTTGCAGGCAGAGGCCGTGTTCTTTGGCACAACGGCACTCGCGTCGTGGGCAGCGAAGAAACGACAGATGGCTTCAACAGCCTCAAGGCCAGTGGCGGCGTTCTGCCGCACATACTCTTTCATGCTTCCGTGCTCCTGCAACATGCGGTTGTAAGCCGTGAGCAGCTGGTGCATGTGGTGGTGGGTGTAGAGGCGGTAATAGCAGACTGGGGTGTCGGCGATGTCGTTTGCGAAAGCGCCTGTGCGCACCCACCGGTCGACCTCTCCCTGTGCCGCGTCGAGGAGGTATTGAATTTTTGGGAAGAACTGCTTCCTTGAGCCGTAGCTCAAGCATGAGGCAATGAACGCCATGGCTTCCTGGTTGGCTTCGCCCTTGACCTTGTGCATGAAGGAGCTGGGGTCGGCAGGCAGGAAGTCGGCCGTCTCGTAACGCTCTGATAAGCTGATGATATGTTGCTTTAATTCTTGATCCATAATCTTTGTTCTATTCTATAAAAAAGAAAAAAGCGATAACCTTCACAGGCAACCGCTTCAAATCTTCAATAGGTATTAGTTTCCTTTAAGGCAAAAAGATTGTTTTCAGGATAACGATTGCAAAGATAGCCATTTTTTTTAATCTTACAAACTTTTAGTAAACTATTTTTAAAGAAAAAGTGTTGTGCTCCCACACAATGAAAAATAAAAAATTCATTTGCGTTTTATGCGCTTTTAGAACACGATAAGTAGGGGTTCAAAATTAAGTAGGTGTTCAAAATTAATCGCATATATGAATCTTATAAAAAAGGTTATGCTTTCAAATGCCTCTACGCCCTCTTTTGGCCCGTATGCCCAGCTCTCATCGGTCGTGTAGCCCGCTACACTCCCTCTTCGGAGCTGAACATACAGACCAAAATAGAGCATAGAATCATTTAAATTAATTTTGAACACCTACTTAATAATTTTTTTAGCTTATGTTTTTTATGTTTCAACGATTTTCTTTAAATTTGCAATGACAGAAAAGTTTTTTATGTGGAGCTTGGAGCAGCGTTGAGGCAATGGATGTTCTTCTGCTTCACAGAAAGGCTTGCCAACGACAAGACAATTTATTGACAAAAATAGAACCATTATGCAAACAAAAATACTCTTTGTGTCGGCGTTGCTCCTTCTCGGAGCGTCTGCCACACAGGCAAAGATAAAGATGTTTCCGCTGTTTACAGACAACATGGTGTTGCAGCAGAACACCAAGGCACCCGTCTGGGGTGAGGCAAAGGCGGGCAGAAACGTGAAGGTCACAACGTCATGGAACAACCGCACATACACCGTCAAGGCCGACAGTAAGGGCCGTTGGCGCATAGACGTGGACACACCGTCGGCAGGAGGCCCTTATGAGGTGAGCGTGAGCGACGGCAAGCCCGTGGTGCTGCGCGATGTCATGATTGGCGAGGTGTGGCTGTGTACGGGCCAAAGCAACATGCAGATGCCGATGGAGGGATGGAACATCAAGATGAACGCTGAGGAGATCGCGTCGTCGGCATCAACCACCAACGTGCGCCTCATGCATATCGACAACGCCGTGAGCCAGTTGCCCACCGCCGATCTGCCAAAGCAGAAGCACACATGGGAGAAATGTTCGCCCGAAACGGTCAAGAGCTTCTCTGCCACAGGCTATTTCTTCGGAAAGGCGCTGGCGGCAAGTCGTGGAGTGCCCGTCGGACTTATCATGACCTGCTGGGGAGGCACAGACATAGAGTCGTGGATGAGCGGCAAGGCTCTCGGCGAGGTGCCGGGTTTCAAGACCGTGGTCGACGAGATCGTGAACGACAAGCTCACGCTGGCTGAGCATGAGACAAAATATCTTGCAGAGCTGAACGACTGGTTCACGACCACAGGCAAGAAAGAGGGTAGCGTGGATGCTGACGGCAAGGTGCTGTGGGCAGACCCGGGCTATGACGACACCGCTTGGCAACTGTTGCCGCAGCCGCTGAAGATCGATGAGGTGGGCTACACCAGTTTTGACGGCGTGGTGTGGTACCGCAAGACCGTTGATGTGCCTGCCGCATGGCAAGGCAAAGAGCTGAAGCTTGAGCTGTCGACAATAGACGATATCGATGTCACCTATTTCAACGGACAGGCTGTCGGCCACACCGAGACTTGTCCTGTGAAGCGTGTCTACACCATTCCTGCCGACATGGTGAAGGCAGGACGGGCTGTCATTGCCGTGCGTGTGCTCGACATTGGCAGTGCGGGCGGACTGCGTGGCAACGCCGACAACATGGCCCTTTCGTGTGGTAGCGACCGCATGAGCTTGGGAGGTGAGTGGCGAGTGAAGTTGGCTTCTGACCTCAACGCTGTGGCAAAGGTGCCAGTAAACCCCGTCGACAACCCCTTCATACCGACCGTCCTTTACAACGCGATGATTCGTCCGCTCGTTCCCTATGCTGTGAGAGGAGCCATCTGGTACCAAGGCGAGAACAACGCCCCGCGTGCTTACCGTTACCGCGACCTGTTGCCGCAGATGATTGCTTCGTGGCGCAACGACTGGAACAGACAGTTCCCCTTCCTCATCGTGCAGCTTGCCAACTATATGCAACGCAAGGACCAGCCCGCAGAGTCGGAGTGGGCAGAGCTGCGCGAAGCACAGTTGCTTACGTCAGAGGCTGTAGCAGGTTCAGGTCTTGCCGTGGCTGTGGACGTGGGTCTTGCCGACGACATACATCCCACCGACAAACAGACCGTGGGTGAGCGTCTGTCGCTCGTTGCACGCCGCGTGGCTTATGGCGAGAACATAGCCTCTTCGGGTCCGTTGTGTCAGAGCCACAAAATCGAGGGCGGTGCCATTCGTCTCACCTTCGCCCATGCCGATGGTGGACTGAAGGCGCGTGGTGGAGGCAAGCTCACGGGCTTTGCCATTGCCGGTGCCGACCATAAGTTTCATTGGGCCGATGCACGCATCGAGGGCAACGACATCGTGGTGTCATCGGCAGACGTGCCCATGCCCCTTGCCGTGCGTTACGCTTGGGCCGACAACCCCGACTGCAACCTCTACAACGGTGCAGGCCTGCCTGCCTCGCCTTTCCGCACAGATGCGTGGGAGGGGCTGACCGTGGGACGCTAACGGTGGTCTTTGAATGGTTGCACGTCTATATTTTGCGCTTCGCGCGGTTTTAAACATCAATGACCATTAAGTAGGTGTACAAAATTAATCGCATATATGAATCTTATAAAAAAGGTTATGCTTTCAAATGCCTCTACGCCCTCTTTTGGCCCGTATGCCCAGCTCTCATCGGTCGTGTAGCCCGCTACACTCCCTCTTCGGAGCTGAACATACAGACCAAAATAGAGCATAGAATCATTTAAATTAATTTTGAACACCTACTTAATGTACATTAATTGAACATCAATTTTCCGCGCGAAGCGCGTATTAATGATAATTAATGGGCCATTAATGACAATTGATGTTCAGAAAACAACGAGCGCGAAGCGCGATGTAAACATTCATCTTTGCGAAAGATCTACACCTTTATATAAAAGCCCGCATGTCGGCCGTTGGTCTTGCCCGCTGTCGGCAGCAACGGCAGACGTGCGAACAAAAAAAGAAAAATAAAAAAATATGAGCAAAACAAAGAAACGGCTTCTCTTCATCTGTCTTGGCAACATCTGTCGCAGTCCGGCGGCTGAGGGCGTTATGAAGAAGATGGTGGCCGACGCCGGTCTTGCTGCCGGTTATGAGATAGATTCGGCCGGCATTGGCGACTGGCATGTGGGACAGTTGCCCGACTCGCGCATGCGCAATTGCGGAGCACGCCGTGGCTACAATTTCAACAGTCGTGCGCGGCAGTTTGACAAGACCGTAGACTTCGACCGCTTCGACAACATACTTGTCATGGACAGGAACAACTATCGCGCCATCACCTCGATGGCTCCTGATGACGAGGCGCGTGACAAGGTTCACATGTTGACAGATTATTGTGTGGAGCACGCAGGGGCAGAAGCCGTTCCCGATCCTTATTATGGCGACGAGAGCGACTTCTTCTATGCCCTCGACCTCATAGAAGATGCGTGCCGCGGACTGCTTGGGGCGGAGTAGGGCAAACGCATGTTCTTGTGTCCAAATGTCTTGAAGTGTGAATAAAAATACGGCATTTTAATGATTTAAACCAAAATTTGCTGTCTTTTTGTTAGATTTTGTTTCTTTTATGTGACGATTATAAATATTATTGCTATCTTTGCCAACAGAAAGATAAGATAATAATGACTTAGATAGCCAAAAGGAAATACATCAAGACAGAAACGATTATGGTATTAGACATTGAAATGCTGAGGACGTTTTACTCCTCTTATGGGCATAAGGTTGCATCGGCCCGCAACATTGTTGGTCATCCGCTGACATACGCCGAGAAGGTGTTGTTTGCTCACTTGTATGATGACGGAGCGTTGAAACCGTTCCGACGCGGAGAAGATTATGTTGATTTCAGACCCGACCGCGTGGCAATGCAAGACGCAACGGCACAGATGGCCTTGCTGCAGTTCATGAACGCAGGCAAGAGCCGGGTGGCGGTGCCGGCAACGGTGCATTGTGACCACCTCATAAAAGCCGACAACGGCGTGGAGGAAGACCTGCCTGCTGCGAAGAAAGTGAACAGCGAGGTCTACGACTTCTTGCGGTCGGTCTCGGAGAAATATCATATCGGCTTCTGGGCACCGGGCGCAGGAATAATACACCAGGTGGTGCTTGAGAACTATGCCTTCCCCGGAGGCATGATGGTGGGTACCGACTCGCACACGCCAAACGCCGGCGGACTGGGCATGGTCGCTGTGGGTGTGGGCGGTGCCGATGCCGTGGACGTGCTCACGGCCCAGCCTTGGGAGCTTAAGATGCCGCGTCTCATTGGTGTGCGCCTGACAGGAGAGCTGTCGGGATGGGCTTCGCCCAAAGATGTGATCCTTGAAATTCTGGGACAACTCACGGTGAAGGGCGGCACAAACGCCATCCTCGAATATTTCGGACCGGGAGCAGCAACAATATCTACAACAGGCAAGGCTACCATCTGCAACATGGGAGCGGAGCTGGGAGCCACTTGCTCGCTCTTCGCTTTCGACGACAACGCCGCCGACTATCTGTGTGAGACAGGACGCAGCGAGGTTGCCGACATGGCACGTTCATGTGCTGCCGATCTGCAGGCAGACAGCGAGGTGTATGACAATCCGGAGAACTATTATGACAAGCTCATAGACATAGACCTCTCAACAATAGAGCCGCACCTCAACGGACCGTTCACGCCCGATGCAGCAACAACCGTCAGCGAGATGCGGACCAAGGGACCGCGTGAAGACTATCCCATGACGGTGGAGGTGGGACTTATCGGTTCCTGCACCAACTCGTCATATCAGGACCTTGCACGTGCCGCTTCTGTGGCACGTCAGGCGGCGGAGAAAAACATCAAGGTGAAGGGACAGATCATCATAAACCCCGGCTCAGAGCAGATACGCTTCACGGCAGAACGCGACGGATTGCTCGACGATTTCCGTCGCATAGGGGCTGTGATCATGACAAACGCCTGTGGACCGTGCATAGGACAGTGGCACCGTCACACCGACGACCCTGAGCGCAAGAACGCCATCGTGACATCGTTCAACCGCAACTTCCGCAGACGTGCCGACGGCAACCCCAACACCTATGCCTTCATTGGCAGTCCGGAGCTTACGATGGCTCTCGCCATTGCGGGACGCCTCGACTTCAACCCCGCCACCGACACGCTTCTTGATGCCGACGGCAAGGCCGTGATGCTCGATGCCCCTGTGGGCAATGTGTTCCCGCCGCGTGGCTTTGAGGTCAAGGACAAGGGGTTCATTGCGCCTACCGATGGCGACACGTCAAAGATTGAAGTGGTGATCGCGCCGACCTCTGACCGCCTGCAGAAGCTTGAGCCGTTTGAGGCGTGGGACGGTAACGACTTTACCGACATGCCGCTTCTCATAAAGACCAAGGGCAAGTGTACCACCGACCATATCTCTATGGCTGGCCCATGGCTTAAATATCGTGGACATCTGCAGAACATCTCCGACAACCTCCTCATGGGAGCCGTCAATGCTTTCAACGGCGAGTCGAATAAGGTGCTGTGTCAGACCGACGGACAGTATAAGGCCGTGTCGGCGGTGGCAAAGCTGTATAAGGCCCAGTGGCTGTCATCGATAGTGGTGGCTGAGGACAACTACGGCGAAGGCAGCTCGCGTGAGCATGCTGCCATGGAGCCGCGCTTCCTGGGCGTCAAGGTGGTGCTGGCAAAGAGTTTTGCACGCATACACGAGACCAACCTCAAGAAGCAAGGCGTGCTCGCAATAACCTTTGCCGACAAGGCTTCTTACGATCTTGTGCGCGAGGATGACCGCATCTCGGTGACCAGACTGTCACAGTTTGCACCGGGCAGCACATTAAACGTCACCCTTCACCACAGCGATGGCACAACAGAGAGCTTTGCTGCAAACCACACTTACAACGCAACGCAGATAGAGTGGTTCAAAGCAGGAAGTGCGCTAAACTATGTTATGAAAAACAAGTAGGTTCAACCCCAAGAGAAAAGGAGAACAATGTTATGGATAAGATCAATGTCACAAACAAGATAGAGAAGAAGAACGGAAAACTGATGGTGCCCGACACGCCGACAGTGCCTTTCATCACGGGCGATGGTGTCGGTGCTGAGATAACGCCTGTTTGCCAACAGGTGGTCGATGCAGCCGTGGAAAAGGCTTATGGCGGCAAACGGAAGATTGTGTGGAAGGAGGTCCTTGCCGGAGGAAAGGCGCATGAGCAGACAGGCGAATGGCTTCCGCAAGCCACCCTCGATGCCTTCAAAAAATATCTGGTGGGCATAAAAGGTCCGTTGATGACGCCTGTCGGTGGAGGCATTCGCTCGCTCAACGTGGCCTTGCGCCAGACCCTCGACCTCTATGTGTGTCAACGGCCCGTGCGCTATTTCCGCGGAATAGAATCGCCGGTGAAGCATCCTGAGAAGGTGGACATGTGCATCTTCCGTGAGAACACGGAAGACATCTATGCCGGAATAGAGTGGGAGGCAGGATCAGACGAGGCAAAGAAATTCTACCGCTTCCTGCACGACGAGATGGGCGTCAAGAAGGTGCGCTTCCCCGAGACATCAGGGTTCGGCGTGAAGCCCGTCTCAAAAGAGGGCAGTGAGCGACTCATACGCAGCGCCATCGACTATGCTCTGGCGCACGACCTCAAGACCGTGACGCTGGTGCACAAGGGCAACATCATGAAATTTACGGAAGGCGGATTCAAGAAATGGGGCTACGAGCTGGCTGAACGCGAGTATGGTGAGGAGTTGAAGAGTGGACGACTGGTCGTGAACGACTGCATCTGTGACGCGTTCCTTCAGAACGCTCTGCTCAAGCCGCAAGACTATAGTGTTATCGCGACCATGAATCTCAACGGCGACTATGTGAGCGACATGCTGGCAGCACAGGTGGGAGGCATCGGCATTGCGCCGGGCGCGAACATCAACTACCACACGGGTCATGCCATCTTCGAGGCAACACACGGCATCGCTCCCGACATTGCAGGACAAGACAAGGTGAACCCTTCAAGCATTATCCTCTCTGCTGTGATGATGCTCGACTATATGGGGTGGAACGAGGCAGCGCAGCTTATCACCGACGCTCTCGAACGTCTCTTCACACAAGGTGTAGCCACCGCCGACCTTGCGCGTTTCATGCCTGACGGCAAAGCCCTCGGCACAAAGGCGTTTGGCGACAAGCTGGCGGAGAGCTTGTAGGCGCATTGGCGTGGAAGCAACTTGCGCGAGATAAGAAAAAAGCGAGAAGAGAATGTGAAAACAGTAGAGTAAAACAGAGCATGGCGTTGACATGCGAAAAACCAATAAAGAAACATGAACAAGGATTATCTGATATATAAGCTGTCGGACGAGGTCAAGAACTCTTGCAAGATCGACAATGAGCTGTTCCCAAAATATGGCGTGAAGCGCGGACTGCGTAACGAGGACGGCAGTGGCGTGCTCGTGGGACTGACAAACATTGGAAACGTGGTGGGATATGAGCGTGGTGAGGACGGGAAGTTGCGTCCCACCGACGGCAAACTGTTCTATCGTGGCTATGAGCTTGACGACCTCGTGTCGCCGCTGTTGGCAGAGAAGCGTTTCGGATTTGAGGAGATTGCGTTTCTGCTGCTGTCGGGAAACCTGCCCGACAAGGAGGAACTCGATGCTTTCCGTGAACTTATAAACGACAACATGGCGCTTGACCACAAGACCATCGTACACATCATTGATCTTGAAGGCTCAAACATCATGAACATCCTTGCGCGTAGTGTGCTGGAGATGTACACCTTCGATCCCAATCCCGACGACATCTCACGCGACAACCTCATGCGACAGGCGGTGGAGCTGATTGCACGCTTCCCGACAATCATTGCCTACGCCTACAACATCTACCGCCACTCGGTGCAGGGCCGCTCTTTGCACATACGCCATCCGCGCGAGAACCTCACCATCGCGCAGAACTTCCTCTACATGCTTAAGCATGAAGACTTTACCGACCTCGACGCGCGTATGCTCGACATGCTGCTCATCATTCAGGCTGAGCATGGCGGCGGTAACAACTCGACGTTCACCGTGCGCGTTACTTCATCGTCGCGCACCGACACCTACTCAAGTATCGCGGCTGGCATAGGCTCGCTCAAGGGTCCGCTTCATGGTGGCGCCAACATTAAGGTGATAAACATGTTCCACCACCTGAAGGAGAACATCAAGGACTGGAAGAACACCGATGAGATCGACACTTATCTCTATCGCATGTTGCGTGGGGAGGCTTATGACCAGACCGGACTGATCTATGGCATTGGCCATGCGGTCTACACCATGAGTGACCCGCGTGCCGTGGAGCTGAAGAGGCTTGCGGGCGAGTTGGCAAAGGAGAAGGGACGCGAGGAGGAGTATAACTTCCTTCGTCTTCTTGAACAGGAGGCCATCAAGTGTGTGTCGGCTCACCGCAAGACTAAGAAGCCAATCTGTGCCAATGTCGATTTCTACAGTGGCTTCATCTATGAGATGATCGGTCTGCCGCAGGAGATCTACACGCCTATCTTTGCCATGGCACGTATCGTGGGATGGATGGCGCACCGCATTGAGGAGCTCAACTTTGAAGGCCGACGCATCATAAGACCTGCCTATAAGAACATCCTTACGCCAAAGGAATATGTGGCTATTGGGGAGAGATGAGGGCTTTTTAAAGGTAAAAAGGCTTTTAAAGGTAAAAAGGTAAAAAGGTAAAAAGGTAAAAAAAAAGGCTGACGCCGTTGTAAGGGAAAAGTGAAGAACGAAGAGTGAAAAATCCTGTGGCTGGGTCTAGTTAAAGAAAGCGTGGCTATTTTAAAACGTGGTGATTTAAAGCGTGGCGATTTAAAACGTGGCTAATTTAAAGCGCGAGTAATTAAGAAAACGTGGCTGATGAAGCGGGGTGAACTGGGAGTGACGAAGTTTTTTGTCAACTATATAATTAACTTTTAAAGATCTTGAATTATGAAAATTGGTATTCCTAAAGAGATCAAAAACAATGAGAACCGTGTGGGCATGACTCCTTCGGGCGTTGCCGAGTTGGTAAAACATGGTCATGAGGTGTACGTCCAGCACACCGCAGGCGATGGTAGCGGTTTCCCAGATGACAGTTACGTTGCTGTCGGTGCAAAGATCCTTGCAACCATCGAGGAGGTGTATGCTGTGGCCGACATGATTGTAAAGGTGAAGGAACCAATAGCTCCTGAGTATGCGCTGGTAAAGAAAGGGCAGCTACTGTTTACCTATTTTCATTTCGCTTCTGACCGCGAGCTCACAGATGCCATGATAAAGAGTGGCGGCGTGTGTCTGGCTTACGAGACGGTGCAGCTCGACAACGGCGCCCTGCCTCTGCTCATTCCGATGAGTGAGGTGGCAGGACGTATGGCAACAATAAACGGTGCCTACTATCTGCAGAAGACCAAGGGCGGAAAGGGCAAGCTCATCTGTGGCGTGCCTGGCGTTAAGCCCGTCAAGGTGCTGGTGCTCGGCGGTGGTATCGTGGGACAGGCGGCTGCCCGTGTGGCTGCCGGCATGGGTGCCAACGTGGTCATTGCCGATGTGTCGTTGCCAAGGTTGCATGAGCTCTCTGTCACCATGCCGCCAAACGTGGACACGCTCTATTCGTCTCACCATAACATCGTGGCAGAGCTTAAGGATGTGGACATCGTCATTGGCTCCGTTCTCATTCCGGGCGACATCACGCCAAAGCTCATCACACGCGACATGCTTAAGCTCATGGAGCCAGGCACCGTGCTCGTTGATGTGGCCATTGACCAGGGCGGATGCTTCGAGACCTCACACGCCACGACCCATAGCGATCCTGTTTATGAGCTTGACGGCATCGTTCATTATGCCGTGGCAAACATTCCGGGTGCTGTGCCCAATACTTCTACGGCTGCCCTCACCAACGCCACCATGCGCTATGCGCTGGCTCTTGCCGACAAGGGCTGGAAGAAAGCGTGTGCCGACGACGAGGCTCTGAAGAAGGGTCTCAATGTTGTTGACGGTAAGGTGGTGTTCAAGCCTGTTGCCGACCTCTACAGTTTGCCTTACACGCCTGTTGATGATGTGCTCTAAGAAAAAACGATGAGCTTTGTGGGATAAAGACAAGCTCAAGGAAACAATAAAAAAGCCACTTCTGAAACGATTGTCTCGAAAGTGGCTTTTCCTGTTTTATTGCTTTTAGCTTATAGTTTTAGCTTTAGCATTTATCTTATAGCTTATAGTTTTTAGCTTATAGCAGTCTTCAATCTAAGCCTTGCTCATGTCATGTTTCGATTTCGATTTTACCACGAACCAAACGCCAGAGAACACGAGAATGGCGGCCAAGGCTTGTGAGGTCTTGAACACAGAAAGGCCAGCAGCCACGCTGACGCTTACCGACACCAGCGGCTGCATGTAGTTGTAGACGCTGACAACCGTCGGGCGAAGGGTCTGCTGCCCGACCATCATGCAGATGTAGCTGATGTAGGTGCCGAAGAACACCACAAAGCTCGTCTCCCACCATGTGCTCATGGGCACGGAAGCAAAATCGATGCTTGAGACATGGCCAAGGGTGAAGGGCCATATTATCAGTGTGGCCCATGTAAACATCCATTTGTTCACCGTGAAGAGCGAATATTTTTGTATCAACGGCTTGAAGAGCGAGAGGTAGAGGGCAAACGACAGTTGTGCCGACATGCAGAGCAGATCGCCCCAGATGTTGCCCACCTTAGCGTTGCCGGCTGTGGCGCTGGTCGTTATTATGATTACCGCGCCTGCGCATCCAAGGAGCACGCCACCGGCCTTCTGCCATGTTATGGGCTCTTTCAGGATAAAGAACGACAGCACCATGGCGAAGATAGGCATGGAGGTCGTCATGATGCTTGAGTTGCTGGGCGAGGTAAGGTTCAGACCAATGGTGTAGCTACATTGGTTGAAGACAAGGGCAAACAGTCCGGCGCAGCCCAACAGCAGGATGTCTTTCACAGGCACATGCTCTTTCTTTGTAAACAGAGAGGTGAGCCAGAACAGCAGGGCGCCACCGAGAACGCGGAAGCTAACGAGGTCTATGCCGTCGATGCCGTTGAGCATGGCGTCTTTGCCTATAGGGGCCATCAGTCCCCAGCAGGTGCCTGCACAAAGCATGCACAGGTGTGCGATGAGTGGTTGTTTTTTGTTATCCATGAATTCTCTTTTTTAACGAGCGCAAAATTAGTAATAAAAAATTAGATGAGCAAAACTTGAATTATCTCTTTTTAAAGACAGCTCTTTTTATAAGGCCATGTTCTTAACTCTCTCTAAAGAGGGTTGGGACATGGCTTTTTTTGTCTGTCCTTTATCTTTTTGCGTCTGTCCTTTTATCTTTTTGTGTTTTTTCTTGTTCGTTTACATCTATTTCACTATATTTGCAAAGATAAACACAAAGACTTGTGATGGCTGATTGAAAATCAGAAAAAACTGGTCTATTGAGAATAAGAAACACAATTAATCACTTAACCGTAAAGAATATGAAAACATTAGGTTTCCTTAAAGGAATGGTCATCGGCTTAATGCTGACGACAGGTGTTGTGGCCGTTTCGGCACAAGACGAGAAGAGCGGGTTCTTTGGCGTCGCCAACCGCGTGGGTGTGGGCGTAGGCGTTGGTACCGAGGGTATCGGCTTCGACGTGGCTGTGCCTCTCACAAAATATGTCCAGGCCCGTCTTGGTCTCAACGTGATGCCCAACATCAACATCAACACCACGGCCGACGTGTCGGGCGAGTTTAACGGCAACAGCATAACAGAGACGATGGATGTGAAGGGCAAGTTCTCACGCACCACCTTCGATGTGAAGTTTGACTGCTATCCTTTTGCCAACTCAAGCTCGTTCTTCGTAACGGCTGGCTTCTCTGTGGGTGGTGACAAGCTGGTTAAGATTACGGGACATAGTGACAGGTTGCAGCAGTATATTGCTGCCGGAAACAGTTATAACGTTGAGATCGGCGACTACCAGATTCCTGTTGACCGCAACGGTGATGTCAATGGCGGCATCAAGGTCAACAACTTCCGTCCTTACCTCGGCCTCGGTTTCGGCCGTCTTGTGCCGAAGAAGCGTTTTGGTGCCCGCTTCGAGCTTGGAGCACAGTTTCAGGGCAAGCCTGTGGTTTATGCCGACGGTGTTGGCGACCTCACCAAGGTGCTTGATCAAGATGCCGACGACGACATCTCCAAGTTCATGGATTGGCTCCAGGTTTATCCTGTGCTGAAGCTGTCTATTCGCGGACGCATCCTTTAATATTTATGGCAATTGAACTTTCGCAAGCGGCCAATGACCATTATGCTTGCGAAGGTTCAATTAAACCCAAATCGGTCGTTAGCAAAAGACTGCAAGCAGTTATAAAACAGCCTAATGACCGATTTTGGTTAAATGTTTCTTGTCATTATTGTTTCGTTAAAGTAGTGATAGTAATAGTGGAGTTTAAAAACAATGGTAAATAACCAACTTTTTTTAAAATCGGGTACATTCCTGAACGGAGGGAAATACCTAATTAATAATGTTTTATCACAAGGAGGATTTGGAATAACTTATTTAGCCACAAGAACAAGCGATAACAGCAATGTGGTTATAAAGGAGTATTATAAGAAAGAGTGGCATGCTAGAGACATTCACTCTTCACAGGTCTCAGTAAATTCAGACTCTACTTATATAGAAGGAAAATTTCGAAGGAAATTTAAGAAAGAAGCTGAAACGATAATGAAATTGAGACATCCCAATATTGTTAAGGTGTTTGAATTCTTTGAAGAAAATGGTACATTATATTATTCGATGGAGTATATTGACGGAATGTCAATCTCTGAATATGTAAAGAAAAACGGAAAATTGGATGAGAAGAGAGGAATCGACATGATTCGTACTGTCGCCCACACATTGGGTTACATTCATTCAAATAATGAGTTGCATCTTGACATTACTCCGAGAAACATAATGTTTAAAAAGAACAATCAGATCGTCTTGATAGATTTTGGTGTTTCAAAACATTATTCTGAAGATGGCAAACAATCAACCTCAACACCAGTTGCTCATAGTGACGGATATGCACCCAAGGAACAATATTTGAGCGAAGGGCTAATTGAATTTTCGCCAGCAACAGATATATATGCATTAGCTGCCACATTTTATTTTATGCTGACAGGAACAACCCCTCCTAATTCAAACGATAGACAGCAGTTTCTTGAAGAAGGCAAAGAAATTCTTAAAATTCCAGATGCATTATCTCAGAGAGTGAGAAACGCTATTTCTGCTGGTATGTGCATAACAAGAAAAGGCAGATTGCAAAACACCCAAGAATTTTTGGATGTCTTGGACGGAAAGTATGTCTCAGATGAAATAAATGTCATCAATGTCGAGTTGGGAACAAGTGAATCTGAACGTAAAGTATTGGAATCACTAAAAAGCAACGGACAAATTAAAGAGGCATACAATTATTGTATTGACTTGATAAGACAGGGAAAAGAAGATGAATATTTAAAAGAAGAATGTAAACAGCTAATACAAATAATAGGAAAAGAAACGAAGAAAGATCAAAAACGAACAAAAATAATAATTACAGCAATTATTATTATAAGCGTATTATGGACATTGGTGTCATTAATAATAACTAACATATGAAACAATTTATATCTTTAAAAGCAAACAAGAAGGTAACTCTTCAACAATTGCATGAGATCCTAAGTCAAAGATTCCCATCTTATGAGGTTTATATACATAATAAGGATGTGAGAATTAGAAAAAACGCATTGGTAACAGCATCGGTGGAAATAAAAACCAATGACGATAAAACCATTATATCTATAGGAACGAAGACCCGCTGGTGGATATGGCTACTTTTAGGAGGGCTGCAATTAATAATAAAAAGAGGATTTGTTGATGAAATCTACGCTTCATTATTGCGTGATCTTCATCTTTCATTTCCTGATTGCGTGTCGTTGCCGGATACGAGCAAACTGATAGCTTGGAAAAAGGCTACCAAACCATTAAAGGTGTTAAGTACGATACTATTGGTATGGATATTATGCTTTTGTTATTGGGCGAATTATATCATTGATTTTGTATTTAACGGTTATCTGTTTCCAAGATTGGGGTCTGGACCTGAGACAAGGGAAATCTATTTAAATATCGTTCATGTTGCCTCTGTGATTCCTTCTGTTTTTTTGCTGATAATGGGTTATTATTTAATTCGATTAAAAATAAAAAATATAAAATATGCAGGATGTTTATTAATATCATTCAGTCTTTGCGACTTTTTTAACGCGATGTTAATGTTGTATGTTCTACAAAATCATTGTGATATAAAAATAATAAATACACCTTATTATGCTTATATTTTTTGTACAATTATATTTCTGCTGATGTTTAGTGCAGGATGTTTCTTAAATAAGAATATTTATAATGGAGCATTGAGACATGCATCTATTGCTTTAAAAATGTTGGCATTGTGTGGCTTCTTTAGTTTTATAACTATTCAATTGCTTAGAAGCATATTCATTAATAATGATTTGTCTGCAGTTGAAAATCTCAATATTGGTAGTATCATAACAATTGGGGCTGCATTGGTTTTCTCTCCTTTTAGTTACGCTGCCTATTTTTGTCTATACAGGGCATTCCATAAACTGCCCAAATATCCTGTATAGTTGCTTTTGTTTTGGAACAAAGCAGTCTTTTGAATTTGACTACAAAGCAATAAAACAAAGTCTGTTTTAGTCCATAATACTTCTTAATAGACTGCATTTCAATAGACGTTTAACGACAATAGAGACAAAAAGGACAATCTTTTATGTGATAAGGAAAACAAAACCTGCACATAAAAGATTGTCCTTTTGCTGTGTGATAAAAACGCTTTCTAAAGCCGCTTTTTGCTTTACTCCTCAACCACGCTAACGGTCATGGCGAGGTCGTCGGTGGGACGGTCGGCGCGGTCGGTCTCGACATTGTTTATTGCCTCCACAACGTCAATACCGTCCTCCACCTCTCCAAACACGGTGTACTCGCCATCGAGGAACGGTGTGCCGCCAACGGTGGTGTAAGCCTCTGTCTGCTCCTCGCTGAAGCCAGCGGGGTTAGCTTTGCAGATGTCCTCAGCCTCTTTCATGAGGCGCTCCTGCATGTCTTGCAGACCGGCACGGTCGCGGTTGCGGCGCATGTCCATGATCTCGTCCTTGTGATAAGACACGAGGTCGTTGAAGGTAACGGTCAGCTGGTTCTGCTTCATCTGCTTCTCCATCTGCTTGAGCTGTGCGGGCTTGTAGGTCTCGCCCCACACGATGTAAAACTGGCTGCCGCTCGACTCCTTGTTAGGGTTTACCTCGTCGCCCAGACGGGCTGCACACAGAGCGCCACGCTTGTGGAAGAGTGTGGGGCGGATCTCTGCCTCAATGGTGTAGTCGGGACCGCCAGCGCCGAGCTGCTTGCCCTTGGGAGCACCCTTGCTGTCGGGGTCGCCGCCCTGTATCATGAAATCTTTTATCACGCGGTGAAACAGCGTGCCGTCATAGTAGCCCTCCTTTGCGAGCTTCACGATGTTGTCACGGTGCTTGGGTGTCTCGTCGTAAAGGCGCACAACGATGTCGCCTTTTGATGTCTGTATCTTAAGTTTTTCCATAATAATGATGATTTGTCGAACGAAATAATGATGGTCTGTCGAACGAAATATAACGATTTGCCGACAAAGTTATGAAAAAAAACTGACATGCCGACCCTTTTCTTTCTTTTACTTCGTTCTCACAACACAGAAAAAAAGCGACATGCACCCTAAGGCACATGCCGCTTTTTTAATAAATATAATAATTTTATTGATTTTTAATGCTGTCGTTGCCGTCTTTACACGATGCCCTGAGCCATCATGGCCTTGGCAACCTTGAGGAAGCCGGCTACGTTGGCACCCTTGACATAGTTGATGTAGCCGTCGGCCTCGGTGCCATACTTCACGCAGTTGTCGTGAATGTCGTTCATGATGTCATGAAGCTTGGCGTCAACCTCTTCACGACTCCAGCGCAGACGCTCCGAGTTCTGGCTCATCTCAAGACCCGACACAGCCACGCCGCCGGCGTTGGCAGCCTTGCCCGGTGAGTAGAGAATCTTGGCATCCTGGAACACCTTGATGGCCTCGGGGGTAGAAGGCATGTTCGCACCCTCGCTCACGGCAAACACGCCGTTGGCAATGAGCGCCTTGGCAGCCTCCTCGTTGATCTCGTTCTGTGTGGCAGAGGGAAGGGCGATGTCGGCCTTCTCAAACCAAGGCTTGGCACCGGCCACATACTTGACACCATACTCCTCGGCATACTCGCTGATGCGGCCGCGCTCAACGTTCTTAAGCTCCTTGATGTAGGCAAGCTTCTCGGCATCAATGCCGTCGGGATCGTAGATGTAGCCGTCAGAGTCGCTCATGGTCACGGGCTTGGCGCCGAGCTCGATGAGCTTCTCAACGGTATATTGTGCCACGTTGCCTGCACCGCTCACCAACACGGTCTTACCCTTGATGTCGATGCCGCGGGTCTTCAGCATGTTCTGAAGGAAATAAACGTTGCCGTAGCCTGTAGCCTCGGGACGGATGAGCGAGCCGCCAAACTCAAGGCCCTTGCCTGTGAGGATGCCGCTGAAGGTGTGGGTGAGCTTCTTATACTGTCCGAACATGTAGCCTACCTCGCGACCGCCTACGCCAATGTCGCCTGCGGGAACGTCCTCATCGGGACCGATGTGGCGGTAGAGCTCGTTCATGAAAGCCTGGCAGAAGCGCATGACCTCGGCAGTGCTCTTGCCGCGGGGAGAGAAGTCGGAACCTCCCTTGCCGCCGCCCATGGGCAGCGTGGTGAGCGAGTTCTTGAAAGTCTGCTCGAAGGCGAGGAACTTAAGGATGCTGAGGTTTACAGATTTGTGGAAACGAATGCCGCCTTTGTACGGGCCGATGGCGTTGTTGTGCTGCACGCGGTAGCCCATGTTGGTCTGCACGTTGCCTTTGTCGTCAACCCATGTCACGCGGAACTGAATCAGTCGGTCAGGAATGCACAAGCGCTCAATGAGGTTGGCTTTCTCAAACTCGGGATGCTTGTTGTACTCTTCTTCGATGGTGCCAAGCACCTGACTGACGGCCTGAATGTATTCGGGCTCGTTCGGGAATCTCTGCTTCAGAGTTTCTACAACTTCTACTGCTTTCATTGTTTCCTTTCTTTTATTGTTGTTGTGAAAAATGTTGTTATCTTGTTTGTGGTTGCAAAGTTATAGCTTTTTCTTTAAAAAACAAACAAAAAGACAGTTTTTTATTATAAAAAGAATAAAAAAGTTAGTTAAATGTTTGTTTAAAAGGTAAAACGCTATTGTTCACACCCTCATGCGGGGCTCGGGCCGCATGTTTTTTTTAAACGACAATAGAGACAAGCGAAACCCTCCTTGCTCCTTTTGCTTTTTGGCTGAAGCCGTTTCGTCTTGTCTTTATCGTCTTGTCTTTATCGTCGTCGTCTTACTTCACGTTCACCACCTTTTGTGGCAGAAGCGTTGCGACCGTCAATTGCCGTGCCAGCCGTGCCGTCGTTGATGAACAACTTGGCGTTATTCTTCCTCAGATTGCCGTCTTGCCATTTGCTTGATCCTCTTTCATTCTTCTTCGAATTGTCGTCTCGATTGTTCCCACTCCCTCGCTTTTGTTGTCAATGTGTCTTTAATTTGTCGGTCTAAGAGCTTCAACGGGCTGTCGCCCACAGCATCGTTTCTGCATCTACAAATTTACAAAAAATAAATCAAAAGAGCAAGGACTGTTTTGTAGTTGTTCAATGCAAATCCTCAACCAATTATCATTTGTCTCTATAAAGCATTGATAAACATAGGGTTGTGCAGGTCATAAATGTGGCTAAACTTTCAACCTTATTCAGGAAAAGACACGGCAGACCGCGTTATGGTGTCAAAATGGGTCAAGGTCAAAATGGGTCAAAATGAAAAATGAAAGTGCGGT
>OBLI01000895.1_pt1 | contig 30810 bp, 17 predicted proteins | sample 1519701 | NCBI WGS metagenome assembly OBLI01 (sample SAMEA3663005, study PRJEB22513) | pig gut metagenome | biome: pig gut; feature: pig-associated habitat; material: faeces | place: France | collected 2012 | reverse complement strand
CTCGTAGGTACAGGGCTATTCTCTATCGACCTCGGATATAACAAGGGATTGAAGAATCTTGTGCTCAACGGCAACTTCTTCTCCTCTCTTAATATTCGTGGTGTGAACGACTATTTCCAAAAGAACTACCTGCAGGACATCGACCTCAGCAACAATGGAATGATGAGCGTAAAGCTGAATGATATGGGTACTATCCATAACCTCAATCTTAGCAACAACTTTATTGACGAGTTGTCGCTTAAGGATGCCGACAATATGGAAACTCTCAATCTCAGCAACAACAGCCTTACTTCGGTCAACCTCAGCTATATGACGCTGATGACAAAGTGTGATATATCCAACAACCAGATTGTTGACTTGGTAATGCCTGAGACAAATTCATTAAGGGAGTTCAAATGCGAGCAGAACGCTCTCAATTTCTCTACTCTGCCAATGCTCGAAGGTCTTGACGTGTTTACATTCGCACCGCAGAAGGATGTGCAGATTGCAACTCTCGCCCCAAGTATCGACCTTGAAGACCATAGTCAGGGTGGAACAACAGCATATGTTTGGAAACTGGAGGATGGAACTGCATTAACCGAGGGTACCGACTATACCATTACTAACGGTATGACCCTTTTCCTCTCACCGATATTCGGCAAGAAGGTTTATTGCGAGATGTCTAATCCATCATTCCCTGAACTTACTCTGAAGACATCATTAGTTGAGGCTGCTGATATGCCAAAGAATAAGTTGGCAACATTCAAGACTCTTGAGGATGGTGTGGCTACAATGATTTTGCGTGCTAATGATATTTCCACTATCTGTATCGACTGGAAGGGTGGTGGATTAAGTATGGCTACCTATTTAGTGGATAATAATCTCAAAACCTTGAATGTCAAAACTTACGCAGGACGCGAATGTTCTGTTTATGCATATAAGGCTGACGTGCCTCTATATGTATTCAACCTTACCGGGGCTAAGTTGGCTGATGTTGACCTGACAAATATGACTCAGCTCACACTCGTGAATATCGACAATGCTGGTATCTCGGATATTAAACTGCCAAGTGGACATAAATTGATGGAGTTGAAGTTGAACAACAACAATTTCGAAAGCATCGACTTGGGAGACCATGCTGCCGACTTGATGCTGTTGTCAATGAACAACAACAAACTGACATCATTCGACGCTACGGCTTGCACAAAGTTAGGTATGCTCTATCTTGCCAAAAACCAGTTGGCTGAGGTAAAGCTCAATAACAGCAGTATGTGGGATCTCGACCTTTCGGGCAACCAACTCGCTACAATCGACCTGAGCAAGGTGCCTTCGCTCAACCAGATATTCTTGTCGAACAATCTTCTCGAGACAATAGACTTGTCGAAGATAAGTAATTTGAGAGCTGTGCATATCGACAAAAATAAGTTCCGATTCAGCACATTGCCTTTGCCTGTATATCAGGAATATCAATATGGCGAGCAGCAACCCATCGATGTCACCATTGAAAACGGAGTTGTAGATCTTTCCTCTGAGAAGGAGATTGACGGAGCTGCAACAACATACCGTTGGTTTGTGGGTGAGCCTTGGTATGACGAGGACTCTGGTGAATTGACAGGTGAGGAACTCTTTATTGATGACGAGTATTTCCTGAAAGACGGTATCACCACATTCAATCTCTCTTCACCAATAGAAAATGTCGTTGGTGCAATGCTTAATGAGAAGTTCCCCAACCTCACTGTCTATACCAACCCGATTAGTGTGACTGCGGCTGGTATTCAGGGCGTGGAGATTGATAATACCAATGGTCCTGCCAAGGTATATAATATCAATGGAATGCGCCTCGACAATGCTAATGGCAAGGGAATATTTATCATCAAACAAGGCAATAAGACTCGCAAGGTGGTTAAATAAGGTTAAATAATTAAGAGTGGAGATTATTTCTTCACTCTTAATTCTTAATTCTTAATTTTTCTTTGTACCTTTGCACCCGCATTTTGCAAAACAACATATTTATAACATTATTAATTAATTAAAGTCTATGTATTTAGATCAAGCAAAAAAACAAGAGATCTTTGGACAATACGGAAAGTCTAACACTGATACTGGTTCTGCTGAGAGCCAGATAGCATTGTTCTCATACCGTATTTCCCACTTGACGGAACATCTGAAGAAGAACCGTAAAGATTATACTACTGCAAGATCCCTGACCCAGCTCGTAGGTAAGCGTCGCGCCCTGCTCGACTACCTCTACGACCGTGATATCGAACGCTATCGTGCGATTGTCAAGGCTCTCGGACTCCGTAAGTAAGTAGGAAGCTGAAAGATTAAATCCCGCAGACCAATTCGGCTTGCGGGATTCTTTTTAGGAGAATAAAATAAGGTAGAAAAAATGCAAGATATTAGGAATATAGCAATTATTGCTCACGTCGATCATGGTAAGACGACATTGGTGGATAAGATGATGCTCGCTGGCAACCTCTTCCGTGACGGACAGGACCTCAGCGGACAAGTTTTGGATAGCAACGACCTTGAGCGAGAGAGAGGTATCACTATTCTCTCGAAAAACGTTTCCATCAACTGGAAAGGTACAAAAATCAACATCATAGATACTCCGGGACACTCCGACTTCGGTGGCGAGGTGGAGCGTGTGCTCAATATGGCCGACGGATGCCTACTGCTTGTGGATGCATTCGAGGGACCTATGCCGCAGACTCGTTTCGTGCTGCAGAAGGCTCTGCAGATTGGACTCAAACCGATTGTCGTGGTGAACAAGGTAGATAAGCCTAACTGCCGACCCGAGGAGGTTTATGAGATGGTGTTCGACCTGATGTTCTCCCTCAATGCCACTGAGGACCAGTTGGACTTCCCCGTGGTGTATGGCTCTGCCAAGAACGGATGGATGAGTGAGGACTGGAAGAAACCTACCGACAATATTACATACTTGCTCGACAAGATTGTTGAGGTGATACCTGCACCTAAGGTGATTGAGGGTACGCCGCAGATGCTCATCACGTCGCTCGACTATTCGAGCTACACAGGACGTATCGCCGTGGGACGTGTGCATCGTGGCACCCTTAAGGAGGGACAGAACATTTCTATCTCTCATCGTGACGGAAAGATTGAAAAGACCAAGATTAAGGAACTGCATGTGTTCGACGGTATGGGACGCAAGAAGGTGCAGGAAGTGCAGTGTGGTGACGTATGTGCCATCATAGGTCTGGAGAAGTTTGAGATTGGTGATACCATCTGCGACTTCGAGAATCCTGAGCCGCTGCCTCCTATCGCTATTGACGAACCGACTATGTCGATGCTTTTCACTATCAACGACTCACCCTTTTTCGGTCGTGAGGGTAAGTTTGTCACTTCGCGCCATATCAACGACCGTCTGCAGAAGGAGTTGGAGAAGAACCTTGCATTGAGGGTTAGTCAGTTTGAGGACTCTACCGACAAGTGGGTGGTAAGCGGACGTGGTGTGCTCCATCTCTCCGTGCTCATCGAGACAATGCGTCGCGAGGGCTACGAACTTCAGGTGGGACAGCCGCAGGTGATTTACAAGGAGATTAACGGTGTGAAATGCGAACCTATCGAGGAGATGACTATCAACGTGCCCGAGGAGTTTGCATCGAAGATGATTGATATGGTCACTCGCCGCAAAGGTGAGATGACATCCATGGAGTCGCAAGGCGACCGTGTGAACATCGAGTTTGATATTCCATCGCGCGGTATCATAGGTTTGCGCACCAACGTCCTCACAGCTTCACAGGGTGAGGCTATCATGGCTCATCGCTTCAAGGAATATCAGCCCTACAAGGGAGACATTGCAAGGCGTGTCGCCGGTTCGATGATTGCCCTTGAGAATGGTACGGCATACGCTTATTCTATCGACAAGTTGCAGGACCGTGGTAAGTTCTTCATTGATCCAGGTGACGAGGTGTATGCAGGTGAGGTTGTAGGAGAGCATGTTCATGACAACGACCTTGTGGTGAACGTGGCAAAGGCGAAGCAGTTGACTAACACCCGTGCCAGCGGTTCCGACGACAAGGCTCGCATCGTGCCGCGCACTGTGCTCTCACTCGAAGAGGCTCTTGAATATATCAAGGAGGATGAACTTGTGGAGGTTACTCCAAAGAGTATGCGCATGCGCAAGGCAATCCTCGATCACAACGATCGCAAGAAAGCGAGCAAGTGATTATCAAATTCTTAAAAGGAAGTCTCTTGTCGTTTGAAACGACGTTTCTCCCACGGTACTCCAAAAGTCGTGATACATGGCGGCATTGGTGTCCTTTAGAGGAATGTCGCTGATGACACGGAACGAGATAAACGGAATGCCGTAGATATGGCAAGTTTGGGCTATTGCCGCAGACTCCATATCTACGGCTGCCGCTTCTGGGAAATGTCCCACTATCTCGCGCATCTTTTCGCGGGAATCGACAAACCAGTCGCCGGTGACAATCAGTCCGGCATGAACTCTCGGTGATACCGACTTTGCCTTTTCAACAAGTTCTATGGGTGATTCATATCGAGCCGGCATGCCCTGCACTTGCCCATAAACTGTTTTACCGATGGCTTCGCCGCAATATACATCGTGATATGCCAATTCTGTGCTTACCACAACATCCATCACCTCCATGTCGGTGCGACCGCCTCCGGCACAACCTGTTGACACCACAAGGTCGGGACTATAGCGGCGTATCAACTCACTTACTCCCACTGTGGCATTCACCTTGCCGATGCCGCATTGATGCAACACTAACTCGTTATCGCCAAGGCGTCCCATGACGAATATCCTGCCTCCGTCCTCTTCTCTTTTCTGTCCGTCGAGCAGTTCACTTATACGACGGAATTCCTTGTCCATCGCGATAATTATACCAATCTTCATGTATGTTTTGTTTGATTTTTGTGCAAAGGTACAAAAAAAACCTCATTTGCCGCTACTTATTCCCATTTTTTTTGTAACTTTGTGCCCGAAAACAAAAAACATTAAATAGAATGAGTACATTTAAGAAATGCTTGCCTGATGTTCTGGCAGTGATATTGTTCGTAGTATTGTCGTTTGCATACTTCTTCCCCGCCGACACCGAGGGCAGAATTCTCTATCGTCACGACTCCGCAGCGGGAGTGGGATTTGGTAGAGACGCCTCTGAATATAATAAGCAGACAGGAGATATATGCCGATGGACTAATTCGGCATTCTGCGGTATGCCCACCTATCAGAGCGCACCGTCATATAAGAGTATGGATGCGTTGCACATGGTTGCTGACGCCTATCATCTTTGGTTGCCCGACTATGTGTGGTACCTATTCGCCTATATGCTCGGATTCTATATCCTGCTCCGTGCATTCGACTTCCGTCAGACACTGGCTGCATTGGGCTCGGTGATATGGGCATTCAGTACGTATTTCTTGATTATCATTGCCGCCGGTCATTATTGGAAAGTGATGGCATTGGCTTATCTTCCTCCGATGATTGCCGGAGTCATCCTCGCTTATAGGGGTAAATACCTGTGGGGGCTTGCTGTGACAGCCATTTTCACAGCCCTTGAGATACAGGCTAATCATGTGCAGATGACGTATTACTATCTCTTTGTCATCATTGCCTTGGTGATTGCTTTCTTCGTGGATTCATTGCGCAAGCATCAGATGAACCATTTCCTCAAGGCTGCGGGTGTGTCTGCTGCCGGAGCATTGATAGGAGTGATGTTGAATATATCCAACCTCTATCACACATGGGAGTATAGCAAGGAGTCGATGCGTGGAAAGAGCGAACTCGTTAAGGCTAATTCTGCTAATCAGACAAGTAGCGGTCTCGACCGCGACTATATCACTCAGTGGAGCTATGGTATCGACGAGACGCTCACGCTGCTCATCCCTAATGCCAAGGGCGGCGCTTCGGTACCTCTCTCGCGCAGTGAGGTGGCTATGGAGAAAGCTGACAACAATTATGTATATATATATCAGCAACTCGGTCAGTACTGGGGCGACCAACCGATGACAAGCGGTCCGGTGTATGTGGGTGCATTCGTTATGTTCCTCTTCCTGCTTGCTCTCTTCATCGTGAAGGGACCTATGAAGTGGGCTCTTCTTGCAGCAACGATATTATCGGTGCTCTTGTCGTGGGGACGCAACTTCATGCCGTTCACTGATTTCTTCCTCGATTATGTTCCGATGTATGCCAAGTTTCGCACAGTGGCTTCCATCCTCGTCATTGCCGAGTTCACTATCCCTCTGCTTGCCATGCTGGCATTGAAGAAGATTATCGAAGAACCCGAATATATAAAGAGTAATAAGAAATATCTGTATATATGTTTCGCACTTACTGCGGGTGTTTGCCTTCTGTTTGACATCTGTCCGGGGATGTTCGATTATATCTCTGCGCAGGAGCGTCAGGCATTTGCTGGTGCCTCTGCCGACCAGTTGGCTCCGCTCTTTGCTAATCTCACCGAGATGCGCGAGGCAGTGTTTACTGCAGATTGCCGCAGGTCGATGATTGTCATCTGTGCGGGATGTCTGTTGATGTTCCTGTTCCTGCGTGGCAAACTGCAGGCAAATTATTTTGTGGGACTTGTTCTCGTGCTCTGTCTCTTCGACCTTTGGATTGTCAACAAGAGATATCTCAACGACGAGATGTTTGTGGAGGCAAGTGTAAAGGATCAACCGGTAAGTAAGGACGGAAGTATCGACTTTATCCTTAACGACAAGTCATTGGGATATCGTGTATTGAATCTGTCCAAGAGTACGTTCAATGAGAACGAGACTTCTTACTATGTCAACAGTATAGGTGGTTATCACGCTGCTAAACTGCGCCGCTATCAGGAACTGGTGGATGCTCATATCCACAAGGAGATGAACGGAGTGTTCTCTTCTGTCGGCAAGGCTCAAGGCGATATGACCAAGGTGAATGGTGACAGTATATTCCCCGTGCTCAACATGCTCAACGCCAAGTATTTCATTCTTCCCCTTGAAGGAGGACAGACAGTGCCCATCACTAATCCTTATGTCTATGGCAGTGCATGGATGGTGGACAAGGTGACGTATGTTGATAATGCCAACAAGGAATTGTCTGCTTTGTCGAATATGCAGTTGCGCCATGAGGCTGTGGCTGACAAGAAATTCAGCGACATCCTCGGAGGTAGCGTCAAGCAGGAGGGTGAGAGTATGGTTACTCTTAAGGTGTATGGTCCCAATCATGCAGAATACGAGGTTAACTCCACAAAGGGTGGAGTAGTGGTATTCTCTGAGATCTATTATCCCGGATGGACTGCCACTGTGGATGGCGAACCGGTTGAGGTGGGGCGTGTCAACTATGTGCTCCGAGCCATCAAGGTGAAGCCAGGCAACCATAAGGTAATCCTCAACTTCGACCCGCAGACAGTGAAGACAACAGAGGTCATCGCCTACATCGCCTATGCCCTCCTCATCCTCGTCATCGCTCTGCTTGCATTTAAGAATATGAGGAAGTCCTAATTGACTTCGTCGATGGCTGGCTTCACCTCAGCATAGCTCGAGCGAGCTCGGCTCTGCGTTCGGTTTGCGCAGCCATTCTTCATTCAATATAGTTGTGCGTGATATTGTGCCTTATGTACGCCCGGTGACCATAGGCTGCAACAACGACGAAGCATATAAGCACGAGAACAAACGACACATTGGTGGGAGGAAGGCCAAACCATGATACCTTCATGTCAATGATGGCTGCTTGAAGTGGGGGGAATACCGAACCGCCTATGATCGACATGATCAATCCGGCACCACCTACCTTCACATTGTCTCCAACGCCACGAAGTGCAGTGCCGTATATTGTGGGGAACATCAGCGACATAGTGGCACTGATAGCCACAAGACAGTAAAGACCATTGCGGTCGGTGAAGAGTATCACTCCCGCTGTGGTGCATGAAGCTATCACGGCAAGTATCATCAGCAGGCGGCCTGGTTGTATGTATTTCAAGAACCAAGTGCAGATAAAACGGCTCACGGTAAAGAAGGCAAGTGCAAGGATATTGTATTTCTGTGATAGTATCTCGGCTGCCTTCTCTTCCATTCCCTCGTTCATGAAGATATGCGTACCATACTGGATGATGAATGTCCAGCACATCACTTGGGCTCCTATATAGAAGAATTGCGCTATCACACCCTCACGATAGTTGGTTATATTATATAGCTCGCGTATGGAGGTCGATAGTTTTTTCACTGAGTGGGTGTCGCCATGCTTTGGCATTGTCGTTACCCTGATAAGCACGAGCAACAATACCACGGCGGCTCCGATATACACGTATGGTTGGATGAGAATGTCGAGGTCGTAGTCGCGGATGATATTAAACTGCGCCTCAGTAAGTGTCTTTCGGGTGGAGGTGTCCATCGGACTCATTCGTGCCTGCACATATTCCATTGCCACATACATTCCAGCAAGGCAACCCATGGGGTTGAATGCCTGGGCAAGGTTTAGACGGCGAGTCGCTGTATCCTCGCTTCCCATACAATAGATATATGGATTACAACTCGTTTCAAGAAACGATAGTCCGCATGTCATGATGAAATAGGCAATGAGGAACGGGAAGTATATTCCGGTCATTTTGGCGGGGATGAACAACAAGGCTCCAATGGCATACAGACCGAGACCGATCATCACTCCTGCCTTGAACGAATATTTCTGTATGAAGATGGCGGCAGGGAAAGCCATCACGAAATAACCAAGATAGAATGCCACCTGGACAAAGGCTCCCTCAGTGACACTCATTCTGAATATCTTCGAGAAGGCCTTCACCATCGGACTCGTCACGTCGTTGGCAAATCCCCACAAGGCAAAGCATGCCGTTATCATCACAAAAGGAATAAGAAAACTCACCCCGTTTTTAGTTAATATACCGTCTTTTTTTTCCATGTCTTTAGGCTTTTTTGTTCCAATCGAGCACAAAAGTACAACTTTTTTTGTAAAAAGTGCAAGTTTTTTAAAATAATTCAATAACTTTGCCGAAAAAAGTTGCAAATACGAACAAAACAATGAAGAAATTACTGTCTTTGCCCCCAAATCTCGTGGGCTCTTTTCACCAAATAACCGGCCTCGACCGAAATGAGTATTTCTGTACAAACGACCCCGTCGGACATAAGCTCGGTAGTGGTGGTGGCACCACCTACCTCCTCGAGCAATGCTATAAAGAAGAGAACGAGCCATCGTTCCCTGCAGTTTCGCTGCAGGGCTCCATCCCCTCCTTCTCCTCCTGGCTCTCCCGCGAGAAGCGCATCCTCCTCCATGCCGGAGGTCAGAGTCGCCGTCTTCCTTCCTATGCCCCATCAGGCAAGATACTCACTCCCATCCCCGTGTTCAGATGGGAGAGGGGACAGCGCCTCTCGCAGTCGCTGCTCTCCCTGCAGTTGCCCCTCTATGAGCGACTGATGTCTCTTGCCCCGGATAATATCCACACCATGATTGTGAGTGGCGACGTGTATATCCGTGCCGCCGAACAGTTGCCGCCTGTTCCTGATGCTGATGTCGTGTGCTATGGACTATGGCTCGACTCGTCGATAGCAAAGGACCATGGGGTATTCGTGTCCGACCGCCGTTCTCCATCGGTTCTTAAACAGATGCTACAAAAGCCATCGGTGGAAAAGCTACAAGAACTGCTCGGCTCGCATTTCTATCTCACTGACATTGGTGTGTGGCTACTGTCCGACAGAGCGGTGGAGGCTCTTGTAAAGCACTCCAAGAGAGATGGAGAGATTATCGAGTATGACCTGTATTCGGAATTCGGTTGCGCCCTCGGAACCGACCCGATTATTGACGACGACGAGCTCCGCTCTCTCTCTGTGGCAATACTGCCGTTGCCAGGTGGAGAGTTCTATCATTTCGGTACAAGCCGTGAGATGATATCCTCAACTGTCTCTATACAGAATATCGTCAATGACCAGAGGGAGATAATGCATAACGGACGCAAACCACAACCGTCTATATTCGTGCAGAACGCTTCGGTAAATTTACCCATTACTGCCGAAAATACAAATATATGGATAGAGAACTCCTATATAGGTCCTAATTGGCATCTCTCTCATGATAACATCATCACTGGAGTGCCCGAGAATGACTGGGATATAACCCTTGCCCCAGGAGATTGTATCGACGTCGTCCCCATCGGCGATAGCGACTACGCAATACGCCGCTATAATATCGACGACCGTTTCGCTGGCTCTGCGCAGCAAGCTCCGCTTTTCCCGGTCTATCAAGGTATCCCCGCAACCCTTCCCCCCTCGCATAACCCTGATTCAGCCACCGTTCCCCGAAGTTTCGCTTCGGGGCCCGCCCGCTTCATCTCCGCAGAGGCCATCTCCACCGAGGCCAACCTCGTGCGCCTCTTTGCCCAGCGCCGCTCCTTCCAGAAGGGCAATTGGAGCGCCCTTGCCGCCAACTGGCGACACAGCGTCTTCTATCAGCTAGACCTGGAGGATGCTGCCCGTCATTTCAGCGAGATGGATATCCCCATGCCCGCTCCTCTTCCCGACGATGCCCCACTGCTCACGCGTATCAAGGATGCCATGTTCCGTGGCGACAGTGATAAGGCGTTCTCCCTCTTGCAGCATGGGCTTACCGATACTGTCCTCGCCGAGAAGCAGTCGCCGCGCATGTCGGTATATAGTGACCAGATAGTGTGGGCACGAAGTCCGGTGCGCATTGATATTGCCGGTGGTTGGACCGACACTCCTCCGTTCTGCCTCATGGAGGGTGGTAATGTCATCAACCTCGCCATCGAACTCAATGGGCAACCGCCACTGCAAACATATATCCGCCCTTGTCGTGATCCCCATGTGGTGTTGCGCAGTATCGACCTCGGAGCTGTCGAGGTGGTGGATACATACGAACAACTCGCTAATTATAATAAGGTGGGCAGTCCTTTCTCTATACCCAAGGCGGCTCTTGCCCTTGCAGGTTTCCTTCCCGGTTTCTCTGCCGATGCCTATCCCTCCTTGCGTGCCCAACTCGAAGCCTTCGGTTGTGGTATTGAACTCACCCTGCTCTCTGCCATACCAGCCGGAAGCGGATTGGGAACAAGCAGTATTCTTGCAGCCACCGTGCTTGGGGCAATAAGTGATTTCTGTTCATTGGCATGGGACAAAAGCGAGATTGGTAAGCGCACGCTCATCCTCGAACAGATGCTCACCACTGGCGGAGGATGGCAAGACCAGTATGGTGGCGTTCTTGGCGGTGTCAAACTGCTGCAGACGCAAAAGGGATTCAATCAGCAACCGCTTGTGAGGTGGATGCCCGATGACGTGTTCACTCAACCTGAATATGCATCCTGCCATCTGCTCTATTATACTGGTATCACGCGCACTGCCAAGACTATCCTTGCAGAGATAGTAAGGCGCATGTTCCTCAACAGCAACGACCAACTCCGTCTGCTGCGCCAGATGAAGGCGCATACCCTCGATATGTATGATGCCATCCAACGGCAGGACTTTTTGCGTATGGGGCAGCTCATACGCACCACATGGCAACAGAACCAAATGCTCGATAGTGGCACTAATCCCGACGCCGTGAGGCATATCACCGACATGGTGGACGACCTGTGTCTTGGCTACAAGCTCCCCGGAGCGGGTGGTGGCGGCTATCTCTATATGGTGGCGAAAGACCCGGAGGCGGCAGCGCGTATCAAGCAGATTATCTCTACAAATATCACTACTCCCAATGCGCGCTTTGTGGATATGACCCTCAGTCGCAAGGGACTGCAAATATCAAGAAGCTAAAAACATATTATTAAGGAGTTAAGATGGAATTCAGGACTGTTGTCGATATCACTGCTCCCGACTTCTTCATAGAGCCGGAGCACAGGATTCTTACCGTGGGGTCGTGCTTTGCCGACCATCTCGGTAGCAAGTTCCGTGATGAGGCATTCGTTGCGGATGTCAATCCTTATGGTGTGATGTATAATCCGGCAAGTATATTGCATACTGTTGAGAGATACGGCGAGGCGGTGGATGTGGCGATACTAACTCTTGGCACCAATCATGTATATCGCGAGAAAGCCACTGGCGAGATTGTGGATAATTGCCAGAAACGCCCTCAGGCTCTCTTCCAGGAAGAGGTTCTGTCTGTGGATGTTTGTCGTGATTACTTGCTCAAGGCCATACAAGTTCTCCGTAGCCGCAATCCGCATACGAAGATAATCATTACTGTATCTCCAATACGCTATGCCAAATATGGCTATCATGGCAGTCAACTCTCAAAGGCTGCATTACTTCTTGCTGTGGATAGCCTTATGAGGGATAGCGACTTTGGTAAGGCGGGTGGTGTGTATTATTTCCCTGCCTATGAGATTGTCAACGACGAATTGCGCGATTATCGCTTTTATGCTCCCGACATGCTTCATCCATCTCAGCAAGCAGTGGATTATATATGGGAACGGTTTGTTGCCATTGTCTTCAGTGATTCCGCCCGAGAGTACCTTCGCGAGTGGAAACCGGTAAAAGAGGCTCTTGCCCATCGGCCGTTCAATCCCGACTCCGATGCCTACCGCTCATTTATCGCACAGACAATAGCAAGAAAAAACATCCTTTCTGAGAAATATCCCCACCTGAAGTCAATAAATACAGCTATTCCCATGTTAAAATAATAAAAAATCATTTTTGGATGGAATAATTATGTTATATTTGCACCTGTGATAATATTTATAAAAGATTTTAAAATGATGAAAAAAAGTATTTTAACTACATTGATTTGCTTCATAGCCTTAATCATGGCAATGCCTGCTATGGCACAGTATTATAATAACGGACGGCCAGAGAGACCTTCATATAATGGAGGTTACAACAACCAGACTCTTGGCGGTAATGAGATATATTATGGATTGCGACTCGGACTCGGTTTTGCCACAGTGAATAACTCCGAGAGAGATGAATATGACGCGCCCAGTAGTCGCACAGGATTGAATATTGGAGCAGTGATAGGATTCCAGCTTTCACCTTCAGCTCCAGTGTATCTTGAGTCGGGATTATTCTATACAGAAAAAGGTGGACGAAATAATTCTGTTCCTTCACAGAAAATTGACTATAACCTTAATTATTTAGAGATACCGATTCTCGTGAAGTATTGCTTTGATATTGATGGAGATTTCTCTATCCAACCCCTTATTGGAGGCTATATGTCTTATGGTGTGGGAGGAAAGCTAAAGCACCATAATAGCGATTTGGAGAAGAGATTCATAGAATCCTCTTTCTCTGACAAGTATTTCAAGCGTTTCGACGGCGGTCTTCGCTTCGGTTGCGGTATTGAGTATCAAATGCTTTATGCCGACCTCGCCTATGAGCTAGGTCTTGCCAACATCGGTCGTGATGAGTTTGAGAAGACTCACAATTCCTGCTTCTACCTTAACATAGGAGTAAATTTCTAATATAAATATAATAAAGGTATAGGAATAATGATGAATAAGGGACATAAAAGGTAATAAACTGAACAAATTGAGTGTTTTTTTGCAAAAAGTTGGAAAAAAAATAGTTTGTTTCAAAAAATATTGCTAACTTTGTCCCCAAATTCATTAATGATTCATAGTATATACGTATAAATTAAACAAAAAGAGAACATAAAATAAACAATTTAATATTAATAAGTCTAATTTTAATTTTAAAAGAGATGAAAAGAAAATTAACTAGTATTTTGCTTATGTCAGCCCTCCTTGTGGGTGGCGCAAGCACATTCGTTTCTTGTAAGGACTATGACGGCGATCAGGCTGCTGTGACCAACGCCAACGTCAAAGGACTTTCAGACAAGCTTCAGGAGCAGATCGCTGCTTTGGAGGCTCTTAAGACCGACATCAATACTAAGCTCAATGGTAAAGCTGACCAGAGCGTAGTTGAAGCTTTGGATCTTAAGGTTGATAATGCAATTGCTGATTTGCAGAATCAAATTAATGCCATCAAATCATGTGAATGTGATTTAACGGATCTTTTAGCAACTCAGGCTTTTGTTAATAGCATCAAAGATGACCTTACTGCTCTGCTTGCTAAGGATCTCGTAACAAGCGACCAGCTTAAGGATTGGTTGACAGAGGACGATATTACAACTCTTCGTACGGGTATGGATGCTCTTAACACATTGTTTGGAGAGAATCTGAAGGATGCTGTAACCAAGGCTGACCTTGCTGACTATGCCAAATCTGCTGATCTCTCAAAATATGCTCTTGCAACAGATTTGAACAGCTATCTTAAGAAAGAGAATTTCTCTGGTGAGTTGGTTTCTACTTTGAATACCCTTCTTTCGAACTCTGGTTTGGAGAATATCACAGATGTAACTGAATTGTTCGCACAGATCGACAAGACTGTCGCTATGAATGATTCCATCCAAAAATTGGCAAGTCAGTGTGCATTACTCGCTGGTCAGTATTCATTGCTCAACGATAAGATTGACAGCCTCGTAACAGGTGTAAATGTAGATATGGTAAAGAATCCTATCTACGGAACATTGAACACTCCGTTCGGTCTGAAGTCATACGTTCTTGCTGGTTTCGTAGGTGATGAGATTAAGAATACTCCATTCTATCAGGAGAATGGTGTTTGGCAGACTATTAATTCAGAAGAGAAGGTGGCTGCTTCTGCTAATGGCGGTAGCGTTTATCTCACTGTCAATCCTTCTACAATCAATGCTGAGGGTTGGAATATCGGTCGTCTCGTAGGTCGTGATGGTACTGTTGCTCCTGGATATGGCGAACTCGTACTCGCTGCTGACAATACTCCTGTTACAACTAGAGCTACCAACAACCTTGGTGGTTATGTTGCAACTGCAGTGTTTGACAATCCTGCTGCTGCAAAGATCAATGTCAATAAGGATGAGCTTACTGATGTAGCAAAGAATGTTCTTGGCGCACTTCGTCGTGAGGAGAGCTTGAATATCACTAATGCTGTTGGTACTATCTATAAGACTTTTGCAAATGCTATCGACCAGTATTATGGAATCAACGTGAAGTATGGTAAGGATGGAAAACAGTCTTACACATCTTCTTATGACATCGCTGCTGTTACTATCAAGCCTCTGAGCTATAATACACTCGATGGTAAGGGTTATGAAATAAAGTCAATACCTCAGTTAGAGGATTTCCTTGGTATCTCAGTTGATGACATTAGAAATAATTTCATTTGGTCTCCTATCGAGGTTGATTCTGATATGGATACTGAGATTACTATCACTTTGCCGGATCCTGATTCATTTGAAATAGAGGGTACAGTGCCTACTCCCGACGCTTCTATCACTACAGGTGATGCTCATGTTGATGAAAATGGAAACGTTGTTTGGACAAATCAGCCAACTGTAAATATTGGCGCTATCGATATCTCTGCTATAGAAGTTAAGTATGACACTAAAGAAAAAACATATCATGCTGTTGTTACAATATTGGAACTGCAGAGGATTGTTAACCAGATTAACGACCAGGTTGGTGGTATGATGGACGATGTAAATGATCTTCTTGATAAAGTTCAGGGAGGTTTCGACAAGATTAACAATAGCGTTATCGCTCGTCTGAACAAGGTTATTGCTAAGGCTAACAAGATTCTTGATAATCCTAACGCTCTCTTGCAGCCTGTTATGTTGTATAACGATGCAAATGGCTCAGGTCGCTTGAGCGAGTCTCCAATTGCTCCTACACGTTTCAACCTCAATGGCAAGTCTGAGGGTGCTATCACTCTCGTTGCTACATCTTACACAGGTGAAATGCTTGCTCCAGCATGGAAGAAGCACATTTGTGTAGAAGGTGAAGGCGCTTCTGTAAATGTAAGCGGAGTTATTGATGGTGCACAGAAAATTATTACCTTGACTGCAAAGCCCGGTAAATATACTATCAACTATGATGCAATTGACTTCTACGGAAAGGTTCGCAACAAGAAGTACTACGTTGAGGTTAAGTAATTGACACATATAAAGAATTTTTAATACTGAATACATATTATGAAAATTAAGAATATTCTTCTGTCAGGTGTAATGGCAATGAGTTGTCTCGTTGCCAATGCACAGGACGCACCTAAGACCGAATACGTATTCAATCCTCATTGGTACGTACAGGGTCAGATAGGTGCCCAGTACACCCTGGGTGAGGTGAAGTTTGGAGATCTTATCTCTCCGAACATCCAGCTTGGTGTAGGTCGTCAGTTTACTCCGATTTGGGGAGCTCGCTTCTCTATCAATGCATGGCAGAGCAAGGCTGGTATCAACGAGTACAGTTGGGCTGATGGTGCAAAGACCGGTAAGGAGAAGTATGACTGGAAATATATCGCTCCGATGATTGATGGTACTCTTAACCTCTCTAACGCTCTTTGCGGTTACAATCCTAATCGTACAGTAAATGTAGGTCTGTTGGCTGGTATTGGTTTGAACGTCGGTTTCAGCAACGACGATGCTGTTGCTCTAGCGCCCACTCATAAAGAACACAATCATGGTTCTGAGAATCTTGATTATGCTTGGGACGGAACTAAGGTTCGCTTCGTTGGTCGCTTAGGTGCTAACGTTGACTTCCGCATCAATGATGCTTGGTCTCTCGGTATTGAGGCAAACGCCAACGTGCTTAGTGATAACTACAACTCAAAGAAGGCTGGTAACTGTGACTGGTACTTCAACGCACTCGTTGGTGTACGTTACAACATTGGCAAGACCTACACTACACGCACTATCACTCCTCCCGCCCCAGTGGAGAAGATTGTAGAGCGCATCGTAGAGAAGATTGTGGAGGTTCCTGCTAAGACAACTGACTCTCAGTTCATGAAGAAGGCTACTTCTATCCGTCGTGAGGTATTCTTCACTATCGGTAAGAATGTCATCAACGCTGAGGGCTACAAGAAGATTGATGAGGTTGCTGCTTACATGAAGGAGTGCCCCGAGGCCACTGTAACCGTAACAGGTTATGCTGACCGCGGCACTGGTTCTGCTAAGTTCAACGACCGCATTGCAGCTCGCCGTGCTGACATCGTTGAGGCAGAGCTTATCAAGCGTGGTGTTGCTCGTGATCGCATCATCAAGTCTTCTAAGGGTTCACGCGTTCAGCCGTTCAGTGACAACGATATGAACCGTGTTACTATCTGTATCGCTGAAGATAAGATCTGATCTGAAGTATAATTATTTAAAGTAATATGCCGGTCTTCCTCCTATGTGAAATACCATAAGGTCGGAGGACCGGTTTTTATTTGTCGAAAATAACCATGAGAAAATTAGTTATCGCATCCGCAATAATATTCAGTTCCTTGTCTCTCCCGATGCAAGCTCAGTTAGACGGTAGCGGTTATTATCGTGCTCAAAATGTATCTTCTGGTAGATATGTTAGCATTATCCACAATAAGAGTCAATCTCAATTAGTGACAATGGAGGCAGACTTAGAAGCCACTCGAACATTTAAATCGTGGGATATGGTTTCATGCGACCCTTCAACAATTGTCTATTTCGAGTTTACTGGCCAAGGGAAAATAGGTGGATATATGATGGATACGTATAACCTTTGCGGACAGGGAACAAGTACGAATGAGATTATGCAACGTGTACTTGGCATTAAGTATCAGACGAATAAAGGTTATCAGTTTTGTGCTAGTGAAGGGAATCTTTATAGACTTGGCGATGTCACATCTAAAATTTATAGCGATGTAGGCGAACTGACAGTGAATGGTACTAGTTCCAATTGGTTTTGGAATATTTTGCCCGTCAATTCAACAGGAGAAAGCTATTTCGGTGTTAAACCGACTGTGACTGCTGAAGGTAAATATTATGCTACCATGTATGCAGATTTTGGTTTTACACCAGCTGCTTCTGCCCAAGGAATGAAAGTGTATTATGCAGAGAAAGTTGCGGATGGTAAGGTTGTAATTCAGGAGATTACAGGACCAGTACCAGCTTCCACTCCAGTGATATTCCTTTGCCCGTCTGATACTCCATCCGGAAACAGACTCGACATTGCAAAGAATAATGCAACACTTCCATCTTCTAATGTACTTAGCGGTGTCTATTTCTGCATCGCTAACGGACAATCATTCCATAAAGATTTTGTTGCTTATGACCCTGAGACAATGAGAGTACTTGGAGTATGTAGTGACGGACGTCCTGGCTTTGTTAAGAAGTCGGCTTCAGATTTCGTAAGTCCTTATCTAATGTTCAGACCCTCGGGTGCTATACCAGCAAATACTGCTTATCTTAAAGTACCATCTGGCACTCCTGATGAACTGCCCCTCATCACTGCCGAGGAATATGCAGCTGGCATTAACAGCGTGACCATAGACGGAAATGTTACTTCCAACATAACTACATTAAGTGGAACTACCGTTCGCAAGAATGCTACATCCACTGCTGGCCTTCGTCCTGGTGTATATATCTGGAATAAAAAGAAGATTGTAGTGAAATAATGACAAAGGCTATCTTCATTGAACGAAGATAGCCTTTATTATGTCTTAACGACTGAGAATCTTTCGTGACGACTTCCCTTGTCGTGAGATAATTACTTCAGGGTGTTGTGACGTATTAATGCGAACACCCTTGAGATTGTAATAATCGGCTGGCGTATCATCTGAGAGAACCTGGTTGATACCAGTGTCTGTATCCACAATGGCCTCAAAGGCAAGGCTCTTGCATGAGGGCATAAGGAATGAGTATTCAGAGCCCTCTATAGTCTCGGTAGTTTCCTTCGAATTATTGTCTGTGGTGGTAACCTTCCATCCCTTGACGATATATCCCTCTCGCAGCGATTTGCCTGAGATAGTGATGCGGCGATCCTTGAAGAAGTTGCCGTCAAAGAGTGCCTCGCTCAACGTTATTCCATTGATGTCTATCTCCATCTCGCTGCGCTCTGTCTCTGTGGCAGCCTTGTTGACGCTGAGTGGTATCGGAGTGCCCAATTTATAATAATCAGCCAAGTATTTATAGAAATATCCGGCACGGATAGCAATCCAGTTGCGGGCATTTGTCAGTTCTTCATTGTAATTAGGCCACCACTGATTGATTAGCTTGCGATGATGGGGATATTCATATTTAATAGCGTCGTAGAGAGGATCCCATACGGCACGTGTTCCGCGCTCGTTGAGCCAGTCGCCCATATAGATGGCTGCACGGTCGATAAACTCGCGCTTGAAGTCGGAATCTTCCATAAGTCGGCGGAAGAGGCGGGTATGGTCATATTGGTTGGCCCAATTGGTTCCTGGATCGTAGTTGGGGTCGTATATCCACTTGATGGTATTGAAGTCGGAACAAGCCCCTTTGTTATTATCAGATGCATACAATCCCAATCCAAAGTCGGTGTCCTTCATAATCCAGCGCCAGCGTCCTCCCTCGGCGATAGGACGCCACATCACGATATTGTTTCCGGGGAAGTCGCGGTTGTTGTAGAACAGGTTGACAAGCATGATATTCAGAAATTCCATGGTGTCCATCCATTTCTCATATTCCGCAAGAGTATGTCCATGCTCTGTATAGAATTCCTTAAAGGCATTATAGTTATCCCATGTGCCTTCCTTCAGTTCCCACCAGTTTTCAAACATGTCGATGTCCTCCAGACCGTCGTAATTGGTATATATATTATCCTCGTTGCTGCGCTCGCGGATATTCAGCATACCCATATATTCGCCGTTGAAATAGACGATGGCGGGGCGGTAAGCTTGATAGTCGATGTCGCAATGGCGTGCGGCATTGAGTTGGATGACGGCATCGCGCATAAATAGATAGTCGAAGTCATTGCCGGCATTGCGGAGTGCCAACGACTTGAAATCTGTAATGCCGGGACGGTCTTCAGGGAAGAACTCATAGTTAAGACGTTTCTCGCCAAACCGCTTGTTGGCATATACGGCAAGTGATTTGCGTGCCGAACCGCGTGTGGCTCCACCCATGATTCGTGCTTCGCATAGTTGGTTTATCTGACTCTCCTGTTCGGGTTCGAAGAAGAACTCGATGTTCATGGGGCGACGCCAGTCAAACTCATAGTTTTTCTTGCCCGATTGGTAGTTGCCATCCACATAAATACCGATTTTTGAGTCGTAGAGATAATTCTTGTTGGTGGAAATGGAGATTACGGGCAGGGTGATGTCGCGCGGGAAGAAGATATACGACTGTGCCGTGGAGCGAGGCGAAAGCATACCGTCGAGAAAGAGTTTTGCCTTGACGATAGTGGTTTGGGATATGGTGATGGGGCTATTGTAGAGATAGCTGGTGCGTGTGGGTTCCGACCCGTCGGTAGTGTATCTTATCTCAGCTCCTTCTGAGCCTTCGGGTAGTGATAGTTTGAGGGTAAATGGTTGACCGTCTTTCATTACCTTACCTTTTACACTGAACACTGGAGAACCGAGGATATCCTTGCAGGTCTTACCGCAGTTGGCGGCAGCAGGAGTGGCCTCAGACATATATCCCCAAGAGTCGCTGCCGTCGGTGGTGCGTCCGTAAGCAATATTCGGAGCGGGTTGTTTCTTCAGTCCTTCCACCTTGTCGATAAGTGTTCCGTTGTTGTAGAGATATACAGTGCAGCCCTTGCCTGATTCCAAGCGAAAGGGAGTGTGAAGACCAGTCTCTTCCTTGTCGCAATAAACGAGGATGTATGCTCCCGGTTGGATGGTCTTGCTGGGCAGTGCCCAGGCTTTTTTCGGGTCATTCTCGTCGGAAATGGAATAGGCATTTAGATTTACGACTGATGTGCCACTGTTGTAGAGCTCTACCCATGAGTCGGGGAATTCATTGATGTCATCCATGATGCAGTCGATGTTTGATTGCATAAGCTCGTTGATGATGAGCTGGGCATGGGCAGTTGATACTTGGCTTGCAATAGATGTTGCAAGCACGAGAGTTGTTAGGAGTTTTCTCTTTTTTGTTGTCATAATTTTGGTGATTTAATAATTTGGTTATTTGGATTGTATTATAGGTTTATCTAGTATATCTAGGATTATCTAGGATTATCTAGGTTTATCTGGGATTTATCTAGGATTAAGGTTTAGGGGCGGCAGAGCTCAGTGCATATTTCATTCTGCAAGGCACGGGCAGGACTATCCTTTAATGAGCCGTTGTTGATGATGGCAAAGCAGAGGGTGTGGTTGTTGGGAGTGGAACAGTAGCCGGCAAGAGATTGAACACCTGATAGGGTGCCGGTCTTTGCCCTTACGTTGTCGGCAGTGAAGGCATTGCGCATTCTGCGCTTGAGAGTGCCGTCGGAACCGGCGATGGGCAGTGAGGGATAGAGATGCAGATAGACATTGCTGTTGCGATAGGCATACTTAAGCATCTCCACCTCAAGTTCGGCTGTCACATAATTATATAACGACAATCCGCTACCGTCGGCAAAGACATAGTCGGATGGGTTAAGACCAAGTTTGCGCACAAGGCGCTTGATGAGATTGCGTGCATTCTGGGCAGTGCAAGGTCGATTGCCTGAGGAAGCCGCAAGCTGATAGAAAAGCGACTCGGCATATAGATTGTCGCTGTCCTTCATCATTCGCATGAGAATCTGGTCGATGGAATGAGTGCGGTCAACGAGTTCGTAGGCATCCGAGGGAGTGTCCCCCTCAATGACATTACCCTGGATGACAATACCGGCGTCAACCAGTTCGCTGACAAATTTCTCCATAAAGTTGTCCTTGCGAGAGATGAGGAGAGGCGAGAGCACAGGATTGTCGTCATCCCAACACCATCCCCATCCCAGTCGGTCGTCATTCTTCATCATCTTGTCGGCAACGAGACAACCCCTTATAGTGTCAACACCGAGTGAGCGAATACCCTCGACAAAGGCTTTCATATCGTCGGAATTGAAGCGCGGGTCGAAGCCACCCACGCAATATACATCGCCAGTAAGCACATTGTCGGTGATGCTGCCTGTATAGCGCAGGGAAGTGCGGAATTGATAGGAGCCGCCGAGGCGGTCGATGGCAGTGATGGCAGTGATGAGCTTCATGGTGGAGGCAGGACGGAGTGTCTTGCGCTCGTTATAGTGGAAGATGGTGCTGTCGGCAGTGAGGTCATATACCATCAGACCGATATTCGATGTGGAGAGGAGGGGAGAGGAGGAGATGATGTTCTCGAGTCTTGCCTTCACATTGTAGGGCCAAGGGAGGGAATCAGAGGGCAGGCTGACAAAATCAGCCTGAACGGTGGCTTGGGATACGGAATCAGCCTGAACGGTGGAATCCATACCATCGTCGAGCGACTGCGCTTGCAGAGTAAAATTGGCAATAAATGCCAGAAAAATAGTGATAATTGTCTTCATCGGGTGCAAAATTAATCAAAAAACGAGGAAAAAACAAAAAATATTGCAACTCTTTTACTTTATATCAATAAAAATATCTAAATTTGCAGCCAATTAAAGAAAGAACACATGGTTTATAAGTATGACTTTCTGATTATCGGCGCAGGAGTTGCCGGTATGAGTTACGCCCTTAAGGTAGCAAGAGCGCACAAAGGTAAGGTGTGCATGATATGCAAGACTTCCCTCGACGAAGCCAACACGTCATTCGCACAAGGTGGAGTGGCTTCGGTGACAAACCTGGAGCTCGACAATTTCGAGAAGCACATCGAGGACACGATGATTGCCGGCGACTATATCTCTGATCCCAAGGCTGTGGAGCAGGTGGTGAGGAATGCGCCTGAGCAAATACGTGAACTCGTGGAATGGGGTGTCAACTTCGACAGGAAGGAGAACGGTGAGTTTGACCTCCATCGTGAGGGCGGTCACTCGGAGTTCCGCATCCTCCACCATAAGGATGACACTGGAGCCGAGATACAACGCGGACTGATGGAGGCAGTGCGCCATTGTCCGGATATCACCGTCAAGGAAAATCATTTCGCCGTGGAGATTATCACTCAGCACCACTTGGGTGCGAGGGTGACACGCCGCACTCCCTACATTCATTGCTATGGTGCATATGTGCTCAATCCCGACACAGAGAAGGTGGATACCTATCTGAGTAAGGTGACGGTGATGTGTACAGGTGGATGCGGAGCTGTATATCAGTCAACAACCAATCCCGTGATAGCCACCGGCGATGGCGAGGCAATGGTGTATAGAGCCAAGGGAACAGTGGCTGACATGGAGTTTGTACAGTTCCATCCCACTGCCCTCTATCATCCGGGCGAGACGCATCCCGCCTTCCTCATCACTGAGGCAATGCGCGGATATGGCGGTATATTGAAACTGCCTAACGGAGAGACCTTTATGGAGAAATACGACGAGCGACTGTCGCTTGCACCGCGAGATATCGTGGCAAGGGCAATCGACAAGGAGATGAAGATACACGGACTCGACCATGTGTGTCTTGACGTCACTCATAAAGACCCTGAGGAGACACGCAAGCACTTCCCCAACATTTATCAGAAATGCATGTCGATGGGTATTGACATCACTACCGACTATATCCCCGTAAGACCTGCCGCCCATTATATGTGCGGTGGTATAAAAGTGGATCTGAACGGATTGTCGAGCATCGACCGACTATATGCTCTGGGAGAATGTTCGTGCACCGGACTGCATGGCGGCAACCGATTGGCGAGCAATTCGCTCATCGAGGCAGTGGTATATGCCGACGCGGCAGCAAAGCACTCATTGGAGCATGTGGACTTGTATGACTTCAACGAGAAGGTGCCTGAGTGGAACGACGAGGGCACACTCACCAACGAGGAGAAGGTGCTCATTACGCAGAGCGTGAAAGAGGTGGGCGAGATAATGTCCAACTACGTGGGAATCGTAAGAAGTGACCTGCGACTGAAACGCGCATGGGACCGACTAGATATGCTCTACGAGGAGACGGAGAATCTCTTCAAGAGGGTGAAGGCAAGCAGGGATATCTGCGAGTTGCGCAATATGATTAACGTGGGTTATCTGATTACGCGATGGGCAATTGAGAGAAAAGAATGTCGAGGATTGCACTACACTATTGATTATCCGGTGCATGCCTATGATAAGTAGGGATTTGTAGGTTTTTGTAGGTTTTTGTAGGTTTTTGTAGGGATTGTAGGTTTTTGTAGAATGAAATATACAATTGAGAAGATAACAACGCTCATTGGGGCGCGGAGAATTGGAGATACTGAGGCTGTCGTCAGTTGGTTGCTGACGGATAGCAGGTCGCTGTGTTTTCCTGAGGAGACTCTGTTTTTTGCATTGCGCTCAGGGCGCAATGACGGACATAACTATATTCCGGAACTCTATCGACGCGGAGTGAGAAACTTCGTGGTGGAAAGAGGATATTTTAAACTACCTGATGGCATTGCAGCTAATAGTGCCGAAGGCGCACTTGCCGGGGCGAATATTCTTGAGGTGGTGAGCCCGTTGGAGGCACTTCAGCGATTAGCAGAGCGACATAGGGATGAATTTGATGTGCCTATCGTGGGTATTACCGGCAGTAACGGTAAAACAATGGTGAAGGAATGGCTCTATCAGTTGCTCTCGCCATATAAGATAGTGACTCGATCGCCAAAGAGCTATAACTCACAAATAGGAGTGCCGCTGTCGGTATGGTTGCTCGGAGAGCAAACCGAAGTGGGACTGTTTGAGGCTGGTATCAGTCAACCTGGCGAGATGCAGGCGTTGAGAGACATTATCCAACCATCGATAGGAGTATTGACATCACTCGGTACGGCTCATCAGGAGAACTTCCGTTCGATGGACGAGAAATGCCAGGAAAAACTGTCTCTCTTCCATGATGCCAAAGTGGTGGCTTATAACTCCGACGACAATGTGGTGAGCCGATGCATGCGTAAGTCGGGCTATCACGGAGAGAAATTGTCGTGGAGCAAGGAAGACCCTCAGGCTGCCATGTTCATCAAAAAGATAGAGAGGCGCGATACCATATCTACATTATATTATAAATATAAGGGTGAGGAGGGTACATACCATCTACCTTTCATCGACGATGCCTCGGTGGAATGCTCTATTGCTGCTGCTGTAGTGGCATTGTATCTTGGAGTGACACCTGAGGAATTGGACGTGAGAATGTCGCAGTTGGAACCTGTGGCAATGCGACTCGAAGTGAAGGAGGGACAGCATGGTTGTACGCTCATCAACGACTCGTATAACTCGGATATTAATTCGCTCGACATCGCTCTCGACTTCATGAGCAGAAGACCCGACCAAGAGGGAAAGAGCCGCACGTTGATACTCAGTGATATATATCAGAGCGGAGTGACTCCCTATGAGTTATATCATAGGGTGATGGAACTGGCGGTGAAACGCGGTGTGACCAAGTTCATCGGAATCGGAAAGGAGATAAAGAGGATACTTGCGGATGAAGGCGGAGGACAGATAACTGGCGGTCAGACAGCAAAACTACATGGAACGGTGGCTTTCTTCTTTGAGGATGTGGAGGAGTTCCTGAGGTCGGAGGTGTTTAAGGGATTGAGAAACGAGATTGTGCTGATAAAAGGTGCAAGGGATTTCGGTTTCGACCAGATTACGGAGATGCTCGAACAGAAGGTGCACGAGACAATATTGGAGGTGAACCTGAATGCTGTGGTGGAGAATCTCAACCATTTCCGCTCGTATATGAAACCCGATACCAAGATAATATGTATGGTGAAGGCTGATGCTTATGGGGCCGGTGCTGTTGAGGTGTCGAAGACATTGCAAGACCATCGTGTGGATTATCTGGCAGTGGCAGTGGCTGACGAGGGCGTCACTCTGCGCAAGAACGGTATCACGAGCAATATCATGATTATGAACCCCGAGATGACTGCCTTCAAGACGATGTTCGACTATGACCTCGAACCGGAGGTTTATAGTTTCCGTATCATGGACGCTCTCATCAAGGCTGCCGAGAAGGAAGGAATAACAAATTATCCCGTACATATAAAGCTCGATACTGGTATGCACCGCCTGGGATTCGACCCTGTGCAGGACATCGACGAGGTGATAAACCGACTGAAGCACCAGAACGCTATAATTCCCCGCTCTGTATTCTCGCATTTCGTGGGTAGCGACAGTGATGACTTTGATACATTCTCTGCCCATCAGTTTGAACTCTTCGACACTGCGAGCAAGAAACTGCAGTCGGCATTCGAGCACAAGATATTGCGACATATATGCAATTCAGCAGGTATAGAGCATTTCCCAGAAAGGCAACTCGACGCATGCCGCCTGGGTATCGGATTGTATGGAGTGGATAGTCGTGACAATCATATCATCAACACCGTGAGTACGCTGAAGACTACAATCCTGCAGTTGCGCCATGTGCCAAAGGACGAGACAGTGGGATACAGCCGTAAGGGCGTGCTGACGAGAGACAGTGTGATAGCCGCCATACCAATAGGATATGCCGACGGGCTCAACCGCCATCTCGGACGAGGAAAAGGCTATTGTCTTGTCAACGGACAGAAGGCTCCATACGTGGGCAATATATGTATGGACGTGGCATTGATTGACGTGACCGACATACCTTGCAAAGAGGGTGACACAGTGGAGATTTTCGGAGAACATCTGCCGGTGACAGTGCTTTCCGACATACTCGACACCATTCCTTATGAAGTGCTTACGGGAGTAAGTAATAGGGTGAAGAAAGTATATTATCAAGACTAAGTTTTGATAAAAAAACGACAAAAAGAACAAAAAGCAAACGTTTACGGCAATTTTCTTAGGAAAGTTGCCGTAAATTCAAAAAAAATACATTATCTTTGCAACGGTTTTTCGAAATAAATAAATTTAAAACAACCTATTATATTAAAAATGAACGCTATTAAGACAAAGACTATGACCAACTTCAGATGGGTCATGTGTGCACTGTTGTTCGTTGCAACGACAGTTAATTATCTGGACCGTCAGGTGCTTTCATTGACATGGAAGGACTTCATCGCTCCCGAGTTTCATTGGACAGACGACAACTACGGAACAATCACAGCCGTATTCTCTATCGTCTATGCAGCCTGTATGCTTTTTGCCGGCAAGTTTGTGGATTTCATGGGTACTAAGAAAGGTTATCTGTGGGCTATCGGTGTATGGTCGGCAGGTGCAGTTGCCCATGCTCTCTGCGGATGGTTGACTGTTCAGTTTGAGGGTTATGCCTCGGCAGCCGAAATGGCAGCCGTTGAGACAGGAAGTGCAGCAGCTCTTCTGATAGCCACAACAAGTGTATGGCTCTTCGTTGCCGCACGCTGTGTGCTCGCACTTGGTGAGGCTGGTAACTTCCCCGCAGCTATCAAGGTGACTGCCGAGTATTTCCCGAAGAAAGACCGTGCCTTTGCCACATCAATATTCAATGCCGGTGCATCGGTGGGCGCGCTTGCCGCTCCTGCTACTATTCCATTGCTTGCCCAGTATTTCAAGGATCTTGGTATTGGCGGCGGTTGGGAGATGGCCTTCGTCATCATCGGTGGACTTGGATTTATCTGGATGGGATTCTGGGTGTTCCTCTATGAGAAGCCCGAGAAGTCAAAGTATGTGAATGGTGCCGAGCTTGTATATATACATCAGGACGACGAAACTCCCGTGGCAGAAGCCAAGAATGATGAGAAAGAACCGCAGATTTCTTTCCTGCGCTGCTTCACCTTCCGTCAGACATGGTCATTCATCACTGGTAAGTTCTTCACCGACGGTGTATGGTGGTTCTATCTGTTCTGGGCACCTGCATATTTCTCCGACCAGTATGGCTATAAGTCAAGTTCGTCTGAAGCTATCATGCTCATCTTCACCCTCTATGCTATTGTGACAGTATTGTCAATCTATGGTGGTTATCTGCCAAAGCTGTTTGTAGAGAAGAAGGGTATGAATCCATATAACGGCAGAATGTTGTCGATGCTTATCTTCGCATTCTTCCCGCTGCTTGCCCTCTTTGCGCAGCCATTGGGAGCCTACTCGGCATGGTGGCCGGCAATCATCATCGGTTTGGCTGGAGCAGGACATCAGGCATGGTCGGCCAACTTGTTCTCTACCATCGGTGACATGTTCCCCAAGTCAACCATCGCTACCATCACCGGTATTGGCGGTATGGCAGGTGGTATCGGTTCGTTCCTGATCAACAAGGGAGCCGGTGCGCTCTTCACCTACAGTGAGGCTCAGGGCTCTGCCTTCTCGTTCCTCGGTTTCGATGGCAAGGAGGCTGGATATATGATTATCTTCTGTATCTGTGCCGTGGCTTACCTTGTAGGATGGATAATCATGAAGGCTCTTGTACCGAAATACAAGCCTGTAGTAGCATAATAATACAACCAAAATAAAGAAATCCGTGAAAGCGGTGATATTGGATAAGATAGTATCACTGACTTTCACGGATTTGTTGTATCTTTGCACCCGAAAACAATAACTAAAAAAAAATAAAGAAATGAAAAGACCGATTATGCTATTCTTTAGCTCTTGCCTTATGGCCTTAGGATCCATGGCAGAGAATGTGTGCATCTCAACTTCGACATCGTCGCTCGTGGTGGATGCTACAAAAGGAAAGGAACTCAAGTTCGTGTATTACGGAGCAAAACTCTCAGGTGCCGACCTGAAGACGGTGGGAGAGTTTGACATCAATGGAGGTGGATATACCAACTTCGCCGCCTATCCCGCCTATGGCTTCAACTGCGACAAGGAGTATGCCCTTTCGGTGGTGCATGCCAATGGCGACATGGCTCTGCAACTGCAGTTGGAGTCTAGTGAGACCCGTAACGACGGAACAAGAGTGTTCAAGATGAAGGATAAGGTGCAACCGTTATATGTCAACGTATGCTATCGCGTGCGCCCGCAGTCGGAGATTATCGAGACATGGACAGAGATAACCAACCAAGAGAAGAAGGCGGTAAGACTGACACGCTTTGACTCTGGTAGTCTGCTGATTCGTCGTGGCAATGTGTGGGTGTCACATCTTTATGGTTCATGGGCAAATGAGGGAATGTTGTGCGAGGAGCCGCTCAATGCTGGTATGCTAGTGATTGAGAACAAGGACGGAGTGCGCAACTCCCATACCTCACATGGAGAGATAATGATTTCTCTCGACGGTAAGCCACGTGAGAACAGTGGTGATGTTATAGGTGCAGCTATTTGCTATACAGGTAATTACAAACTTCGACTGAACACCCATGACGATGAGTTCCATCAGCTCTTTGCCGGTATCAACGAGGAGGCATCAGAATATAATCTTGCCAAAGGCGAGACCTTCGTTACTCCAGTGCTCGCTCTTACCTTCAGTCGTGAGGGATTGAGCGGAGCATCACGCAACTTCCACAAGTGGGGCCGCAAGTATATGCTTGCTCATGGCGACAAGGTGAGAGACATCCTACTGAACAGTTGGGAAGGAGTGTATTTCGACATCAATGAAGAGGGTATGGATCAAATGATGTCCGACATTTCATCAATGGGCGGAGAATTATTCGTTATGGACGACGGATGGTTTGGCGACAAGTATCCCCGCAAGACCGACAACTCGTCGCTTGGCGACTGGGTGGTAGATAAGAACAAGTTGCCAAACGGAGTACCGGGATTGGTGGAGAACGCCAAGAAGTACGGTGTGAAATTCGGTATCTGGATAGAGCCCGAGATGACCAATAGCGTGAGTGAGTTATATGAGAAGCATCCCGACTGGGTGGTGAAAGCTCCCGGGCGCGACCTTCAGATGGGGCGCGGCGGTACGCAGTTGGTGCTCGACATGGCTAATCCAAAGGTGCAGGACTTCGTGGTGTCTGTGGTGGATAACCTCATGAAGGAGAATCCCGACCTATATTATATCAAGTGGGACGCAAATATGAACATCTCCAACCACGGTTCGCAGTATCTCACTATGGACAAGCAGAGTCATCTGTTGATAGAATATCATTGTGGATTCAATAAGGTGTGCAAGCGTATCCGAGAGAAATATCCCGACCTGATAATCCAGGACTGTGCATCGGGTGGCGGTAGGGCCAACTGGGGCTATCTGCCATACTTCGACGAGTTCTGGGTGAGCGACAATACCGACGCACTGCAGAGAGTGTATATGCAGTGGGGCACAAGCTATTTCTTCCCTGCACAGGTGATGGCATCGCATATCAGTGCAGCTCCCAACCACCAGACTCAGCGCGTTATCCCATTGAAATATCGTATCGACGTGGCTATGAGCGGGCGTCTTGGAATGGAGATACAGCCCAAGAACATGACCGACGAGGAGAAGGCTCTGTGCAAGAATGCCATTGCTGAATACAAGAAGATTCGTCCGATAGTGCAGATGGGAAATATCTATCGCTTGCAGTCACCCTACGACAAGCAGGGAGTGGCATCGTTGATGTATGTGGATGATGCCAAGGATAAGGCGGTGTTCTATTGGTGGAAGACCGAGACATTTGTCAATCAGCATCTGCCGAGAGTGAAGATGGCAGGACTTGACCCCACGAAGACATATCGTATTCATGAACTCAACCGTATTGACAATGAACCACTTGCATTTGAGGGCAAGACATTCACAGGTGCTTATCTGATGGCAAATGGACTGGAAATACCTTATACCCATAACGTCGATCATAATAAGAAGACGGCATGGGCAAGTAGGGTGTTGTTGGTAGAGAAGGTGATGTAGGGAATGTAGGGTGATGTAGGTTTTTGTAGGGTGATGTAGGTTTTTAGGGGGCTCCATTAGGAGCCCCCTTTTCTTAAAACGTATTATTCAATTGTTCCTTCATGAGTTGGAGCTCGTCGCGGATTTCTATTAGTTTGCTTAGTACCTCGGAGGTTTTGTCGGCACCAGTGCGATTGTTATTCAGAATCTTCCGGGCTGCGGCAATCTTAAATCCGCGCACCTTGACAAGGTTGTATATCAGTTGCACCTGTTCAATATCCTTGTCGGTATATTGCCTGATTTTACCCGTTCCGCGGGTCTTGGGTCTGAGATGTGGGAACTCTTGTTCCCAATATCTCAATGTACTCTCATTAATACCGAATTTCTCCGCAACTTCGGTAATTGAGTAGTATAACTTGAGGTTTTTGT
>OBLI01000893.1_pt1 | contig 30855 bp, 21 predicted proteins | sample 1519701 | NCBI WGS metagenome assembly OBLI01 (sample SAMEA3663005, study PRJEB22513) | pig gut metagenome | biome: pig gut; feature: pig-associated habitat; material: faeces | place: France | collected 2012 | reverse complement strand
TTTACCACAAAGAATAACATCGACCGCTGTCCTCTTTGCGGTGTCGCCCTCAATGCGGATGGAGTATGCCCAAAATGTGGTTATCGGAAAAAATAATTTGAAATGTTATCTCCAATGGCAGTGGATGTAAACTAAAAATCCCCCGCAGAGATGTCTGCGAGGGATTTATGTGGTGCCACCGAGAATCGAACTAGGGACACAAGGATTTTCAGTCCTTTGCTCTACCAACTGAGCTATGGCACCAGGTTTTTTTTCCTTACTTGAAGTTCGGTGAAGTACCGTTCTTTTCGTTTGGGATTACAAAGGTAGGCATTTTTTCTTACACTCCAAATTTTTCTTGAACTTTTTTTGAAAAATTTTATTCCGTTTTTTCACAATATTGACCCAATACGCTCTACCTCAGCGAGATAAGCCCAAAAATTATTTTTTAGGAATTTTCAGCTTCATACCGGGTTTGATGCTTGTTCCGATACCATTTGCCTTCATGATGTCATTTGCGCTGATTCCCGGATAGGCTTTCGCTATACTATATAATGTATCTCCCTTCTTCACCACGTAGATTTCGACTCCGCCAGAACTCCGCTTCGAACCAGGGAACAAATTATTGTCTAAGGCAGCATTGACCTCACCATTTGAAGAGCCGGTCGAAGACTTGTCAGGCACATCCGCCGTTTTGGCGGCACTGGACGAGGAGCCGGCAGACGATGCGGCAGTGGAGGTCTTAGATGCCGCACCCGCAGTCTTTCCTGCGGCAGAACCGGCATTGGTGGTTTTAGCGGAAGACGATGCTGAAGAAGAAACAGCAGGACCGCCACCCTTATATATTACCAGAACCTGGCCAATCTTAAGATTATTGCTGCGCAGATGATTCCACTTCTTCAGCTGAGCCACGCTCACGTGATACTTCGACGCGATCCTGCCGAGATAATCACCGCTCTTAACCCTATACGTGATTCTGTTGCCGCCTACGCCGGAATTTGCGATATTGCGAAGCGTCGACGGATTAAATAACTCGCTGGCCCTGTGGGTATACACCGAATCCTCGCACTCGATGAACTTGCCCGAATACTTGAGCGGCAAACGCAGAATATACTCCTTCTCGTTGCCAGGGATAATGTCATGAATATACTGCGGATTCAGATTACGCAACTCCTCCAGAGAAATACCCGTCAAATCGCGAACCTGCTGAAAATGAAGCATTCTGTGAATCTGGAACGTATCCAGATGAGCCGGCATCTGCACCTTTTCAGGCACAATTCCATGCTCCTTGTAATACGTGAACGCATACATCGCACCCACGAAAGCAGGCACATAACCCCTCGTCTCCCTCGGAAGATAATCATACACCTTCCAGAAATCCGAACTGCCTCCACACCTGCGGATAGCCTTGTTCACATTGCCTGCGCCGCAGTTATACGACGAAATCGCCAAATTCCAGTCACCGAAAATGCGATAAGAATCATACATATACTTCGCTGCAGCATCAGCAGCCTTGAACGGATCCAGACGCTCATCCACATACGAATTGATAGTCAGACCATAATTTTTCGCCGTCGTATACATGAACTGCCACATACCCTTCGCCCCGGCACGCGAAACTGCCACCGGATTCAACGCTGACTCTATGACAGCCATATACTTAAGCTCCTCCGGCATATCGTACTGATTCAGCACCGTCTCGAAAATCGGGAAATAATAACTTGCCAACGCCAACATGTGAGCCATCTTCGTCGGCATCTTCTCCGCATAAAGAATGATATAATTTCTCACCGTCTCGTTATAAGGCAAAGTGATGAACGAATTCATCTTGTCCAGCCTCTCAAGGAAAACCTTATCCGGAACATTCGACGTAAAATGCACCGAATCCATATCGTAACTGCCATCGAAAGCATTCTTCGCCTGACGATGCAAATACCAGATATCCAGCAGACTATCAGTCACTTCCTGAGAATAAGTCTCCGGCGCCACACCATCCAGCAGCGAAAAACTCTTCCTCTCTACGATCGTCTCCATCTCTTCGACAGACGCCGTATCCTTCAACGCATCCAACTCCTGGAGCAGCGAATCCAGCATATTTTTCAGCCGCGAATTCTCCCTGAGAAGCTCCTTTTTCGTCTTCCGGACCGGCCTCGTCGTCGCCCAATTTGACTGCGCTGACGCGTCCATAACCCCGAAAGTCAATGCTGCCGCCACCCCGATGCCGGCAAAAATTCTATTAAATCCCATCTTTTTTGTTTTTGTCAATGCTGTTAGAACCTGAATCCGACACGTAGACCAAACCCGTCCACTCCCTGCATCGGAAGTCTTCCGGATGAAAAACCAGTTCCGGAAGAAGAATTGAAAGCGTAACCCATATCAGGACTGATCACGGCAGGTGACACACTCATAGACAAATCGTCGCTCAGCTCGAAATCCTGCATATATGAAAACACATTGGCATCTATCACCTGAAGAAGATAAACTCCAAGCAGAGCCACTACAGAATAGTCACGATAACGCCTGTACACATCCCTGTAATACTTGGCAGTCGATGCCGAAACTGGTCCGTCATAGGTGGAATTCTCCACCGTCGCATCATTGTAAATCCTTCTGTACCTGCGATAATTCGTATTGTTGGTAACAAAGCAATGAGCCGAAATCAACAAACCCGAATAATATATAGGAATCTTCCAATATTCTCCGTTATATATCTGTCCAAGACCAGGAAGCAAGGCCGAATAAAGCGTCGCCTTGCCCGCCTGATGCGGCACTCCCCTGTTATAATTTCCCACACCGTCCAGCAACGTAGCCCAATAGACAAGCCCAGTTCCGAGGAAACATAAATTACTGATATTCCGGTCTCTGGAGTTACCGTCCACATTATAGCGGTGTCTGAAATAGATACCTGCGCCGGCAGTAGCGGCGAGACCTCCGTAAATTACCGGAAGTTTCCAATACTGCTTATTATACATCTGCTGAGTACCTACGAAAACAGTAGATCCGGCGAACAAGACACCGATTCTACTTTCACGCTTGTGACTCACACCTCCGAAAAACTCCTTGAACGTAAATGCCGCATCAGTGGAATCTCTGGCCGTCGTATCATTCTGGTCATTGTAATTCTGCGTGAACGCCTCCTCCTTAAACTGAGCGGAAGCATTGACAGAAAACAGAAAAAGCACTGCTACAACAGCTGTTAGCTTAAAAAGATATTTGTACATCTGCAAAATCTTTATCACACATTGGACTCATCCAACGCTTTCAGAAAACGTCTGATCTCCTCATCAGAATCGAAATGAATCGTCATGGTGCCCTTTCCGGATTCGGTCCTCTTCAGGCTGATATCCTTATCGAAAAACTTTCCGATATGCTCCAGAACCTTGTAATATTCATCAGGAAGCTGCACTTCTTTCTTCGAAGGCTTCTCTTTCACACTCAGTTCATGAATTTTCTCTTCCAGCTGACGCACCGACAAACCTTTCTTTATCACGAGGTCACACAACTGCTCCTGGATAGCCTGGTCTTCCACACCGAGAAGCACCTTGGCATGTCCTACGCTCAGCAAACCAACCTTCAAATCATGCTGTACCTTAGCAGGTAATTTCAATAGCCTCAGATAGTTGGTCACAGAAGCGCGCTTCTTTCCCACGCGGTCCGCCATCTGTTCCTGAGTAAGTCTACACTCCTCTATAAGACGCTGATAACTCATGGCTACCTCTATCGGGTCGAGATTCTCCCTCTGGATATTCTCCACGATAGCCATCTCCAGCATACCCTGATCGTTGGCATCCCTGATATATGCAGGCACCATATCCATACCGGCAAGCCTGCAAGCCTTAAACCTGCGCTCACCGCTGATAATCTGATATCTGTCAGCCGTCTTTTTCCTGACCGTAATAGGCTGGATAAGTCCGAAAGTCTTGATGGAAGCCGCCAATTCCTGGAGAGCGTCCTGGTCGAAAGACATACGCGGCTGGAACGGATTCGGCTCTATCATGTCTACAGGAATCCTGAGAATATCAGCCGTATCCTGTGGTTCAGACGCTCCGACCACTTCCTTATTCACATAGCCCACAGGAGCTCTAAGTTGCTCAAGCTCAGCGGCATCACCTAAAAGGGCACTCAGTCCCTTACCCAAACCTCTCTGCAATTTGCTCATGACTTCTTCCTTTTGCTTTTGTTCTTCTCCAAAACTTCCTTCGCCAAATTCAGATAATTGGAAGTACCGTTACTCATGACATCATATAATATGATAGGCTTTCCATGTGAAGGAGCCTCACTGAGACGTATATTCCTCTGAATTATAGTGTTGAACACCATCTCCTTAAAATGCTCTTTCAGCTGATTCAGTACCTGAGTATGTACCTTCGTTCTGCCGTCGAACATCGTCACGACGAATCCTTCTATCGTAAGAGACTGATTCACACCATTCTGCACAAGACGAATCGTCTGGAGCAATTTTCCGAGTCCCTCAAGCGCGAAGAATTCCGGCTGTACCGGTATGATTACCGAATCCGCTGCCGTAAGCGAATTCACGGTTATGAGACCAAGGGACGGGGAACAATCGATGATGATATAATCATAATCGTTCTTGATGGGTGCAATAGCTTTCTTCAGTATCGACTCACGCTCGTCCACATCCAACATCTCGATCTCCACCGCCACGAGATTAATATGTGACGGAACCATCTGAAGATTCGCTATCTCAGTCTGTATCAACGCATCACGAATCCCTATCTTACCGATAAGGACTTCGTACAACGTTCTTTTCTGGTCATCTTCAGGCGAGAAATTCAGACCGGAAGTCGTATTCGCCTGAGGATCCGCATCGATGATGAGGACCTTCTTTTCCAGAACTGCCAATGATGCAGCGAGATTGATTGCAGTCGTTGTCTTTCCGACACCGCCTTTCTGATTAGCTATCGCTATGACTTTTCCCATGTGGAACTGTATATTCTATATGTATATTCTACAAATTTAGTAATTTTTTTGATTGCGGACCGTATTGAGGAACTTTTTTGTTCCACATTTTTATACAGGGTCCACATCCAAAGCGATATGCCCCGGATAAGCATGATTCCGGACAAAAGCATCCACCACCTCGGCTAATTTCTGCTTACGTGAAGCCAATGCATTGTCCTTTCGGAGATTAATGCGGATATTCTTCACATAATGGTCATATTGCTTGTCCACCGGCGGGGAATAAGGTCCGACCACCGACACACATGCTGACGAATCCTGCACAAATCCTGCCGAACTGAGTCCGAAAGCATTTCTTATCTCCGAAGTCAGTTCCATGGACATTTTTTCCACGCGGGCTTCATAAGTATCCTTCAGCAGCACCTTCACAACCCTCGAAAAAGGAGGATACCCAAACGCATAACGTTCTTGCATCATATTGTCCAACAACGACTTGTCAGCATTGACAGAAACACTTTCCTCCTGGAGGAAGAGCTGGTAAACGGGGTGGGACGGCTGCGAGGTCTGGATCACGAACAGGCCTTTCCGGCCCCTACGGCCGCTCCTTCCGCGGAACTGTTCCAGCAGCTGTACGGCCCTCTCATCGGCGCGGAAATCCTGCTGCGCCAGCAACGAATCTGCTTGTAACACAGCCACTAACGACAAGTTGTCGAAGTCGAATCCTTTCGTGACGATTTGAGTTCCGACGAGAATATCGATCTTCTTCGCAGCGAAATCGCGTATTATGGAAATTTCCTTACCGGAACTCATCGCCACATCGCTGTCCAGCCTGGCCACTTTGGCGTCCGGGAACAATGCTGCCGCTTCTTCTTCTATTTTCTGTGTCCCAGCGCCGAGCGGTATCAGTTCTCCACCACATTTGCCGCAGATTCCGGTATAAGGTGTCCTCCATCCGCAGTAATGACACATCAGAAGGCCCTCCTGCTTATGCATGCTGAGCGGCACGTTGCAATGCGGGCATTTCGGGATATCTCCGCATGTAAAGCATTGGACAGAAGGAGAATACGCTCTACGACCACGCAGAAGGAGCACCTGTCCTCCTTCCGACAAAGTCTCCCTTATATGGTTAATGAGTTTGAAAGAGAAACTGCCTGCCATTCCGCGCTTGCGCCTCTCAGCCGAAGTATCGATAATCTCCACATCCGACTCCGCAGCGCCGTAGTACTTTTCCGTCAGCTCCACTTTCGTCATTCTGCCTATCCGACAGTTATATAGCGATTCCAGCGAAGGTGTCGCTGTGCTCAAAACCGCATCGCCGCCATGGATTTTCGCCAACACCAACGCCGTGTCCCTGCCATTGTACCGCGGCGCCGGCGCATCCTGTTTATATGAGGTGTCATGCTCCTCATCCACGATCACAAGCCCGAGATCATGATGCGGCAGGAAAATAGACGAGCGCGTACCGAGTACGATGTAAGGACCTCTCCTGACGGCATTTGCGACCTCCAGCCGTCGCGCAGGTGTCTCCTTCGAATGAAAAATCAGCAACAGATTCCCGAAGATACGCCCGAGCCTTTCCTCCATCTGACGGCTGACCGCAATTTCCGGAATTAGATAGAGCACATTTCTGCCTCGGGTCAATGCTTCTTTAGCCAATGCTATATGCAGTTCCGTTTTACCTGAGCCCGTAACTCCCTGAAGCAGAACAGGGTTATGCTTTTCGAATGCCTTATGGATTTCCTCATAAGCAGTCGTCTGAGCCGCACTCAATGAAAAATCCAACTGAATCTCAGGCTTGGAACAGGACGACGACTCTTCCGGCGCATTATTTTCAGATTCCGCGTCCGCAATCTGTTTCCCCAGCTCCGCAGCGGTCTGTTCAAGTGCCTCTTTTTCAGAAAGATACTTCGCCCGAGTCGCCTCAGTTCTCGCCTTCTCAGCCTGTAAAGATTTCCGCCCGATACGAGCCAACACGCCTTCGCGCCTGGCAGTCAGAACTGCTATTTTTCTGTCAATGTTCTTGGCATGCCTCTCTTCTGCACGTTCTTCCGACAGGACTTTAGACACTTCCCCATTCGTCTTGGAGGGCGGATATGCTGCCTTGTAGACTTCTCCGATGGAACACAGATAATAATCGGCCACGAATTTCCAGAGATCCAGCTCCTGTTCCGAGATGGTTTCCAGGCGCTCTTCAATGGATATGACAGGTTGTATCTTATTGATTTCCACCTCGGGAGTAATTCCCACCTCATCCACGACACCGATATAAGTCCTGCCTGCGAAACGTACTTTCACTCGGCTTCCCCTAACTATAGGACGATATCCGGACGATTCTTTCCCCGAATCGAGAGCTCGGCTTTCAAGGCTTCCCCTAACTATATGCCCATCCTCGGACTCCTCATTTCCAGAAGATTCCAGATAATAACATGGTACCCACTCGATCCTGAGCGGAAGTATGACTGATATGTAAATCCGTTCCATTTCTTATGCGAATGTAAGAATTAATGGGTGATTATCCTAAAAATCGCAGGCCAACATAAACTTTAATTCGGACTTGGCCGGACGCGGCTTTTTCTGCCCCGGACTGGGCCACGGACAATCCGTAAACCCCGCTCTGGCATATAATTTCCAGGATACCACACGCTTGTTTCCTCTATTACGCGTGCGCATCTCATTATTATTCAGTTCACTTTCACCTCCGCGGTAATCTGCTCGCAGTTTCAGTCGGCCGACCAACGACGCAGCCCAGCCACGACCGTAATACGCCGGAATATTGAAACTTCCAGGCGCATCACGCTCATAACAATAGATGCGGTCATTCCAGTTGTCCGCCACGAATACTGTGCCTCGCAAGAATACCGCACCGAGACGTCCAGTATAACTTTCCTCGGCATAAGCAAGCCACGCAAAAGCGTCTGACACAATAACATCCGCCCGCGCAGCCGTCATCCAACGACCATAATTATACTTCACATCACATCTGAATTCCGTCCGGTTCGGCGCACCGTAAGACCGTAGCCGCTCCTGAAGTTTCATAGAGAGCAACACATCCGGAGTTATTTGCCAAGGCAGCACCAGACTCGCCTTCAGCTGTCGCTTCTCCCAAACTTCCTGAAATGCCGCATCTGCCGAGAGCTCAAGCTTCCGCACAAACAGTCCGACAGCCACGCCGGACTCCCCTTTCTTCCCGGTCCACATCCGCACCGGCGCCGTCCATGCCGTCCCATACCCGCGCGGCAAGTGTCTGAGGGTCAATGCCGTTTTAACATTGTCGGCAATCGGTGTCATGAAACCGGCCGTGACCGCACCTATATTATTAATTATATCATAAGCGACCTCACCAAACAGTTCGGTTCCACGTACACAGAAACGCGCATCGGCAGAAACCTTAGAATTTCTGTTACCTTTCGGCAAATCTTCGAACGTATGGAAATACGTGACACCGACTTGACCATACTTGGAATACCATGTAATATTACCGCCCGGAACCAACGTATAATCCAACATTTCTCCGGACTCACACCATCCGCGCAACCCCGGCATTGACATAAACAGGGAGAACCCGAATGGCCCGAAGGCGAAGGATGCGGCGGCAGCCCGGACGCTGGAAGCGGCTGAGTATGAGCGCGAAAGCGAAATTCCCGAGGGCCGTCTCCAAAACGATCGCTCGCCCGATATTCCGCCGACTGTAAATCCTGTCCATAGTGCAAGACCCTGTCCGAATCGCAGGGACATATCACCCAGCACTATCTGTTCCAAATGTTTACGCCCGAAATATGCGCCTGAAACCGTATATGAAGACGGTCGGGAATTTTTGTCGGCGTCATATCGTTTCACCGAGACACCTACATCAAACTTCTGCTCGGAAGTTAATCTATATCTGCCGCTATATGACCATGGGTAATCCGGACGACCGCCATCGAACGGATATGAACCCTTGGTCGTCTGCGACAGTTCCAACGAGTTCCGCAACTCAGTTTTATGGTCCGGCCGCTGGCCAGGCAAGTTATAAGATTCCAACGAAATGAAGAACGACAGCGCCTCTACAGCCTCTTCACTGAAGCCATCCACGAGAGATAACTCTCTGAATGACAATATGTCACCAGAACGGTTCCGATAATCTATAAGGGTCGCGACCTGATAGGCTGAGAACAGTCCGGATGAAAGCAGACGGCTACGACTGGCCAGATTTATCGCCAAAGGCCTCTCCGCCAGATCCCGGAAACGCTCCGCCTCGTTCTCTGGGACAGATTCCAAGTCCGACGCTCCCGTGAGATACAGAACCGCCTGTGCGAAGTCCGGTGGGTTTCCAGATGAGATACGACAAGTCGCCGAGGCTTCCGCCACGGATAGGAGAGCTGCCGCGAGCAGCAATATGAGACTAATTATCTTCATGTCAATGCCTCTTTTGCGTTAAATTTTTACGCGGCATTGGCCGAAGTCTTTACTGACGTTTACTTACGGATACAAATATAAGGATATTTCCGATAAAAATGACTAACTTCGCGTAACAGAACATTCGAAATAATGAAAAAGATAACTCTTTTCGACAAATCATTCAGGACATTCATTCCTAATGAGCAGATTGAGGAAGCCATCGACAAGGTGGCAGACAAGATTAACGCCGACTTCGCCGGTTGTAACGACGTCCCTGTATTGCTCTGCATTCTTAACGGTTCCATTATGTTCACGGCTGAGCTGATGAAGCGACTCGACTTCAACTGTGAGCTCGTATCGATGAAACTCTCTTCTTATGAAGGGACTTCGTCCACGGGCAAGATCAGGCAGGTGATGGGCATGACCGGAGATATTAAAGGTAAGAGAGTTATCGTCGTGGAGGATATTGTGGATACCGGAAACACTATCGTGGATTTGAAGAAGATAGTGGCTGAAAGAGGCGCCAGCGACTGCAAGATCTGCACTATGCTGCTCAAGCCTGAGGTTTACCACAAGGACGTGAAGCTGGATTATGTCGGAATGGAGATCCCTAATAAGTTTATCGTAGGTTTCGGCTTGGATTACAATGAGTTAGGACGTAATTTCAAGGATATCTATATCATTGACGAAGATTAATAACAATGGGGTTCAGCCCCGAATAATAAACGAACAAAATGAAATATTACATTCTTTTCGGGCCTCCGGGAGCAGGAAAAGGCACCCAGGCAACAGCAATGGTCGAGAAATTCAATCTCTGTCATCTTTCTACCGGCGAACTTCTCCGCAAGGAAATCGCTGAGGGAACTGAGCTTGGCAAGAAGGCTAAGGCTCTTATCGACGCAGGTTCACTTGTACCTGATGAGGTCGTAGAGGGCATGATCGACAATGCTTTCAAGAGCATCAAGGGTGTCGACGGATTCCTTCTGGATGGTTTCCCACGTACAATCGCACAGGCTGAGGAGTTGGATAAGATGCTTGCTGCCGGCAATGAGGCTGTCACATCTGTCGTTTCCATAATGATCCCTGACGAGATGATCAAGGAGCGTATCCGTCACAGAGCTTCTATCGAGGGTCGTGCTGACGATGCGAAGGAAGAGACTATCAACAACAGAATCAAGACATATCACGACAAGACTGAGCCTCTTATCGAGTTCTATAAGAAGGCCGGCAAATATGAAGAGATCGACGGTACCGGCAGCATCGAAGATGTCCGCGCCGCTATCTTCTCTGTCATGGATAAGTTCTAATATTATTAGCACGCCCAATAGAGGCTTCTGCTATCGGCGATCCTAGCCCCCAAAGGGTGCAATCGCGACTAGTAGGAGCCTCAATTGCGTTATATACCTGAATGCGTCAGCAACTCACGCGCTTCGTGCGTATGCGGGTTAATCCGAATCACTTTAATGTGTAGCTAAAAGCAATAGAGGCTTCTGCTATAAGGCGACATTGGCTCCCGAAAAGGGAGGGGACCCACATCGTGGGGAGGATCGCCGTTAGCAGGAGCCTCAATTGCGTTATGTACCTGAATGCGTCAGCAACTCACGCGCTTCGTGCGTATGCGGGTTAATCCGAATCACTTTAATGTGTAGCTAAAAGCAATAGAGGCTTCTGCTATAAGGCGACATTGGCTCCCGAAAAGGGAGGGGACCCACATCGTGGGGAGGATCGCCGTTAGCAGAAGCCTCTATTGCGTTGTATCACAAAATGTTGCGAACGTTATTCGCTAATTTCGAGCACACCGCCCTTGCCGAAAACGCGGTCCAGGAGGGCGTCATAAATCTGCGCACGCTTGCAGAGATCGAAGAGATTAATTCTCCATCGCATCAGCTGCACGAAATCCACCATCCTGCGGACCTGCGCACGGGTAAGGCCAATGCTTTCGGGACCTACCGGGGCACCGACACTCTTCATCAGCGCCACCATCTTGTCGTAAGTATAGACCTGATTCTGAATACGCTCCTTAAGCTCAGTCCAATTCTCCTTCACCTTCGTAAGCTGCTGTCTTACAGTCTCAGCATCATTGTACTTCTTGGTAATCTCAGTATAACCGAGCTGCGGCACAGGGAAATCCTTGAAAATCTCCAACGCACGCTGCTGTTCCTGCTCAAGTGTCGGCCAAGCTGCAACACAAGCATCTACATCGATCTTCGACAAATCCATCTTCAGGAACTCATCGAAACATGCGCTCATGATCACCGTACCCATCGCACACTGGAAACCATGCGACTGGAACTTGCCGTGATACCTGTACTCAGTCATATCCAAATAATGGCTGAACAAATGCTCTGAGCAAGATGCCGGACGGCTCGTGTGGGCAATCTGCATAGCAAGACCAGTCAACGTAAGTCCGACGAACAAATCCCCCACGGCATCAGGATCACCAGCCGCAATCTTCTCATTTTCAGCAAGAATATCGTTCAATGAATCATTGACAAGACTCCAAGCCATCGTGATGATAGGCTCTGTGCCGAACATGTCAGCGATCATCCACTCCGCACCGGATGTTACCTTCGCAGCCAAATCACCATAGCCGGCAGCAGTCATCTCCTTCGGAGCCGCAGCCAGCACCTTATTGTCAGCAAGAATAACCTTAGGCGCATGAGTCTCGATATTGATCTTCGCGCCATCCTTAGTCACGACAGCACCGGAAGATGCATATCCGTCCACAGATGCGGCAGTAGCCACTACCATATAAGGCTTCTCATGATGGAAAGCCGCCAGCTTACACAAATCATTGATAACACCTGAGCCGACAGCCACCGGAATAGCATCATAACTGTCCAGAATCTTGTCTACCCTATCTACAAATTCAAACTCAGCATGGAACTCCTCCTCAGGAAAGATATAAGTCCTGCATTCGATTCCAGCATCCTGAATATGTTTCGTAACAGCCTCACCTGCAGCCTTCCACGTATTGTTGTCAGCCACGACAAGCGCTGCCTTCTCTCCGAAATTCTTTCTGAAAAGTTCAGGAGCAAGTCCTAAAACATCATTGCCGAACTCAAAAGACTTCGTGTCTTTGGCGATAGCCAATGCCTCGTCAAGTTGTTTTCTGTAATCCATAACAAATTGATTTTAAGATTCTTCACTATAGCCATCCGTCTTCTTGTTCCACAAAGTAAGGAGAGTAAGAAGTCCAAGGAATGCCACAAATATCATAATCTTGAATACGCCTTCCCAACCGAAATCAGGATTGTCAGCGATATGTCCGAAAACGAAACCAGAGATAATCGGGCTGAGATAAGCGACAAAACCGATGATTCCGTTAGCTGAAGAAGCGCCGCGACGTGTCACCTGATTGGAAGCCACGACACCAATAAGTGCCTGAGGACCATAGAGGAAGAAACCTATGCAAGCCAAAACAAGCATCAGAACTACAGGGTTCGTGTCAGCAGGAAGGAAGCAGAACAGAAGCAGGAAGATAATCACACCTACCATGCAAAAAACGCATGTACGCTGTGCCCTACCATTGAAAAGTTTGTCGGAAACAATACCTGCCACCAACATTCCGGCCACGCCGAATGCTTCGAAAATGGCCACTGTCCATGCAGACAATGCAGGAGAAAGACCACGGCTTTCCTGAAGGAATGAAGGACCCCAGTCGAGAACTGCCAGACGTACGATGTATACGAAGAACACTGACAGAGACAATATCCAGACGATAGGACTCTTGATGACCTTATTCCAGATAAACTGATTGAATTCTTTCTTCTCTTCAGGAGTCTCCTCTTTCGATACCTTAGTTCCCTTAAGCTCAGGAAGGCCTACAGAACTCGGAGTGTCACGCAAAGTCACGATAATGAAGATGACACCCAAGACAGCGATGAGTGCAGGAATCCAGAAAGCCCACTGCCATGCACCGATATTCAAAAGAGCATTGTCCACATAAGCCTGAGCAGCAGCAGGATCCATCGACGAAGTGATGTTTGCGGTATTCTCTATAACACGCGCACGCATATCAGAATCAGCAGACATATCAGTTCCTGTATGTCCCATGATATATCCGCAGAGAATAGCCGCGATAAATGCACCTACAGAATGAGATGTATTCCAGATGGACATCTTGGTCGCAAGCTCATGAGGTGGAACCCAGTGAGTGATAAGTCTGTTGCATGGAGGGAATCCGCAACCCTGAAACATGTTGTTTATCACATAAAGGATTGCAAATAAGATAACTAACGCATGAACAAATTTGTTACCCTCTGTAACTCCAGTAAAATAAGCGCAAATCATCGCGCCCGCACCGAACATAATGTTCACAAATGCACTGACAGACAGTCCTGTAACAAGGTGCCAACGTCCGTCAAGCCGGTCAGCAAGAAATCCGTTAATTAGTTTTGAAAGTCCGTAAACGAAACTGGCTATCGCAATTATAGCTCCGAAAGTAGCCTTCGTTATACCATACTCCACAGTAAGACCCGGGATGGCAAACGAAAAGTTCTTGCGGACCAGATAAAAAATCGAGTAGCCAATCATTGTTCCAATTATTGTGCGCCACTGCCAATACTGGAACTTCTTAGATTGCTCTGGTGTCATTAATAAAAGTTTTTAAATGAACTTTGTTTGTTAGTTAACTGACTCTGCTGTTTTCTCTGTTGCTTTTGCGATTCGCCCGAACTCATCTTCCGACATCATTTTGCACGTTCCGTCGAAATTTGCCCCGAGCTCCACTGCCAGACGCTTCACGTGAATCTCGCCTTTCACGCTGCATGTATCTTTCAGTGTCAATGTATCTTTAACAAAAATGTTTCCGGTGATTTTACCCCAGAAATCCACGTTGTCGCAGATAATGTCTCCCTTGATCTCAGCATTTTCTCCGACCACTACACGTCCTTCCGAGAAGATTCTCCCCTCGAACTTTCCGTCCAACCTGATATCATTCGGCGAATTGATCTCTCCCTTTATGAAAGATCCCTCAGATATACGGCTGATTGCGTTTACGTTGACTACTTGCAGCGGTTGTTTACTCTTGCCTACCATGGCTTGCTACTCCTTATTATATTATTAGGAAATTCTAAAGCGGGGCCATTTCCCGTCCGCCCGCTTTCGATATAGTTCAGAAAAGAACTCGCTAAACGAGTCCCTTTCCGTGACAGTTCTTATATTTAAGTCCTGAGCCACATGGACATGGATCATTTCTACCGATCTTCTTCTCCACGTGTACAGGCATCTTGGCCTTCGGCTGACCGGCATTGGTACTCAAATCACCATGCTGAGTCTGCATACGGCTCATATCCTGCTTAGGTGCTTCAGGTTCACGAGCCGGCTGTGCCTGACTTGGATCCGGTTCACGAAGGAAAATCGAAGAACGGAGGAGGAATGAAAGCACATCCCTATCCAATGCCTCAAGCATAGAAGCGAAGAGGTTATAACTCTCGATCTTATAGATTACGAGCGGATCTTTCTGCTCATAAGCCGCATTCTGTACAGACTGTCTGAGGTCATCCAAATCCCTGAGCTGCTGTTTCCAGTGCTCATCGATCTGGAAGAGAATGATAGTCTTGCTGAGTGTCTTCGCAAGTTCCTTACCATTAGACTCATAAGCCTTCTTCAAGTTAAAGGCGAGGTTAAGAACCTTACGTCCGTCAGTAATAGGGACTGCGATATTTTCCCATCTGTTACCCTGTGTCTCGTAAACATTCTTGATGAACGGATAAACCTTGGTGATCATCGCATCCATCCTGCGGTCATAAACCTCATTCATATGCTCTACGAGGCGAGCCTTAAGATCTTCACTCTTAGCCTGTCCATAGAAGGTCTCATCGAATCCCGGATCGATAGAAAGCTGAGACATAAGATAGTTGGAGAAATCGTCGTAATTCATGCCCTTGGCATTGTTCACGATAACCTCTGCAGTATCTATCATCATATTCATGACGTCGATTTCGATTCTCTCTCCGGAAATCGCGTTACGTCTTCTGGAATAGATAGCCTCACGCTGATAGTTCATCACGTCATCGTACTCGAGCAATCTCTTACGGATACCGAAGTTGTTTTCCTCGACCTTGCGCTGAGCCTTCTCGATACTGTTCGACAGCATCTTGCTCTCGAGTGCATCCTCCTCAGTCATACCGAGTTTATCCACTGTAGCAGCGATCTTGTCAGAACCGAAAAGACGCATCAGCTTATCCTCGAAAGATACATAGAATGTAGAAGAACCCGGGTCTCCCTGACGTCCGGCACGACCTCTCAACTGACGGTCCACACGACGGCTGTCATGTCTCTCTGTACCGATGATTGCAAGACCGCCCTTAGCCTTCACCTCAGGAGAAAGCTTGATATCGGTTCCTCGACCTGCCATGTTGGTGGCGATGGTGACGGTACTTGACTGACCGGCCTGAGCCACAATCTCCGCCTCACGGGCGAACTGCTTGGCATTGAGGACATTATGCTGAATACCGCGCATCTTGAGCATACGGCTGAGGAGCTCTGAAGTCTCCACGTCAGTAGTACCCACAAGAACCGGACGACCTGCTTTTCTGAGTTCATCGACTCTGTTTATGACAGCAGCATATTTTGCCTTCTTGGTCTTATATATCTTGTCTTCCTCGTCCACCCTGATTACAGGCTTGTTCGTAGGAATGACGACAACGTCGAGTTTGTAGATAGACCAGAACTCACCGGCCTCAGTCTCTGCAGTACCGGTCATACCGGCAAGCTTGTGATACATCCTGAAGTAGTTCTGGAGGGTAATAGTCGCAAAGGTCTGTGTAGCAGCCTCTACGGTTACATTTTCCTTAGCCTCTACCGCCTGGTGGAGACCATCACTCCAGCGACGTCCTTCCATAATACGTCCGGTCTGCTCATCGACGATCTTCACCTTGCCGTCCACTATAATATAGTCGACGTCCTTCTCGAACATCGCATAAGCCTTCAGAAGCTGTGTAACAGTATGAACTCGCTCACTCTTGAGCGCGTAATCTTCCATAAGACGGTCCTTCTTCTCATGCTTTTCAGCCTCAGAGATATCGCTCTTTTCGATATCAGCGACCATAGAACCTACGTCCGGCAAGATGAAGAATGAAGGATCCGACACCTCAGATGCGAGAATATCATGACCTTTATCAGTCATATCCACAGAATGCATCTGCTCATTGATCACGAAGAACAGAGGGTCAGTAACCTCAGGCATCTGGCGTTCATTGTCCTGAATATAGAAATTCTCCGCCTTCTGCATCAGCTGCTTCATGCCCGGCTCGCTGAGGAACTTGATGAGCGGCTGATATTTAGGAAGTCCCTTATGGCAACGGAAAAGAAGTTTCGCACCCTCGTCCTCCTTGCCTTCGGCGATAGCCTTCTTGGCGTCGTTCAATGTCTTGGTAATCAATGCTCTCTGACTGCTGTAAAGCTTCTCGACATACGGTCTGAAAAGCTTGAACTGCTCGTCATCCTGAGTCTTGGCTACAGGACCGGAAATAATGAGCGGAGTTCTGGCGTCATCGATAAGGACTGAGTCCACCTCATCGACGATAGCGAAATGATGTTTGCGCTGAACCAAATCATTGAGCCTTGTGGCCATGTTGTCACGCAAATAGTCGAAACCGAATTCGTTGTTCGTACCGAAAGTGATATCACATTCATAAGCACGCCTTCTGGCATCGCTGTTAGGCTCATGCTTGTCGATACAGTCTACAGAAAGTCCATGGAACATGTAAAGAGGTCCCATCCACTCTGAATCTCGTTTAGAGAGGTAATCATTCACAGTGACCATGTGGACACCCTTGCCTGCGATAGCATTCAAGAACACCGGCAACGTAGCCACGAGTGTTTTACCTTCACCGGTAGCCATCTCGGCGATCTTTCCCTGATGCAGGATAATACCACCGATAAGCTGGACATTGTAATGAACCATGTCCCAGGTAACCTCGTTACCGCCTGCCATCCAGTGATTCTTCCACAACGCCTTGTCACCCTCGATGGTAACGAAGTCATGCGAAATGCTGAGCTGTCGGTCGAAATCAGACGCTGTTACTTCTACCACAGGATTCTGAGCGAATCTTCTGGCTGTAGATTTCATAATCGCAAATGCCTCAGGGAGAATCTCATTCAGAAGTTTCTCGATCTCCGCATCCTCATCCTTCACAAGTTTGTCAGACTCCGTAGCCAAGCTTTCCTTCTGGCTTACAGGTATATCTTTTTCAAGTTCTTCCTTGATTTCAGCAATGCGTTTCTCGAAAGGAGCCTCGCCATCCCTCAATTTTTTCTTCAACTCCTCCGTCTTGGCCCTAAGTTCATCATTCGAGAGTTTGTCGATAGACTCATAGGCAGCAAGTACCTTATCCAAAATAGGTTTTACTTGCTTCATATCCCGGTCGGACTTAGTTCCGAACACCTTTTTTATTATGTCTACTAACGCCATTTTTTATCGTTTTTTTACTAAATCGTGCAAATATAATTATTTTTCCTAAAAATGTCAATGCCATCTCAGCCCACAATGTCGCTATAAGCGCCCATCAACGCCTCTACGATCCGCACCTTGTCGTGCCTCTGAGCCGCCTTCGCAGCCCCGCGCTCCCCCATCGACCTCGCAAAATTCTCATCGCCAATGTATTTTGTCAATGCCGATGCCATCTGGCTGATTTCCGTTGTAGCAAAAAGACTGCCGTCACATCCGTCTTCCACAATGTCAGGAACACCGCCCACATTAGTGGCCACGACAGGGGCACCTATAAGCTGTGCCTCACATATACTGTTAGGACTGTTTTCCACATAAGTAGGATGCATATAGACAGAACAGCACGAAAGCGCATCCGCGATTTTATACGCACTGCCCACACCCATAGGAATCACGTTCACATCCTCGCATTCGATCCCCGTAAACGTCTCATAAAAACCGTCATTGACATTACCGAAAACCTTCCACTGAAAATCTACTCCCCTCATTTTCAAGACTCTGGCGACCCTCAGCACGATATCCATCCCCTTGAACGGGGCCTCGGAAATGGTGCTCACAATCACTGGCCTGACAGGCGCATTCCACTTGCCGGCGAGCTCATAAAACGGCTCCCGCAAGATTTCATCCACATGGTAATATTTGGCCTTCGGATTCAGCGACGAAATTATATTCCTGTCCCACGACGTGCGTCCCGCGAAGTAATCCACGGACTGCAAAATTTCACGTTCCACCTTCGCACGCCTGTGAAAATCAGCGGCATAGTACTTTTTGGCAAAATATCCGGAAAACGAACCATCGGAGCAATAAAATTGGTTCCAGGTCATTCCCGGCGGCAGAAATGCCTTCTCACATTCCCCGAGCAAACCCTGGATGTGAAGCAGCACAGGGACCGGAGTATAACCGCAGATAAGACCATATATATGTTCAGACCCGAACACCTCTATCACATCCGGACGGAAATCCTGAATGACTTTCAGATAACTCGACAAAAGCCACGAAGTTTCCTTCTGATACCCGAAAACGAGTTTGTCTACGCGGCTCCAACGCGATGAGTTATAAGGATTTGCAACGGGATAATAAGTAACGCCGTTCTTCTCGACTTTACTTTCCTGGCCATTCATGACAAAGGCTACGCCCAGTTCAACTTCAGTTTTTATAGCATTTTCTAATGACGAAATCCACCCGCAACCATTATACCCGAACCCGTCGGAAAGGTAATTGGAAGGAGAATTCGTAAACCATAGGACTCTCATCGTTCCATATTTTTTTTGTGTTTGCCGCTCCTGATTTCAGCTTTCGCTTGGGTCAATGTCATACGACGCGAAAAGTCCGCAAAGTATTGCGCATGACCAGGCACACGCTCGAACTTCGGTGGCAGCTGCATGTAATCACCATATATCTGCCTGAGTATCTTATCGTTACCAACAGGCAGCTTAACAGTCATACCTTCGAACAATTCGTCTATAGTGCCGTCGAAATACTCTGCAGGATGACAGACTTTGGCAGATTTGGAATATGCGCAGAAGCAGATCCGCATATTTCCGGTTCTTGATGCCATAGATTTATCCAAGTCGCAGAATTCTTTCTTATAATTATGTTTGCGCGTACGATATAAGACATTGTCAGTTATGAATTTGAAGCAATCCTTCAGACGTCCTTCCAGCAGCGCACGGAAACAGTAATTTGCAGAATGTTTTCTGAAACCACGCCTGTATTTCCTGAAACAAGCCTGATAGTGGTCTTTCAGCCTGTCATTTTCAGCCATGTCATCCCCTGTCTTGTCCAACGGGAATACATCTATAAATATACCTGTGATGACGGGATATTGTTTCTTTTCCCAGATAGTGGAATTCATGTCGCAGAATTTCGTGAACGGGAATGACACGTCACTGTCGCTCACACGGGCACCGCAGATGTCATACTCCCCTTCCAGCTTTCCGCCGCTTATTTCAGAGATTTTTCCTTTCATGCTGAGGAAGCGTTCGTAATCCTCCCTGGGCATGTACACATCTATATCGTCATCCCACGGAATGAATCCGTTGTGGCGGACAGCACCGATGGCGCTACCATATGCCAAATACCATTTTAACCCTGCTATATCACAAAACGCCATGAAATCTTTCATGGTCCGTAGTAGTATCTCGCGTTGTTTAGTTTCCATATAATTTTAACAAACAGCCAAATTTACGATTTTTTCCTGTAAGGGCGGCATATTCGTGAAAAATGTTTCCGAAAATGATGTTTTTAATACTAAAATCGTTATATTAGCAAGACTAATTAATAACATTGAAATATGCCAGATGTATCAGCCAGGGGTGCAGGTCTGCCTGCGTCCCCTATCAGAAAACTCAGTCCTTTTGCAGATGAAGCCAAGAGGAAAGGAATAAAGGTATATCACCTTAATATAGGTCAGCCCGATTTGCCGACCCCGGAAAAAGCGATGAATGCTATCCGTAACATCGACAGCAAGACTTTAGCATACAGCCCGAGCCAAGGCATTCTGCCGCTGCGTGAAGAATTCGTGAAGTACTACCGTAAATTCGGCATTGACCTGACCCCTGACGAAATTATCGTCACATCCGGTGGTTCAGAGGCGCTTCTGGCGACTTTCCTGACCTGCTTCGATCCCGGCGACGAGGTGATAATTACGGAGCCTGGATACGCGAACTACATCGGATTCGCGAAAGCTACCGGCCTGATCATCAAGCCAGTAACCTCGCGCATTGAGGACAAGTTCGCGCTGCCGTCAGCAGAGGATTTCCGCAAGGCGATTACTCCGAAAACGAAGGCGATTCTCATCTGCAACCCGAATAACCCGACCGGATATCTGTATTCGCCGGACGAGCTTTTCCAGCTGAAAGAACTCGTGCAGGAGAACAATCTGTTCCTCATCGCCGATGAAGTTTATAGAGAATTTGTGTACACGTCAGAACCGTACGTATCGGCATTGAGCCTCTTCGGAATCGAGGACAATGTTATCGTAGTGGATTCAGTGTCAAAGAGATACTCAGAGTGCGGCATCCGCGTGGGAATGGTCGTCACGAGAAATGAGAAAGTAAGGGAAGCAGTGCTGAAATTCTGTCAGTCACGTCTCAGCCCGCCGCTTCTCGGCCAAATCGCCGCGGCCGCCTCTGTCGAAGGCACCGAGGTTTATTCGCAGAGATGTTACAATGAATATAAGGCCCGCCGCGACTATTTCATCCGTAAACTGAATGAGATTCCGGGAGTTTATTCGCCAATGCCGGAGGGCGCGTTCTATACCGTGGCCCGTCTCCCTGTCGAAGATGCGGAAGATTTCTGCAAATGGTGTCTCACCGACTTCTGTTACAAGGAGAACAAAGATGATGATGACGACGACCCGGATGCATTGACCTTCAGCGGATTCCTTCCGGGACCTGAGGTGCAGGAGCCTGAGTATATTGGTGAAACCGTGATGATGGCACCGGCTGCGGGATTCTACGCGACGCCTGGATTGGGCAAGAACGAGGTCCGCATGGCCTATGTCCTGAAGAAGGAAGACCTGGAGCGCGCGGTCATCGTGCTGAAAGCCGCATTGGAAGAATACAAAAGAGTGAAATCCGGAGAATAATTCCGCAGGATATCACTATCTTTGTACCGATATGGGTAACAATTCGGCAAACACAGGTAGAATAGCCAAAAATACTATACTTCTGTACATCAGGATGTTTTTCTTGATGGCAGTCAGTCTCTATACATCCAGGGTGATACTACGCACCCTGGGTGTTAATGATTTCGGCCTTTACAATGCCGTTGCCGGTTTCGTGTCCATGTTCGCGTTCATCGGGAACTCTCTGACTTCCGCGACGCAACGCTATATGAGTTTCAGTCTCGGAAAGGACGATCCGAAGGGACTGGCAAACATATTCGCCACAAGCATAAACATTTACGCCATATTGTCCATAGCCGTGGCCATCTTCGCGGAGACTGTCGGACTATGGTTTCTGTATAACAAAATGACCATCCCTGCCGACCGTTTCGGGGCAGCTTTATGGGTGTATCATCTTGCGATAGTGTCCACTATGGTGATGATGCTGAGCATCCCTTACAACGCGGTTCTGATTTCGCGCGAAAAGATGGGAGCGTTCGCATATATCTCCATCCTGGAGGCCGTTCTGAAGCTCGCCATCGTCTTCGTCCTGCAGATTCCCGGCACCGACAAACTGAAGCTTTACGCAGTCCTGATGCTCGCCGTACAGATCTGTATAAGAATGATTTACAGACGCTACTGTCGCAAGCATTTCGATGAGGCGCGCTACCGTCCTGTACTCGACAAACCGCTGCTGCGCGAGATGTGCGGCTTCGCCGGTTGGAATTTGATCGGCCAGCTCGCCAATGTCGGCTGCACTCAGGGTGTCAATGTCCTGCTGAACATGTTTTTCGGGCCTGCTGTCAATGCTGCCAGAGGTGTTGCGGTACAGGTTCAGAATACTATCCGGAATTTCTGTCTTAATTTCCAGGCCGCTGTAAATCCTCAGATTACAAAATCTTATTCTTCAGGAGATTACAGTTACATGCATCAGTTGATTTCAGCAAGTTCCAGATTTTCGTTTTTCTTGCTGTTCCTGATTTCGTTGCCTGTGATGTTCGAGACTGAGCAGCTTCTTACATGGTGGCTCGGCGAGTTTCCTGAGCATACTGTCAGTTTCATACGTATAATATTGGTTGTATCCATAATAGAAGGAATGGCCAACCCTTTGGTGCAGGCAGCATTGTCCTACGGAAAAATCAGGACCTATCAGATCGTGGTGGGACTCTCGCTTTTGGCGACCTTGCCGGCGGGTTATTTCGCGCTGAAGGCGGGCGCCAGTCCGGAGACAGTGTTCTATGTATTGCTGGTCATAACTGTCATTACTTTCTTCATCCGCCTGGTCATCGTGAAGCCGATGGTGAACCTCAGCATTAAGAAATATTTTACAGAAGTGATTATCCCTGTGACAGTCACGACGTGCGTTTCCATCGTACCACCGGCATTGGCCTATACCTATATGGGTGGACATCCGGTTTGGCGGTTTTTCGTGGTCGGGACGCTTTGCGCGGTATCGGTCTGCGGGTTTTCTTTCCTGATATGCACGAGCCGAGGCGAGAAAGCATTTATAATCAGCAGGATACAGAAATTTGCAGGAAAGGCACTGAAAAAAATCTAAAAATTTCTGTCGAAAATGTTTGGATTTGAACAACAGATGCTATAACTTAGCAATTCGAAACAAAACAACGATTACGCATGATAACATTCTGCAACAATAACTCATGGTGGTGGCGCTCTTACTTCTTACAAAAGTCGTAGGAGGCTGAAGCCTGTGTATTGCCGAATGTGTGAACAATACTTTTAAGGCCCTGCCGCAGCTGCGACGGGGCTTTTTTTCGTATATAGACTTTTAGATTAACAACTTAAATAAACTTTTAGATTATGGAAAAGATTCCTTACAAGATTTATCTCGAAGAAAATGAGATTCCTCAGGCATGGTACAATGTTCGCGCGGACATGAAGAATAAACCGGCTCCGCTGCTTAATCCTGCCACACTTCAGCCGATGGGCGTGGATGATCTTAAAGGAGTATTCTGCGAAGAACTTTGCAAACAGGAGCTCGATAATACAACAGCATACTTCCCTATCCCTCAGGAGATTCGCGATTTTTACAAAATGTACAGGCCGTCTCCCCTGGTCAGGGCTTATTTCCTGGAGAAGGCGCTCGGAACACCTGCGAAGATATATTACAAGTTCGAGGGCAACAACACTTCAGGCAGCCATAAGCTGAATTCTGCTATCGCGCAGGCTTACTATGCCAAGAAGCAGGGATTGAAGGGTGTTACGACTGAGACCGGTGCCGGCCAATGGGGTACTGCTCTGAGTATGGCTTGTTCTTACTTCGGCCTTGACTGTCAAGTGTTTATGGTGAAGTGTTCTTATGAGCAGAAGCCGTTCCGTCGCGAGGTTATGCGTACTTATGGCGCTCATGTGACTCCGTCTCCAAGCATGACGACTGAGATCGGAAAGAAGATTTTGGCGGAGTATCCCGGCACTACCGGCAGTCTCGGTTGCGCAATTTCTGAGGCTGTGGAGACTGCGGTAACTCACGAGGGATATCGTTATGTTCTCGGTTCTGTTCTGAATCAAGTTCTTCTGCATCAGTCGATTATCGGTCTCGAAGCGAAGAAGGCGATGGACAAGTATGGAATCAAACCGGATATCGTGATCGGTTGCGCCGGCGGCGGTTCTAATCTCGGCGGTCTTATCAGTCCGTTCGTAGGTGAGATGCTTCGCGGTGAGAATCAATATCGTATCATAGCTGTGGAACCTGCGTCTTGTCCAAGTTTAACTCGCGGAAAGTTTGCTTATGATTTCTGCGACACCGGTGAGATTTGTCCGCTTTCGAAGATGTATACTCTTGGCAGTCAGTTTATTCCGTCAGCGAATCACGCAGGTGGTCTGAGGTATCACGGTATGAGTTCGATTCTTTCTCAGCTTTATCATGACGGTTATATGGAGGCTCGTTCCGTGGAACAGACTTCAGTATTCGAGGCTGCTGAACTTTTCGCCCGCGTAGAGGGAACTTTGCCGGCACCGGAGAGCAGCCACGCTATCAGGGCTGCCATCGATGAGGCTCTCAAGTGCAAGGAGACCGGCGAGGAAAAGACTATTCTGTTCGGTCTGACAGGAACAGGTTATTTCGACCTCAAAGCCTACGAGCAGTATAACGACGGCAAGATGACCGATATTATTCCGACCGATGAACAGATCGAGGCCAGCCTTCGTCAGCTGCCGGTAGTGGAGAAATAGTTACTGTAACTCAAGTTTCGCAAGTTGTCAAACTTGCTGAGCGAAAGCGCTTATTTGAGGGTTGTCACTCGTTCTAAGGCTTTAAGCCCCACGCACTTTTTACGTGCACGTTACCCTCACCCTAAATCCCTCCCCTCGGGGAAGGGACTTGCGTTCGCCCTCGCGGGCTCCATAAGCGGTGTTTCGCATGTGCGAAACTTAAGTTACTTTAACAGTTCACGCAGCTCATCAAGAGTAATAGCGTGACTGGAAGATGTTCCCTCGAGAACAGCATCTGCAAGATTCTGCTTTGCCTTGTGCAAACGCAGAATCTTTTCTTCTATTGTACCCTGCGCAATCAAATGATACACAGTCACATTCTGCTGCTGACCTATGCGATATGCCCTGTCTGTCGCCTGCTGTTCTATCGCCGGATTCCACCATGGATCCAGGTGAATCACGTAATTCGCTCCAGTAAGATTCAGCCCGAGACCGCCCGCTTTCAAACTGATTAGAAAGACCGGTCGCACCCCATGCTGAAAATCCGCCACCATCTCCTGCCGCTTCCGGATCGGAATCGCCCCATTCAGATAAAAGTGAGCTATTCCGGCTTGGGTCAATGCCGAAGAAACGATGTCCAAGAATCCTGTAAACTGACTGAAAACCAGGACACTATTCCCTCCCGAAATAATTTCCTGTACAAGATCCATAAGAGCAATGACCTTGGACGGTTCATCCTTCCAACCTTTCTTGACCAACGACATGGCACACGCCGCCTCACGTAAACGAGTAATCGCCGCAAGAGCATTGACATTGATCTTAGACTCTCCCTCGATTTCTTTCTGGGCGGTCATCCTCATGGTCTCGTAGGCGACGGTTTCGGCTGGGGTCAGGGCGACGGTGCGCTGGATTTCGGTCTTCTCCGGGAGTTCCTCGACGACTTCGGATTTGGTGCGGCGAAGCATGAACGGCTGGATGATCCGCTTGAGTTGACTCTGTCGATCCTTGTCCTGAAGCTGCTCTATCGGGATTATGAATTTCTTATTGAAATTATCGTAACTTCCTAATAGTCCAGGGTTTATAAATTGGAAAAGATTCCACAATTCACCTAAGTAATTCTGCACAGGCGTACCTGTAAGTATGATTCTGGACGTCGCTTTAAGGGACATCGCCGCGACCGACATTTTCGTATCACGGTTCTTTATCGTGTGAGCTTCGTCCAGACAGACCACATTCCAGCTGATATTCTCTAACATCTCCTGTTCTTTGGCGAGCAGGCCGTATGTCGTCAAGACTACAGTGTATTTTCCGATTTTGTCCAATGCCTTCGTCCTGTCGCCGGCTTCGTTGAGAATTACGATGTCCAAAGACGGCGCAAAACGCTGAAGTTCACGTTGCCAGTTCATCAGAACCGAGGCAGGTGCTACGACTAATGATGCACCTTTTTCAGCTTTATAAAGAAGGAAAGCAATCGTCTGAACTGTCTTTCCGAGACCCATGTCATCCGCGAGACACGCGCCTGCTCCCCAATGATCCAGACGGACCATCCAACGATATCCTTCTTCCTGATAATCACGCAGTTCCGCTTTCAAACCAGTCGGCATTGCGGGATTCATCTTGGTAGCTTCCTTCATTTTGGCCATGGTATCTTCGAGTTTTTCATCGACCTCTGCATCCATGTGAGATTTATCCAGAATATCCGCGAGAATTCCTGTTTGGAAAACAGATACGCGACCATGCGAACCTGCAGTAATCGACTCTAAGCGTTTCACATATTTGGCAAGCGATTCTGACAACTCCACGTACTCATCTTCACCAAGTTTCAGGAAACCGCTGTCGTAACCGCCTGCGGAGATTGCCGCAAGAATCTGATCAAGCGTAAACTGCTGACCCTCAGAAGAAACGGCATTGCCTTCCACCTCGAACCAATTCTCACGGGCATTGACATTGACCCTAAACTTATCGGGCGTGAGCTTGCCTCGGATCGTCAGGCTGCGACCTTCCGGCCACTCAAGCGAAACGCGGTCGCTCATTTCCTTGGAAGCCTTTACCACTGGCAATAACTCGTTGGCAGTCAGCAGGTAACGACCTTCTTCGCCATCTATGACATCAAGTTGGGAGTTGGGCAAAAATTCTTTTAATATGCTCTTTTCGTCCTTGAGTTTGCGGAGAACGTGGAAGCGTCCGGTGCTGTTCGAGTCGTAGATGTCCGCTCCGCCCTTACCCGGGAAAAAGATCAGTTGACCACCGTCTAACGGCCTGACATACAGCGACAAAAGAAAGTTCTGTCCCTGCGGAATTATCCTCACAAACAGCTTCGAATCCGCGTCCATGTCCTTCAGCGATGAACCGGAATCGAGTAGCGGAGAATGAACTTCGATTATCTTTCCCAATCGCGGAAGTAGCTGTCTCAGAGTCGGTTCCGCCTGCACAGGAAAAGTGGTATTCATATTGTGAATTTGGCCCAAAATTCTTTGCTGATTCGGATTCAGACGAATCACAACGTATTCTGTCACAGACCTTTTGAGCACTGTCACGGACTCATATCTCTTATCGTAATAATCGGTCTGCGCGTTCGTCGAAAAGGCGTAATCGCCAGATTTTTTATCCAAATCCAAACTTAGATACGGAAGTTCTTCGATTATGGATACTTGCCGTATGTCCTGTCGATTATCGTAAAAGACTCTGTCAGTGCCCACGAGATACGGAAACGCGGTAGACATATAAATATTGGAGGAATCCGCAGTCTGGACAATAGTCTTGTCTACGGGCTCGAACGCATCGTCGTAATCCCCTGATTTCAAAGCATATATAGGAAGCACCTTTCCAGCGCTCCATTTGCCGGACTTTGTGACAATTTGAAGTTTCGGCTTTAGCGTATAATTGTATGTATCCACGAAATACACAAGCCGCCTTTCGCGCATCACCGCCGGCGCATCCGCCTTTTCCTCCCCCATCGCAGCCTCCAAAACCGAAATCAATGCCTCCCAAGGTTTGTTGATTTTAAGTCTGTCGATGAGGGGGCTACCGCCGTAAAGCTTCTCAAGAGCCTCTTTTTCGTTCTGGTCAATGCCGTTGTAACTCGATGTCTCATATTTAATTATAGCAAAGTCCGAGTCGATTTTGTAATCTGTGGTCAAGCCACGGGAAGCACAGATGGCTGCTATCAGATCTGTTGAGCAGTTGTATTCATATTCGTTACCCAGATAGCAATTTGCGAGTTCTTTCATAAACCTATCTTCCATTCCGTCCGCTCTGACAAGGAAAAGCCCGGGACTCTGATTGTAGCCGTCTATAGGTTCGAGCTTCTTATTCCGATATTGCTCTATTTTCTTTCTGGTTTTCTCCGTGTTCACCAAGATATAACACATTATCAGATAATATGATAGGATTGGAGTATCGGCTATGTTCTTAACGCGGCTATTCTGATTCCTGATTTTCAGATATTTTTCGAAATTCGCTAACGCGTTATCGTAGTTGCCTTTATATAAATCCTGAATGGCAGCAATGGCATGTGGCCATTCAGAGTTATTCATGTCCATATCAGAGGCTACGGTTCCATTCAGGAAGAATCTGTAGCAGTCAACTTTTCCGAAGGCTCTATCTATTTCATCATCAATTAGATAGTCTTTTGAAAATTCATCTAATATTGTAAGGGCGGAGTCCGGATGCTTTTTTTGCATCAGCCATTTAGACAAAAATACTTCTGTAATAGGTTCCAAGAGGTCTTCCGGCAAGGCTTCGAAGGCAGCGTCGAATGATTTCTTACCCATTACTGGGCATAAGTATCGTACGTCCCGAACGTTATACTCATACTCGAGAAGTCTCTTTAATTGTTTCTGGTTGTCTTCCAATACGGCGTCTACGACTTTTCGCCTCTCTGATTTGAAACTTTTGGATGCTTTCTTTGTTATGTCCGGATAGTAAAGTAGCGTGTCTATCAGAATCGGGATGAAATAATCTTCCGTGATTTCAAAACGGTTACCACGCCAGAAAGGATAACGTAAACCGAGGAATCCCCTGTTTTCCAAGCCCTTCAGCAATTCGTCTCTTTCTGCTGCAGAGTGGCATAGTTTCAACTTAAGGATGTCAATCACTTCTCCAAGCCCATCAGTAAGAGCGTAATAGGACAATATATCCCGTTCCTCATCGGTCAGGCCAAGATCTAATTTCGGAAATTCTTCTTTCAGGAGATTCGTATCGAGTTTCATATGGTATGATTGCAATCAGTATATCTTTACAAACTTAGGCATAAGTCGGCGGATTACAATGAGTCGGGGTGATTTTTTTAATGGATGGAAGCGCCAGAAGTTCAGACTCGTCCGCTCAGGTGCTTCGAAATTCGCGGCCTGAGTTCCGACTCCTGACGCCATGCCACATTTATAGCGTTTTTTTTACGTTTCTTAAATTTAAGATTCGTATATAAAAAGTGGCTTTTGACATGTACAAAATTTAAATTTCAGGCTTATAATTTAAGAATCGTAAAAATCTTCAACAGCTCGTACCACCTTTTGGGGTATTGCGTGGAAAAATTGTATAGTATTGCAGCCTTGATTGATGCGTGAGTGATCGGATTATGAGGCGATGCCGGCATCAACATTTTTGTAAAACCAAATAAATTTCTTAATTTTATGTCTAAGCACCGGTATCAGCTGCTGGAGACAAAGACATTGAAACGAATGACGGATAAACTGGAGTTTGTGTTCGTGGAGGTGGCGAAGTTCAATAAGCGCGAGGATGAGCTGGAGACGGATTTGGACAAGTGGCTGTATCTGCTGAAGAACATGTCGACATTGCTGGAGCGGCCGGCGGCGCTGAGAGACAGGGTATTTGGGCGGCTTTTCGATGTGGCTGAATATGCCAGGCTTGATGACGAAGAACGTAAAAATTATGTTAATGCTATGAATACTGCACGAGATACTTACAACCAGATGGTCTATGCATGCAAGGTATCGGTTAAGAAAAACACAATCGAGATAGCGCAAAAGATGATAGCGCTAGGAATAGATTTTAACACTATTTCCAGCGCAACCGGATTGACAATGGAAGAGATTACTGGTATTTCGGAAAATATAAAGGAGTACATAGATGTACTGTGATTTCGGAAGATTATTCGATGAGACGGAGGATGAAGTAAATTAACACTTGTCAGAAACGTCGGCGTACGAATGTCCCGGTGGAGACCTTCGCTAGCGCTCATCCCTCCGGCTGGCGCCGGCACCTCCCATTTACGGAGTCATGGGTGACTACGGGTCTCCGCCGGGACTTCCTGCCGCCGCCCCTCAATGTCACGTGGATTTGAGAACGTTCGCCATTCAACAGCCACGTGGTTCTAGAGCTCTGGGGCCGTGTGCCGTCGGCGGATTCTTGATTTTGGAAGCCCTGATTATCAGCGCGTTGCGATATAGCCATCCGCCGACCCCCATATTTTCGAAGGGGTCGGCGGATGTATATTTTCGAACAACTTGATTATCAGTCTCTTATAAACCTTGAATCAGCCGACCCCAGCCCCGCGCAACACTCCGACCCCTGGCGCCATGTGACATTATAACATTATTTGTTTTGTTATAATATTTTTATACCTTTGCAAAAAGACCATAGTTATGTCACACAATCTTATACAAATTGGCAACAGTAAAGCATTGATCATCCCTGCGAGGATTATCAAGAAAAGGAACTATGACAACAAGACGGAGTTTGATATAATCGAGACACACGACGGATTCCGTATCGTACAAAAGAAATCGGGAATAGAATCCTTAAAATTTCCGAAGGTCGCTAAGCCTGCCATCTCGGACAGTCTCAAGAAACTGAGAAATGTAGCGAAACTTACTGATGATGAAATCGAAAAGGACGAACGTCTCAAATATATTCTCTCACGATGAAAGTTTTTCTTGATACCAACATCCTCCTGGATATATTGGTCGAGCGCGACAATAAAGAATTTACAGAAAACGCCATGACCATTGTCGAACTCGGTTCTGACGGAGCCATAGATTTGTACATGTCAGTACTTTCCGTCACGACAATCGCCTACGTATTGAAAAATATGCCCGTGGCCAAAAAGAAAGGCATCATCAAGGAGTTGACCACCACAGTAAAAGTGTTGCCGTCTCTCCCTGAGCATGTCAATGAGATGTTGGAAAGCCCAATGAAAGATATTGAGGACGCCATGCAGGTTCTGTCTGCGAGGGAAGGTCAATGCGATTTGATCGTGACCAGAAACCTAAAGGATTTCGGTGATGCCGACATGCCCGTCATCGATCCGGAAGATTTTCTGGGTAGAATACTTGTGTGATAGTGGCTTGACAGGCAAGGGCGCGCCAGGGGTTCGGACTCGTGACAA
>OBLI01000887.1_pt1 | contig 31011 bp, 30 predicted proteins | sample 1519701 | NCBI WGS metagenome assembly OBLI01 (sample SAMEA3663005, study PRJEB22513) | pig gut metagenome | biome: pig gut; feature: pig-associated habitat; material: faeces | place: France | collected 2012 | reverse complement strand
TCGACTCAAGGCTACGACCTCTACGACCCCAAAAATTTAAGGAACGCGCTCTAATGTCTGCTCTATTTTGCAGTTATGACGCTAAACTGCGGATTTCTTGCAGTCAGTTAATATTTTTTATAAATTTATTTTCATCACCCTATATGATGGTGAATTTGAAAGTATTAACTTTGCAAGCAGAAAAAAATAATTTAAACAAAACAAACTATGGCAGTAAAGAAAAAAGCAGCGGCTCCCTCAGGAGCTCGCATTTCAGATAGAGAGGCTAAGTTGAAGGCTCTCGATGTGACAATGTCTCACTTGGAGAAGGATTTCGGCGTGGGCACCGTGATGCGCCTCGGCGATGATGCCGTCAGAGATGTGGAGGCTATCTCCACCGGTTCGCTGGGTCTCGACTATGCTCTCGGCGTCGGTGGCCTCCCTCGCGGCCGTATCACCGAAATATATGGTCCCGAGTCGTCGGGTAAAACCACACTGGCTATCCATGTGATAGCAGAGGCGCAAAAGAGCGGCGGCATCTGCGCCATCGTCGATGCCGAACATGCTTTCGACCGTTTCTATGCCGAAAAACTGGGAGTCGATGTCAACAACCTTCTCCTCGCTCAGCCCGACAATGGCGAGCAGGCTCTCGACATCGCCGAGCAACTGATCAATTCCGGCGCTATCGATGTGCTGGTGATCGACTCGGTGGCTGCCCTCACCCCGAAGGCTGAAATCGAAGGGGAAATGGGTGATAAGAATGTGGGACTTCATGCGCGACTTATGTCGCAAGCCATGCGCAAACTCACCGGCACCATCTCTCGCACTCGCACTTGCTGCATCTTCATCAACCAGATCCGTGAGAAGATCGGTGTAATGTTCGGTAATCCCGAAACCACCACCGGCGGTAATGCCCTGAAGTTCTACGCTTCGGTGCGCATCGAGATTCGTCCCTCCACTTTTATCAAGGATGGTGACACCACAGTGGGTCGTGTCGCCAAAGTGAAAGTGGTGAAGAACAAGGTGGCGCCTCCATTCATGAAGGCTGAATTCGAAATCATGTTTGGCGAAGGCATCTCGAAGGCGGGTGAGATCATCGACCTCGGTGTGGAGCATGGCATCATCAAGAAGTCGGGGGCATGGTTCTCCTACAATGGCACCAAGTTGGGTCAGGGTCGCGACGCCGTGAAGAAGGTGATAGCCGACAATCCCGACCTGGCTGAAGAACTGGAACAGAAGATTGTCGACCAGCTCAACGCCGAGAAGGGTGGAAAGCAAGGTATGCCCGTCTCCATACCCGGCGTAGCATTTGCCGGCAGCACCGGTGACGAAATCCCCGGCAGCGAAACAGCCAACGACAAAGCCGACCTATATGCCGACGACTTCGATATAGACATCGAAGAACAATAAATCCTCTTGAAAACAAAAGAGTAGAAGACGGCAACAAATTCTCCCGTCTTCTACTCTCTTTTCCTACTCCAAACCGGCTACCTAACCATAAAATAAAGACTATTTATGGCAGCTACTCGATATTATTATTCGGATACTATTGCATCCTTTATTGATAGAAATGTCAATGAAATAATAGGTAAACTGACTTTAGCTTCACAACATGATATTAACGACGAAACGTCTCAATCATGGGTGGAGGAAATTTATACCCTGAAAGAGATCCTTCAACCTTATCGATTTCGGGGTAGCATATATTTCGAATATAATATACCCAGAATGGGTCGACGTGCCGATGTAATTGTTGTCATAGATGGAATTATATTTGTTCTGGAATATAAAACTTCCGAGCAAAAATTTACTCGAGAAGCAAGAACTCAAGTTTGGGATTATGCATTAGATTTGAAAAATTTCCACGAACAAAGCGCTGAAAGAATACTTATACCAATATTAGTAGCCCCTAAAGAAAGTAACAAGAATTGCTCTTTAGAACTCAAATATTACGAAGATAACGTATATGAGCCTCTTCAAGTCAATGCTTCCAAGTTACGTGATGCTTTTGCCGCTGTGTTGGAAAGTATTCCTCACGATACTCAAATTTTAGTAACTGATGATGTTTGGGCCAAAAGCGGTTATGAGCCTACTCCCACCATTATTGAAGCTGCCATCGCTTTATACGAAGAGAATACTGTAGAAGATATAACCAAGCATGGTGGTGATATAGATAATGCATCTCTTGAATTATTAAATATTATAAATTATTGTCGAGATAACAATCGTAAAGGTATATGCTTTATTACCGGTGTACCCGGTGCCGGCAAAACATTGATCGGTCTGAACACAGCTATTGACCAATTTAATAAGGGTGAAAAAGCAGTTTATCTATCAGGCAATTTTCCTTTGGTCAATGTTCTTCAGGAGGCTTTGACTCGCGACTTTGTCCGTCGTGACAAAATTAAAGCAAAACAAGAAAACAGAAAGGCTTGTACTAAGGAGGAGGCACGAAGTAAGGTCAAGGCTTTTATCCAGATGATCCACCATTATCGTGACCTCTATCTCGAAGGTACTCAAATTGAAGAGGGTAAGATTGTGCCTATTCCCGGTTATTTTCAAAGTCATACTGACAAGGCATACATACCGGCTGAACATGTAGCTATATTTGACGAGGCTCAGCGTGCCTGGACCAAAGATGAGCTGTGCCGTTTTATGCGTGAAAAGAAAAATATTAAAGACTTCCCTTTTAGCGAACCGGAATATCTGATTTCTTGTATGGATCGACAGATAGACTGGGGCGTCGTGGTGTGTCTTGTAGGTAATGGTCAGAGCATAAATAAAGGTGAAGCCGGTCTCACCGAATGGATTGAAAGCATCCATCGCAGTTATAATGACTGGGATGTTTATATGTCTGATTATTTGCTTCAATCAGGAGATGTTACACCAGAAGAATTATCGCTGATTAAGGATCAACTGATTTCAAAAGAAGATTTACATCTGAAGATGTCTATGCGTTCTTTCAGATCTGAAAAAGTAAGCATTTTTGTAAATCAATTGTTGGCTCTTCAAAAAGAGGAAGCTGCCGCTACCCTAAAAGAGTTGGAAAATTATCCTATTGTGATGACTCGATCTCTTGAAACTGCTAAAAATTGGCTTCGAAAACACAACCGAGGTAGCGAACGAATGGGTATCTTGGCCAGCAGTAAAGCCGAACGATTAAAAGCCATCAGTATAAATGTCAGATTCAAACCCGATTTCGTACATTGGTTCTTGGAAGATGATAGTGATATCCGTTCGAGCAATGCCTTGGAAGATACATTAACTGAGTTCGAAGTGCAAGGACTTGAAATTGATTGGTCGTGTGTTGCTTGGGATGCAGATTTGCGCCTTAACAAGAATGAAAATTTATGGCAACATTACCAGTTAAGGAGTGGCACAAAATGGCAGAATATTCATAAACCGCAAAACCGTGAATATCAAATAAATGCATACCGCGTTCTTTTGACTCGTGCTCGACAAGGAATGGTAATTGTTGTACCATACGGCGACAACGGTAATCCACCTGATGAAACCCGTAAGCCTGAATGGTATGATGGTATCTACAACTACCTAAAAGAAATTGGTATAGAGGAAATTGTCTAATACCTTATTTATATAAGGTGTTTATTACATTAATATAAGGTATATGCTTCGTGAAGTTTTTCGGCTGGAGTATGGGGGTAGGGTTTATCCTTTTGTTTTGATTCCTTGGGAGGATCGGCTCTTGGGGGTTGGCACTGTGGAGTTGGAACGTATCTTGTTGGATGAAAATGATATCCCCAAGGATCAAGAAGCTATCAATATCGATAACCGATTCGCCTATTATGTCGATGATGAGGAAGAATTGCAACTACCTGCCAACCAACTCCTCTCCCTATTTCTATAGTCATTTTAAGATCCTATTCCAAATTATTGCTATCCGATATGGCGAAAACGGAGCATATCCGTTCACTTTTCCGATCTTTTCATGTATATTGTATGTAGAAACGAATCTAACATACAATATACGACCATGGCAGGAAAAACAAAAGAAATGAGCCAGATTGTTACTTTGCGACCATCTATTATGTATATGCCGGCGGGCAATTGCTCGGGAGTAGTGTTTAGGCGCACTCCTTGGAGGTTGTAGATGCCTTGTCGGCCGATGGGGAGGTCTTCCTTGACGCTGTCGATGCCGGCACCGACCTTGGTGAAATAGCCCGTGGTGGGGTTAGCCATCGCATGGGGAGATCTGATAAAGTAGAGCGCGTTCTTTAAATTTCTCTCTAATTTTACCTGTAGATAAGTTGTAGATAAGGTGGAGATATGTTGGCTATATGTTGTGGAAAAGTCTTTTATAAGTTGTGGAGGAATAAGTTGCTTTTGTCGTAACTATTTATACCGGAAGTGTTTATTACTTATGCAAGTATTTTGCAAAAAATAAATATAGACATGATCGACATAGTTTTGAACATGAAAATCGATACTTTTGAACAGTTTTCCATTTCTTTGTCTGAGGTTTTTATTATCTTTGCATTTATCTACAGGATGTCAATAAAGTTTCGATTCTATTGATTATCAAGTATGATTCAAAATAGGCCTTGTAGATAAATAGGTATCAAAATTCAATAACTCATTTTTCCAAATTTTTTCTACAAAAGTTATTGGACTTATCTACAGCGTTTATTGTTGTTAATTTTTTATTTTATTATTGATTTAATTTTTTATTAAACTTATAAATAAAAAATGGAAGAGAAGTTTCAGGCTCTCCGCGATGAAATTTTGCGATTGAAGGGGGAGAAGAATGCGTTGATTATGGCTCATTATTATCAGCGCGATGAGATTCAAGAGGTGGCTGACTTCATCGGCGATTCGTTGGCTTTGGCCAGGAAGGCTGCCGAGACCGATGCCGATATCATCTTGATGTGTGGTGTGCATTTTATGGGTGAGACCGCCAAAATACTTTGTCCTGACAAGAAGGTGCTGGTGCCCGATATGAAGGCCGGTTGTTCGTTGGCTAATAGTTGTGATGCCGCCGAGTTCGAGATGTTTGTCAAGGCTCATCCCGACCATACGGTGATCAGCTATGTCAATACGTCGGCTGCCGTCAAGGCTGTCACCGACATAGTGGTGACCTCCGGCAATGCTCGCAAGGTGATCGATTCCCTTCCCAAGGATGAGAAGATCATCTTCGGTCCTGACAAGAATCTGGGTGGATATATCAATAGTGTGACCGGCCGCGAGATGCTCTTATGGCCCGGTGCTTGCCATGTTCACGACCGCTTCTCACTTACCAAAATACAAGAGATGAAGCAGGAACATCCCGAGGCTAAGGTGCTCGTACACCCCGAGTGTCGCCGCCCCCTACAGTTGATCGCCGACAAGGTGGGCTCGACTGCTGCTCTGCTCGACTTCGCTCGCCATGACGATGCTAAGGAGTTTATCGTCGTTACCGAGAGTGGCATCCTCTTCGAGATGCGCCGCAAATGTCCCGAAAAGACCTTCCTCGCCGCACCGGCAGAGACCGGCGAATGTAGCTGCAACGAATGTGAGTTCATGAAACTCAACACACTCGAGAAGGTGGCAGCTGCCCTGCGTAACGAGGCTCCCGAGATCATCGTAGATCCCGAGATTGCCGCCAAGGCCGTAAAACCAATAGAAAGAATGTTGGAACTCTCCAAATAATTCATAATTGAATTTAATTATGCATTATGCATTATGAATTAAATTGTATTCCTAATTAATAAAAATGTTGGATCGCAAGAAAAAGAATATTGTGGAATTGACACGTTGCAGTGTCGAGGAATATCGTGGCATGTCCAAACTTCCACTTATGCTTTTGACAGACAATGTGCGTTCGATGCATAATATAGGATCGCTATTTCGCACCTCTGATGCCTTCCGGGTAAGTGAAATCTTGCTCGGAGGCATCTCGGGGTGTCCTCCCCATCCGGAGATTAGCAAAACTGCCTTGGGTGCTGAGGAGTCGGTGTGTTGGCGCCATGTAGATGATAGTTATCAGGAGGCGAAAAATCTTCAAGCACAGGGTTGGCGTGTCTGTGTCCTCGAACAGACCCACAACAGCATAATGCTGCAAGATTTTCATATTACTTCCAATGAGAAGATAGAGGAGAGAGAAGGAGAGGAGAGAGAGGAGAGAGACGAAAAATACCTTCTGGTAGTTGGCAATGAAGTGGAGGGTGTCGACCAGAGGATAGTCGACATCGCCGACTATGTATTGGAAATACCGCAAGAGGGCACCAAGCACTCGCTCAACGTATCCGCCTCCGCCGCCATAGCCCTCTTCCAATTATACATCCAGCTGAAACAGAACTCCAGATTTAGCACAAAAGTCTGATAATTATTGTTTTTTTACAAAATTATGTCTATTTTTGTTGCAGATTTTCATTGAAAATTTACAACACTACTTAGGAATTTCATTGAAAATCTTAAATACTACTTAAGATTTTCAACCAAAATTACTGATTTTTATTATCTGAAATATTTATCATTATGTTGCCTCGCTACCTTGATATTCGGCAGGAATTGGAGACTTCAATCTTTCTGTTTGGTGCTCGTCAAACGGGTAAAAGCACATTGTTGAAGCAGCAATTAAGAGATGCCGTATATATAGATCTGTTAGATACGGAATTGAGGATGAGATTTCAGCGCAGACCATCTCTACTCTATAGTATGCTTAAAGATAATCCGTCGGAGAGAGCAGTAGTGATAGATGAAATACCGGAAGTACCTGAATTGCTCAATGAAGTACATCGTCTTATTTCAGAGAGGGGATTGCGTTTCGTATTGTGCGGATCGAGTGCTCGTAAACTGAAGCGCAAGGGATATAACACATTAGGAGGACGAGCATTTCCTTGCTATTTTTATCCTTTGGTGAGTGCCGAGATACCTGACTTTGACTTAAACAGAGCTTTGATTCAAGGTATGATACCACCTCATTATCTTTCGAAGAATCCACGTCGCTTGCTATCAGCATACGTCGATGTGTATCTTCGTGAAGAAATCAGAGAAGAGGCTTTGGTACGCAATTTGAGTAGTTTTCAGAGATTTTTGGAGGTGGCTGCACTGACCGATGGAGAGATTGTTAACTATACAAATATAGCGTCAGATTGCGGTGTGAGTGCACAGACTGTCAAGGGATATTTTGGTATTTTAGAGGATACGATGATAGGATATATGATTCCGGCATATACCAAGGTAAAGAAACGTAGATTGGTTCAAGCGCCACGCTTTTATTATTTCGATGTTGGTTTGGTAGGTCACCTATTGCACCGTACAAGATTAGAGCGGGGCACACCGGAATATGGGCATGCATTTGAACATTTTATCATCCAAGAATTGAAAGCCTATATAGGATATAATCACTTGGAAGAGGAGTTGACCTATTGGCATACACACACCGGAATGGAGGTGGATGCAGTGATAGGCGATGCGCGAGTTGCTATAGAGATTAAATCGGTGGAAGAGGTGCTGAGCCGCCATCTCAAAGGTTTGAGATCCTTTGGTGAGGATTATCCTAATAGCCGACGCATTGTAGTGTCGTTAGATCGAATATCAAGAAGAGAAGGTGATATCGAATTAATCTATGTAGATGAATTTTTAAAAAATCTCTGGAAGGGCGATATCATTTAGAGCGCGCTCTAAGATTTTGTGGATCAGACTATTGGGGGAATGTCTTTGATGGTTTCCATTATGAAGACGCTCTGCACGGAGTCTAACATCGGCAGATGTCCCAATCGGTCGGTGACAAATTTACGGTAGGATTTCATGTCCGATACCTGAACCTTCAGTATGTAGTCGTAGTCGCCCGAGACGTTGTAACATTCCGTCACTTCCGGCATCTTGTTGACTTCGTCGGCAAATTCCAAGTGTATCTCCGTGTTGATATGCTTTAATTTTACCTTGCAAAATACGGTGAAGTTCCTCCCTATTTTCTCTAAATTGAGCCTTACGGTATAACCACTGATCACTCCATTCTGCTCCAATCGACGCATCCTCTCAAACACCGGTGTCGGCGACCGATGTACCCTCGCTGCCAACTCCCTGACCGATTGTCGCGAATCGCGTTGCAACTCCTGTATGATACGTATGTCGATATCATCCGGAAGATAATTAGTTTTCTCCTGTTCCATGCTGTTCTATTTTTGTCGCAAAGTTAGTAATAAATTCGAACAAATAAAATATAATTTAATAGTAAAAACGAACAATGTACTATAATTTATTATTTTCTTGGAATATACACCCAAATAATAGTAACTTTGTAGCGCTTTAGCAATAGTTTTATTGTTTGCTTTAGCAATAGTTTATGACAAAAATTTAAGGAACGCGCTCTTAAGGAACGCGCTCTAATTAATAAGAATAAGATCATGGATAAAGAAGTTTTCAAAAGTTATCATTTTGATACGTTGCAAGTACATGCCGGTCAGGAGAATGATGCCGATCCGGCGCTCAATCCCACCGGTGCTCGTGCAGTGCCTATCTATCAGACAGCTGCCTATCTCTTTAAGAATGCAGCGCATGCAGCTGCACGCTTTGAACTCTCCGATCCGGGAAATATCTATGGTCGCCTCACTAACCCTACCCAAGATGTGTTTGAGAAGAGGATTGCCACTCTCGAGGGTGGCACTGCCGCTCTTGCACTCGCTTCGGGTGCCGCTGCCGTGACCTACGCACTTGAGAATGTACTTCTTCCAGGTGATCATATTGTAGCGGCAGACAACCTCTATGGCGGGTCTTACAATTTTATAGTCAACAATTTAAGCAGCCGCGGTATCGACCATACCATAGTCGATCTCAATGACTTCGATGCTCTTGAGAAGGCTATACGACCTAACACCAAAGTGGTGTATGGCGAGACTTTCGGCAATCCTAATAGTGATGTCACCGACTTGGAGCGTGTGGCAGAAATCGCTCACAGTCATGGCATCCTCTTTATTGTCGACAATACCTTCGGCACTCCCTACCTGATTCGACCCATCGAGCATGGCGTCGATGTGGTGGTACACTCTGCCACCAAATTCTTGGGCGGTCATGGTGCCGGTTTGGGTGGCGTAATAGTGGATAGCGGCAAGTTTGATTTCAAAGCCCATGCCGATAAGTATCCTACCATCACCGCTCCCGATCCCAACTATCATGGAGCGATCTTCGCCGATGCAGCTCCCGATGCCCCCTTTGTCACCAGAGTTCGTGCCGTCGTGCTTCGCGATGAAGGGGCTGTGCTCTCACCCTTCAATGCTTTCCTTTTCCTCCAAGGACTCGAAACACTCTCTCTGCGTGTTAGCCGTCATGTGGAGAATGCACTGAAAGTGGTGGACTTCCTCAAGAATCATCCCAAGGTGGCTTCGGTGAGCCATCCCTCACTCCCGGATCATAAGGATCATCTCCGATACAAGAAATACTTCCCCAATGGTGGTGGCAGCATTTTTACCTTCGAGGTAAAGGGTGGCAAAGAGGCAGCATGGAAACTTATTGATTCTTTGCAACTCTTCTCCCTGCTGGCGAATGTGGCGGATGCGAAGAGCTTGGTGATACATCCGGCGAGCACCACGCACTCTCAGATGAATGAAGAGGAACTGCTACAAGCTCACATCACCCCCTCCACCATCCGTCTGAGCATCGGCATCGAGCATCCCGACGACCTGATAGCCGATCTTTCGCAGGCCTTAGACAATATATAATTTAAGGAAAGCGTTCTAAATATATGACAGTTACCGAGTTTCTCACTTCCGACCATTCTACGGCATTTTCGTTTGAGATTTTGCCCCCTATCCGAGGAAAAAGCATCGAGGGTATCTACCGCGAGGTGGACCGACTGATGGAATTTTCGCCTGCCTACGTCAATATCACGACCCACCGCACGGAGAAGTCTTACCATCAAGTGGATAGTAGCACTTATCGCCTGTCGACGACACGACGTCGTCCCGGCACGGTGGCGATAGCCGCCATGCTTCGCGAGCGCTATGGTGTGACACCGGTGCCACATATCATCTGCGGCGAGTATAGCCGACGTGATATCGAGGATCAACTTATCGACCTCTCTTATCTCGGCATCACCAACATACTCGTGCTCCGTGGCGACCGCGAACGAAGTGAGAACCGATTTATAGCAGCCACCGACGGTCATGAACATGCTGTGTCGCTGGCTCGTCAGGTGGTCGATTTTAATAATGGCATCATGGCGGATGGCGAACAGACCGACCCGGTATTTCCTCCCTTCTCGTTTGGCGTCGCCGGATATCCCGAGAAACATGAAGAGGCGATGAATCTCTCCACTGACATCATGCACCTCAAGGAGAAGGTTGACGCCGGTGCCTCTTACGTTGTAACTCAGATGTTTTACGACAATAAGCGCTATTTCGAATTTGTGAGGTTGGCGCGCGAGGCAGGTATTACGGTGCCTATAGTGCCGGGATTGAAACCCTTGACTTCATTGCGACAGTTGTCGATGTTGCCACGCATCTTCCATATCGACTTTCCCGATGCTCTTTCCGACGAATTGTTGCGTTGCAAGAGCGATGATGATGTGAAGCGCGTCGGAGTGGAGTGGGGAGTGGCGCAGGCAAGAGGATTGAAAGAGGCAGGTGTGCCAAGTATCCATTTCTATGCCATGCACTCTGTGGGGAGCGTCGCCGAAATTGCCCGAAAAGTATATTAAGAGCGCGTTCCTTAAAGTGCAATATAAGAGCTTTTTAAATAAAAGAAAGGAGAATTTTATTCCGAACAGGATAATGTTTTTATGGAGATAACAGAGATATTAAGTCAGAGAATTTTACTACTCGATGGCTCGATGGGTGTGGAACTTCGCAAGCTTGCACCCGATGAGAGCACAGTAAGAGGACGCCGATTTTTGACACATCGGCGTTCTCTTGTGTCTAATCTCGATATACTCAATCTGTCGCGTCCCGACCTTGTGTCATCGGTATATGATGCATATCTTAAGGCGGGTGCCGACATCATCGAGACCAACACCTTTAATTCCAATGCACTCTCACAACGCGAGTATGCCACCGACTCTTTGGTAAGAGAACTCAACCTGATCGGGGCAAAATTGGCTGTTGAAAAGGCAAAATACTACACATCTATCGATAAAAACAGACCTCGTTTTGTGGCAGGATCTATAGGACCGACCTCTCTCTCTGCCTCTCTTCCTTCGGAGGCGGCTGCCCCCTGGATGAGATCGGTAGACTTCGATACTCTTGCCGAGGCTTATACCGAGCAGGCGGCTGCTCTGATCGAGGGTGGTGTGGATATTCTTCTTATAGAGACTGCTTTTGACTTGCTCAATGCTAAGGCTGCTCTCTATGGCGCATCTTGTGCCATGGAGTCGGCAGGTTGTCATCTTCCCCTCATTGTTTCCATTACCATATCCGACCGGTCGGGACGTGTGCTCTCCGGACATACCCCGGAGGCATTCTTGGCGGCGATAGCACATTACTCGCCGGCGGCAGTCGGTTTTAACTGCTCGGCCGGTCCGGAGAGTCTTGCTCCGGCTCTGCGCCGTTTCTCTGCCGAATCTCCTTTCCAAATAATCTTCTATCCGAATGCCGGACTTCCCGATCAGCAGGGTAATTATTCGCTCGATCCGGAGAAGTTCGTCGCTGCCGTCAAGCCTCTTTTGGATGAGAGGCAGATTAACATCATCGGTGGATGTTGCGGCACTACTCCGGCACATATCCACCGTCTCAGAGAGTATCTCGATGAGGCAGTGCCGGCACCTCGACGTGATAATTCTCATGTTAAGTCTTCGTGGCTTTCGGGACTCTCGGAGTTTGACGATTCGCGTGGATTTATCAATGTCGGTGAGAGATGTAATGTGGCAGGCAGTCGTAAGTTCTTGCGATTGGTCAAGGAGGGTGACACTGCCGGTATCCTCGACATAGCTCGCAAGCAGGTGGCTGCCGGTGCGATGATCCTCGACATAAATATGGATGATCCGATGCTCGATTCGCTGCGAGAGATGGAGAAGTTTTTGAGGCTTCTTGCCTCTGATCCTGACACAGCCTCTCTCCCCTGGATGATAGATTCTTCCGATTTCAGGGTGGTGGAAACTGCTTTGAAGAATATGGCCGGTAAGGGTATCGTCAATTCCATCTCTTTGAAACATGGAGAAGAGGATTTCATCGCCAAGGCCCGACTGATTCGGAAGTTTGGCGCCGCAGTGGTGGTGATGCTCTTCGATGAGCAGGGGCAAGCGACTGATTATGAGCGAAAAATAGAGATATCACGTCGGGCTGTAACTATCCTCACCGAGAGGTGTGGTTTTGACTGTCGTGATATCATCATAGATGCCAACATACTGACCATAGCCACCGGTATGCCGGAGCATGATCGTTATGCTCTCGACTATCTGAGGGCTGTGGAGTGGATTGGCAAGAATCTGCCGGGAGTGAAGACCAGTGGCGGACTGAGCAATCTCTCTTTTGCTTTTCGTGGTAATAACTATCTTCGTCAAGCCATGCATGCCGTGTTCCTTTATCATGCTGTCAAGGCCGGACTGAGCATGGCGATTATGGATCCGGGGGCAAAGGTGGCATACGCTGATATCGATGCGGCGCTATTGGAGCGATTGGAGGATGTTATCCTTTGTAGGCGTCCTGATGCTGCGGCACGACTCACGGATGTGGCGGCAGATTATTCCGACAAGCCTCTGAGTGTAGAGACATCGGATGTTGTCGTCAATCCGGATGTATTGAAGCGTATATCATCGTCGCTGATAGCGGGCGATGCCACCTCGTTGGAGAGGGATCTTCCGGAGGCTGTCGATCGGTTGGGCACCGCCACAGCTGTGGTGGAGGGTCCTCTGATGGCTGCCATGGAGGAGGTGGGGCGTCGCTTTGAGGCGGGTAAGATGTTCTTGCCTCAGGTGGTGAAGAGTGCCGGCGCGATGCATGCGGCTGTGGAGTGTCTTCGTCCTCTCCTCGAGGAGGGTAAGATCGCAGGGGCTACTGCCGGCAGGTTCCTGATAGCCACGGTGCGTGGCGATGTGCATGACATCGGCAAGAATATAGCTGCTGTAGTGTTGCGTTGCAATAATTTTGAGGTTATCGACCTGGGTGTGCAGGTGGAGGCGGAGAAAATCGTGGAAGAGGCGTTGCGCCTTCGTCCCGATTTCATCGGTCTTAGTGGACTTATCACTCCCTCGCTTGAGGAGATGGCTGTCACGGCAAAGGCGCTGAAGAGTGCCGGAGTGAGTGTACCGATCTTCGTGGGTGGTGCCGCCACGAGCGAATTGCATACTGCCCTGAAGATAGCTCCGGAATATGATGGGGTAGTGGTGAGAGTTAGAGATGCTTCCGCCAATCCGGTGGCTGCCATGAGATGGATCCAAGACCCTGTGGGGGAAGAGCGTCGTATTCGCGAGAGTCAGAAGAGACTCGTGGAGGAGTATAATGAAAAAGCAAGGGAGACGAAAGCGTCGGATGGTGCTGCCGACCACCATGCTGAGCAGAGTGTGCCACTATATGATGTGGAGAGTATCATAGTTCCTGCTTTTTCGGGTATTAAAACATTGCCGGAGGTGACTATCGCTGAGGTGCGCCCCTATATCAATTACATCTATTTTTATAAATGCTGGCAGGTGGATCCTCGATCGGAGGAGGCTGAAAGGCTGCATGAAGATGCGGAGATGCTGTTGGATGAACTTCAGCGATCGGGGGCAACGATGCGTGCGCAAGTGGCTTTCTATGAGGCATATTCCGACGGCGATGCCATAGTGGCGGGGGAAGAGCGGATTCTCACTCCGCGCCAACACAAGGGGGATGGCAGCGCGGCGCCGGTGGCACTTAGCGACTTTGTGGCACCCCGTGATGAGGGTGATCATATCGGTTGTTTTTTGGTCACTATCGGAAGTCTGCTTAGAGAGCGTATCGACGAGGCGTTGCGGAGTGGAGATAGCTATTCATTGCTGTTGTTGCAGTCGATGGCTGACCGGCTTGCGGAGGCTACATCGGAGTGGCTACATCGTCGGGTGAGGGTGAATTTATGGGGATATAGCCCCGACGAACCGCTTGATTATGAAGCGATAAGACGGGGTAAATATCGTGGCATCCGACCGGCGGTGGGTTATCCCTCGTTGCCTGATCAGCGGTTGATGCATAGTTTGGTTAAGCTTCTTGCGCCGCAAGAGGTGGAGGTAAGTGTCACGGTGAATGGAGCATTAACTCCCTCATCGAGTGTAGCCGGCTTCTATCTCGCCTCCCCCCGGTCGCGCTACTTCACCATCAACTGACAACGCGCTCTTAGTCGGGATAGTTTAGGTTTTGCTCGGTGGGGTGGTTCAGCACCTCTTCGAGGAAGCGGTTGGCTACTTCGCGGGCCTGGGGAAGGTCCATCAGTGAATAGTTGCCGCAGTCTCTGGGTGTGGCTCCCGGTATATCGCCGGTGAAGTTGGCGATAAAGGTGAAGCACTCTCTGAGCAGAGGAAGCATATCCTCGCTCTTATAGTCGCCTTGCACTATAAGATAGCTGCCTGTCAGACAACCCATCGGCCCCCAGTACACAATCTTGGGTCCCCAAGTCGGGTGATTGCGCAGGAAAGTGGCGGCGAGATGCTCCATGGCGTGGAGCGTGGCAGGGCTAAGTGCCGGTTCTCTATTGGGAAGGGTAAGGCGTACATCGAACGTAGAGAGGCAATCGCCATGCTCGGTCACATCCTGACGACTGAGATATACACCGCGAAGCAGTGTCTCATGATTAATCTTAAAACTTGCAATCTTTTCCATAAAATAATTCTGAGGAATGCGTTTTTAAGGAGATTACAAAGATAGCAAGACTTTTCAAAAAAATTAACTTGACATTATTATAAAAAAAGTTAAAATTATAACAAACTCCCAATTTATATAGATAGATTTAATTACCTTTGTTTGGATATCTTTAATTTTCAAAATCTGCTTCAAAATATAAATGCAAAATTTGAGGAACGCGCTCTTAAAGTAACGCTCTCTAAATTATTAAAAATATGACAGCAAAGTTATTATTTTCACTTAGACGATCGATATGGCTGTTAGCCTTGTTGATTATTACTTCGGCAATTCCTGCTCTTGCCCAAGAGCTAGATGCACCGTTTAACTATGAATATTCCGATGAATTAGGCGGTTATATAATTAGTCCTATTTCGGATTTGAGATACGAAAATGAGCTCTTTGTGCCGGCAAAACGAGAGAGTGATGGTCGCCCTGTTGTTGGCGTGGATGGTTTTTCTTACTGCCCATATATCTTAGCTATTATATTCGAAGAGGGAAGCCGGGTGAAATATATCGGCTCTTTTGAGGGGTGTACAGGAATTCAAACAATTATCAACCTTCCCGAAACTGTCGAAACTATCGCTGATTATGCATTCTATGACTGTTCTATGCTCAGCGAACTGACCCTGAACAGCAACCTGAAATATATTGGCATTTCCAGCTTTGAAAATTGTACGTCGCTGGAGTCAATTACGTTGCCTGAGAGTTTGAAAGTATTGCGAGAACGTGCATTCAGATGTTGCACCAGCCTCAAAACTGTTGTCTTTGCGGATAAAACAAATTTCTATGCTGATGATGGTAGATACTGCTTTTACAATAATGTCTTCGATGGTTGTGAAGAGCTAAATTCCGTAACGCTTCCTATGAACGCTCCCGGTAATTTTATTATCCCGATGCAGACTTTCAGTTGGTGTGGAAAGCTCAAGTCGATCGAGTTCCCTACCAACACTACCAGAATCGAACAAATGGCATTCTTCCTTTCAGGCATCGAAAATCTTGATTTAAGACAAATTACATCTCAGAATTTATATTTGGAGGGCTATTACACTTTTGCAAAATGCAGAAGTCTAAAGAGTGTAAAAGCTAATGGTAATTTGAAATTCGGGCCCACGAGTCTCTATACATTCCAATGGTGTGATTCTCTCCAAACCGTTGAAATTTCCGGTGAGGGAGATGACTTTATAGCGATTACTCCTGATGCATTCAGATATTGCGACAACTTGGAGTCGGTAGATGTCTATCGTCTCAAGGGCACAGGCGAGAGGAATGAAATGGATAGCGTCTTTGTAGGATGTAAGAAGCTCAAACGTATAACTTCCCAAAAACCTTCTATTCTGTCGAAAATTGGTGTATCCTGCTTTGATGGTTGCGAGAGCCTTGAGCGAGTGGATCTGCCGGTGGAAGGAACCTTTACAATTAGCGAGACTGCTTTCAGAGGCTGTGCCGCCCTACAGAATCTCGACTTAGCGAATGTTACCTCGATCGGCACCAAGGCATTCACCGGCTGTGGCGCCTTGACATCACTAAGTATCAAATCAAAGACGAATGATCCTCCGACAGTAGACAACGAAGATGCGTTCGATGCATGGCATTATGCCAACACAGAGCTTGAAGTACTCGACGAGAAATATAGCGTTTTTGCAGCCGATGAGTATTGGAAAAAGTTCGTCCGTCTCAAGCACCCGTCATTGTTCGCCTATGAAGAATTTCAAGGGGGCTACTCTGTCACTAAGAATAATTACGCTCTTGCTGAGGACTTCACCGGCATGCTTGTGATACCCGAACAATACCTATCAAAAGATGTAATAGCTATCAAAGAAGGGGCATTTCAAGGTCTCTCCGGTCTTACCGGCGTTACATTCCCCAAAACAATAGCCTCGATCGGCAGTAATGCTTTTGACGGCTGCACAAATATAACTACAATAGTCAATAAGGTGATTCAGCCTATCTATGGCGATAATTGCCCGGAAGATGTTTTTTATAGTGAGATTTATACAAATGGCGATCTCTCTGTGCCGTTTGGAAGCCTCGATGCATATAGATCATATTCCCCTTGGCTTAAATTCAACGATAGAATCAAGCAAGGGTTTGGTGAGCGTACGCTTACAGCACCGAAGGCTTCTCACGATGCCGGCGATTTTAACCAGCCTTTCGATTTGACACTCACCGATCTTAACGAGGGAGCCGGAGCTACGATATATTATTACATTGTTAAGGATGGAGACGGCGCCTCAGATGTTCGCACCGTTGAGTCCTACTCCGCTCCAATCCGAATCTCCTCTTCATGCAAAGTTGTGGCTTATCTCAGCAATGGCACACAGTGCTGCGAACCGATTTCTTTGACATTTACACGCACATATCAAAGCACCGTGAATGGTCTCGACAAAGTGCTGTCGGCGAATGCCGGTGAAGAATATATAATCAATACTAATCTGTAAGGCCTTTATCATGACGGCGAATATCTATATGCCTCAACTATTGGCAACAGCGGATCGTCAAAGAACACATTCAATGAAGATAAGAAAACTAACGAATCGAGCGATAATGAGTCTGACTTCAACCAGGAAGATTGGGTTGCTATTTCAGGCTTGTCATCTGACTTCGTTGGGAAAGAAATTGAAAACAGAGACTATATGGCAACTGTCGTTTTAAACAGTGCATACCCTGTTATTTCATTCGATGATGATGTGACAGCCGTAATAAGTAACATGAGCATCAACAAATTCCGTGTGGAAAACTTCAATATCCATGCCGAAAGTGCAGCTGTGAGCGACATTTGGCTTGTGGCTCCGCAACCTGCCGAGTATTGCAGTGTCAAGGGCTATCTGAATTCAGCAAATATCCACGAAGCGGAAGGTTATCTCGTATTACAATCGAGAGGTGGCTCGACAACCGAGAACACGGTAGGAAATGAGCCTCTCACTATGAATGTATATTACAATCCTGCCACTACCACATTGAGTGGCGATGGATGGTATTCCTTCACCGGGATCGTATCAAAAGAGGGCGAAGCACTGAAATTCACTGCATTGTATGATGGCGAGGTGTCATTAATGAATAGTAATGCCGAACTGCTGTCGATGCAGGCAGGCAAACTCTATCAAGTGAATGTAAGCCTTGAAGGCGTAAAGGAGAATGGAGGAGTGCTTTATGCTCGCACTTCCGGCACTTCGGCAGCTCCATCAATGCCGGCAGAAGGTCATACCACGTTTGAAAGCTACGAAGATGGCGATAGGCTTGAACTATTTGATCAGCGCGACTGGGTTGCTATCGAAGGCCTTACGTCAGATTATGAAGGCCATGAATTAGGCTTGTTTGTTGCCGGATATGATGGCGAAAAACTTACTCTGAAGGATCCGACACCTACCGTAGGCTCAGCTGTTGATCTAACGTATCTCAACATGTTCAACGTGGCAAATGTGTTCTATGGCAACTATGAGAACACAGAGACACTCGGGCTGGAGGATGACTATCGTCCCTTCTTTGTTAAGGCTAAGGTGAATGAGGTGGCACACTACATAGGCGATGTGATAATGAATGCCGATGGCAATTATGAGCTTTGTGGATTTGAAGTAGGCGGCAAGCTGAACGACAAGGGGCTGGAGATTGATACCAATGGCAAAACGATCACAACCTCGACCAAACAGATAGAGGGCGTGCTCGTGGCTGACGCTAATGCAAATGGAGGCGTAAAGCTTGTGGCATTTTCAGGACGGAATACCATCACGGGCGTAGAGACACCGGCTGCTGAGGGCAATGTTGCAATCTATGGCACGAAGGGTGCCGTGGTAGTGGCTGGAGCCGACGGCAAGGTGACAATATTCGACGCTATGGGACGCAAGGTGAAAAACGTCAGCGCCGAGGGTGTGACAACGATACAGATGCCGGCAGGCTACTACATCGTGCATACAGCAGAAACAGCAAAGAGTGTGATAGTGATGTAAGAGCTCTCGTACATAATACAGAGCGCGTTCTCTATAATTAGGGAACGCGCTCTGTATTTTAAGACATGCGCTCTTAGGTGAACTTATTTGGTAAAGTTTACATTATTTGGATAAGAGATTTTTAAGGTGTATTACTCTGATGCCATAGTTGAAGTTTTGCGTGCCGTTGAGTCCGGCATAATTGATTGCTACTAATTCACCTTTCTGATTTACCACCGGCGAACCGCTACTACCGGGAAGAGTCGGGATCGAGTACATCACACGATCATTGGTCTTCTGGCTGATAGTGCCTTGGTTGAATTGTGATTTGATGCCCTCTTTGGTAATCGCCAATGTCGGCCCGAGATTAAAACTTGACATATAGAGCTTGCTGTTCTTGTCATCTTTGATCTTCTTTTCGATATTGTCCATCAAGCTATATGTGTCGAGTGGATCTTTCTCCGGAATTGTAAATATATATTTGTCTGCAGGAGTCTTTTTATCCTTCAATTGCAAAATGGCAAGGTCATGCTCTTGATCAGTCTTGGTAATCACACAGGAGATCAAATCCTTATCGGCAGTAACAAACGTATTGTTATATCCGATGGAGACTTCGTTATGATATTTTATCTCCGAATCACTGGCGCGTATTTCGTCAAGCTCATTATATATTTGGGCATATTTTTGAACTTCTTCTCCCAAAGCATCGCGTATTTCTTTGATCTGATAATAATCCGAGTAACTTACTTCGGGACTATAATTGGCATAATCACAAGCGATTTGAGCTGTCTCATATTTATCCAACATTTCATCATAAGCCGCTTTTGCTACTTCTTTCAAACTGCTTATGATATTGCTTATCGATTTATTTACATCTTTGTCTGATGTCATATTCGATACTACATGTGCATTGGTGACCAACTCTCCTTGGTCAGATATGAAAAATCCTGTGCCATAGCCGATAGCCATCTTGATAGAGTCTTGGTCAACAGTGAAATCATTGAGCGACCCATCACCATCAAATGAAGAGAAATATACAGACTCTCCATTTGAGAGGACTACTTCATAATAGCTCTTGTTTTGTACTAACACAACACCCGTGGATGTCAGTTCTTCAATTTCTTGTTCCGACTTATTTCCGCAAGAGGAAATAAGACAGCAGAGGGTAATAAACAGTAGAGATAATTTAACGTTCATATATTTTCGTTTGATTAATGTTGCCATAAAGGAACACGCTCTAAAGCGTGTATTAGAATATGATAGTCGATTATATTTCAGAACAACCGACTAAATTTCTTGCAAATATATAAAGAATTTTCAAAATCAAGCAAATACCCACCCTCAAAAATACCCAAAATTCAAGTCTGTGCTTTAAATCAAGTTCCCCCAAAAAATCTTATTTTTCTTCAAGAACACTGGGCTGTGCCATACTCATAGATGCTATCGCTGGCAAGGTCGATCTCGTCATTCCAATATACACAAGTACGACTACTATCCAATTGTGCTTGATTAAACAAACCATAGACATCTACCAAAGCACGAAAAGTAGGTAAAGTCTTGATATCATCCTTGACATCATATTTCACCTTATATCCATCATCAAATTCTACAAACAACTCATAGTCATCGAGAATCAATAAACGTTTAATTCGAGGTATCATAACGGAGGCAATTTTTTGATAATCTGTTTGTTCCACATATCTTGCAATTCTTCAGAATGGAGCTTGAGCCATTCGGTAACTAACTCTTGAGCTTTAGAGGGAAGATCCCCTTCAAACATTTCAAAAGTCTTGATATTGAATAATCCTACATATTCATTATATATAGCATGAATATGAGATGGCTCATGCTCTTTTGGTTTAAAGAACATCTTGATGATGATCCCATAAAATCGTACTATTTCCGGCATTATATTTTGTTTTAGAATTAATTAGCTCTAAAATTATAAATATTTTTTGAAATAGCCAAACCGAATTTTGTAGTTCTCAACAATTTGTTTTAAACTTGTGGTGTCTCCCGACAACAACTGCAAAAAAAGTTTGAAAGCAATCTTTGGATTACTCATTTATCCCTTAAAAATAGTGATTTTTTTGCTTTTGCGACAAAAATTTATTTAATTTGTCGCAAATTATGCGACATTATTAGATGTATATCTACGAAAGTGAACATTGGAGGCATTTTATCTGGGATGCCAATAGGCTTGCCGCTCCTCTTGAGGATGCCGCTCGCAAGCAGGGTTTATTGTTAGGAAGGCTTTCCGCTCTGGGCTTTGGCAGCAAACTAAAGGCTATGGCGGAAAACTTGACCTACGATGTGGTCTACTCTTCTGAAATAGAGGGAATACGCCTCAACGTAGATGAGGTGAGATCATCGATAGCTCGAAGATTGGGTATAGAAAATGTGGCGAAGACCGCTCCCTCTCATTATGTGGAGTCGGTAGTGTCTGTGATGTTCGATGCCGTAAGTCACTATGATCATCCTATTTCTAAAGAGAAGTTGTGTGGTTGGCAATCTGCCTTCTTTCCTACCGGATTTAGTGTGGGTTCACAAATAGAAGTCGGCAAGTATCGCACCCACGAGGAGCATATCGTATCCGGAATGTTTGGCAGAGAACGAATACACTACATTGCGCCAAGTCCGGAGAAGGTCGATGATGAAATGAGGTCGTTTATCGACTGGTTCAATTCTGAAGATAATGTCAGCTATATTATCCGTTCAGCGATAGCGCATTTATGGTTTGTCAGCATCCATCCTTTTGAAGATGGCAATGGCAGATTGGCTCGCATCCTCTCCGATATGATGCTGGCTCGTGCCGATAAGAGTGAATATCGTTTCTACAATATATCAAGCCAAATCAATAAGGATAAGAATCATTATTACGCCATCCTCGAGCAGACTCAGCATAGCGATGGAGATATCACTGACTGGCTGTTATGGTATATTAAAGCCCTATCAATAGCGATTGATGATGCTGAAGCAAGTGTCAGCACCATTTTGAATAAGAGTCTTTTCTGGCAGAGAAGATCAAATATAGGATTAAGTCAACGCGAGTGTGACATGCTCAATCTTTTTCTTGATGGCTATGAAGCCAAAATCACATCGAAAAATTGGGCATCACTTGCCAAATGTTCCAAAGATACAGCTATCCGAGACATCCAAGACTTGGTGGATAAGGGCATACTTCGTGAAGATCAGCCGGGAGCCAAACGTCCAAGTTACTCGATAGTTTATGATGATGAAGATATGACACACCTTTTTTCGGATATTGACATCATCGAAGAGAATGGTATGGAATATCTTACATCCATCTATCGTGGCAATATCTCTGTAAAAGAGAGGGTTTTATCGCTTGACGCACAACGATATAAGAAGGGAGAACTGCCATTGTCACATCTCCTATCCAAATATTGTACATATCTCTTACACAAAGATTAGAGAATGTGAAAATCACCGGATCGTTTTGCGGTATTCGGCGGGGGTCATGCCGTAGCGGTCGATGAAGAGGCGATGGAAGGTTTGTCGGCTCTGGAAGCCACATTCTTCTGCCACTGCTTCGATGGTGTAGTTGCCTTTTGCCTTGAGAAGCATCACGGAGTGGTCGAGCCGGAGATGGTTGATGTAGTCGGGGAAGCGCGCTCCTTAGAACGCGCTCTTATATTCAATACTCCCTTAGAGCGCATTCCTTGAAGGTCGGGTGTGGGGTATTAGAAGATGCAGTCGATTTCGGGGATTGGGGATTTTTCTACGCACATTATGTAGTAGATGGGCATGTAGGTTACTTTGTCTTTAGTGTATACCTCTCGGGCATTGTCTAAGACGATGCCTGACGGGATGTTGTATTCTTCGTTTGCAAGGAAGCGGTCGAGAGCCTTGTGCGAGGTATAGTCTTTGCTTATTTCCCTATATAGCATATCAGAATTACACTTTTTCTTGTTTTTTGGGGTTGGAAAATTACACTTTTTCTTGTTTTTAGGGGTTGGAAAATTACACTTTTTCTTGTTTTTAGGGGTTGGAAAATTACACTTTTTCTTGTTTTTAGGGGTTGGAAAATTACACTTTTTCTTGTTGGGGGTATGAAAAAAGGAGGATGCGGGTGCATCCTCCTTTTGATTTGGGTCTGACCAAAGGTTATTAGCCGTTTACTTTCTTCATGTGAGCGATGAGGTCGAGCACCTTGTTGGAGTAGCCGATCTCATTGTCATACCAAGAGATCACCTTGACGAACTTGTCGGTCAAATAAACACCGGCGTTAGCGTCGAAGATAGAAGTCAGCGTGCAGCCGAGGAAGTCGGAAGAAACGACAGCGTCTTCAGTGTAACCGAGCACACCCTTGAGGTATGTCTCAGAAGCTTCCTTCATAGCAGCGCAGATAGCCTCTTTAGTAGCGGGCTTCTCGAGGTTGACAGTCAAGTCAACAACCGATACGTCGAGAGTGGGGACACGCATAGAGATACCGGTGAGTTTGCCGTTGAGTTCGGGGATAACTTTGCCCACAGCCTTAGCAGCACCTGTAGAAGAGGGGATGATGTTGCCGGCAGCAGCGCGGCCACCACGCCAGTCCTTCATAGAGGGACCATCGACAGTCTTCTGAGTAGCTGTAGTAGAGTGAACAGTAGTCATAAGGCCCTCAACGATGCCGAATTTGTCGTGGAGCACCTTGGCGATAGGAGCCAAGCAGTTGGTGGTGCAAGATGCGTTAGATACGAACTGCTGACCGGCGTAGGTGTTCTCGTTAACACCGCATACGAACATAGGGGTGTCGTCCTTGGAAGGAGCAGACATCACTACATACTTTGCACCGGCCTCGATGTGGCCCTGTGCTTTCTCTTTGGTGAGGAAAAGACCAGTAGATTCAACTACGTATTCGGCACCCTTCTCGCCCCAGCCGATCTCTTTGGGATCGCGGCAAGCAGATACTTTGATTTCCTTACCGTTTACGATGAGGAGGCTCTTTTCGAGATCGTAGGATACTTCACCTTCGAAGCGGCCATGCATTGTGTCATACTTCAGCATGTATGCCATGTAGTCAACAGGGAGAAGGTCGTTGATTGCTACAACCTCAATGTCGTCTCTCTTAGTAGAAGCACGGAAAACGAAGCGACCGATACGGCCAAATCCGTTAATACCAATCTTTGTCATTACTTTTTAGTTTTTAAATGTTTATTAGGGTTAAACTTATTTTTTATCTGTATTTGTGTATTTTATTGTTCAGTTTTTAACTAACTTCTTATTTAGACTGCAAATTTAACAAATAATTTGCACAAAAAAAATCTGAGATATCAAATTTTATAACATTTTTCTTCGCGTTTGTGGTTTTTTAATGACGATTGCCACCCAAATGTGTGTTCTAATATCTTTTCTTATTTTTTTGGACTATTATATTTAACTATTTTTTTGTAATTTTGCAGTTATGAGAAAATGTATATCTATTTTTATGGGTGCTTTTCTTCTATCGGCATGCGGATCGGCAGGCAAGGCATCGGGTTCGGACAGTGCTTCGGTGGCAGATTCGGCGTCGGTAGAGGTGTCGGTTCCGCAGTTTGATGTCGATAGCGCCATGAGTTATCTCCGCTATCAGGTGGAGTTGGGGCCGCGTGTTCCGAACACGTCGGCACATCGTGCTGCCATCGATTGGCTTGCCGCCGAGTTGCGGCGTCATGGCGCTGAGGTGACTCTCCAGCCTTGCGACCTTACCGCCTACGATGGCACTCTGCTCCATGCCGTCAATATCATGGGAAGTTATAATCCCGATCTCGATGATCGTCTTCTTCTTTTGGCGCATTTCGACACTCGTCCTTGGGCGGATCAGGATCCCGATCCTGCCAATCATTCCAAGCCGATCGCCGGCGCTAATGATGGTGCCAGCGGCGTGGCGGTGCTCTTGGAGACGGCTCGTGCCATCGCTCGTCAAAATCCGGAGATCGGCATAGATATCCTTATGGTCGATGCCGAAGATTATGGTGCTGAAAATGATGAGGAGAGTTGGGCATTGGGCACGAAATATTTCGCCACCCACCCGATCAAGCCTGATTATCGCCCCACGCGAGCCATCCTTCTCGACATGGTGGGGGGCAAGGGTGCGATCTTCCCGGCAGAGTATTTCTCGCGCGAGTCGGCGCCGCTGATCGATGATGCCTTCCGTCGTGCCGCCGCTGCCGCCGGCCATGGCTCTCTCTTCCCGGCGCGCATGGGAAGCGCTGTCACCGACGACCATGTCGAGCTGATCAAGGTCGGCATCCCCGCCATCGATATCATCGACTATCGCGACTCCGGGTTCTGCCCGACTTGGCACACCCTGAGCGATAACCTCGATAATATCGACCCCCGCCACTCTCAAGGCTGTCGGCGAGTCTCTCCTTTATTACATCTACAATCGATAATAAGAGCCTCTACGACCCCAAAAATTTAAGGCACGCGCTCTAAACCCACCAAAACCACGTTAGAAAAACGATAAACGATAAATATATGGATTTTTTACAAGAACTTACATGGCGCGGCATGGTGCACAGCATTATGCCCGGCACAGACGAACAACTAAAGAAAGAGATGACCACTGCCTACTTGGGCATAGACCCCACGGCAGATTCTCTACATATCGGCCACCTTTGCGGCGTGATGATGCTCCGTCATTTTCAGCGTTGCGGCCATAAGCCCCTCGCGCTGATCGGCGGCGCCACCGGCATGATCGGTGACCCCTCGGGCAAGTCGGCTGAGCGCAACCTCCTCGATGAGGCTACCCTTCGCCACAACCAGGAGGCGATCAAAAAGCAACTCTCCAAGTTCCTCGACTTCGAGAGCGATGCCCCCAACCGTGCCGAATTGGTCAATAATTATGATTGGACCAAGGATGTGACCTTCCTCGAGTTCGCTCGCGAGATCGGCAAGCATATCACCGTGAACTATATGATGGCCAAGGACTCCGTACAGAAGCGCCTCAATGGCGAGGCTCGCGATGGCCTGAGCTTCACCGAGTTCACCTATCAGCTCCTCCAGGGCTTCGACTTCTACACCTTATATAAGGAGAAGAACTGCAAACTTCAGCTCGGAGGCTCCGATCAGTGGGGTAATATCACCACCGGCACGGAGTTGATCCGTCGCAAACTTGGCGGCGAGGCTTATGCCTTGACATGCCCTCTGATCACTAAGGCGGATGGTGGCAAGTTCGGCAAGACCGAGAGCGGCAACGTATGGCTCGACCCGGAGCGTACATCGCCTTATAAGTTCTATCAATTCTGGCTCAATGTCTCGGATGCCGATGCGGAGAAATATCTCAAGATCTTCACCTTCCTCACGCAGGAGGAGATCGAAGCCCTCGCACGCGAGCATGCCGAAGATCCCGGCAAGCGACCGATGCAGAAGCGACTCGCCAAGGAACTCACCATCATGGTGCATAGCGAGAAGGACTTCGAAGCGGCTGCCGAGGCCTCTTTGATCCTCTTCGGCAATAACACAGCCGAGGCTCTCCACCATCTCGACGAGCGTACACTGCTCGACATCTTCGAGGGTGTGCCCACCTTCACCATCTCCAAGGCTGAACTTGAAGCCGGCGTGCCGGTGCTCGACCTCTTGGCGGTGAAGGCACAGGTCTTCTCATCCAAGGGTGAGGCTCGCAAGATGATCCAACAGGGTGCGCTGAGCGTGAACAAGGAGAAGTATGGCGATCCGACCGGTTCGCTCGATGCCTCCGTCCTGCTCAATGGCAAGTATATCCACATCCAAAAGGGGAAACGCAACCATTTCCTCCTCATCGCCGAGTAACACAACGTCATCGACCACACCTGACATAACGCAACTCGACTGCTCAGAGAGATCCGGGCAGTCGAGTTCTTTATTTTGCTATAGAGCGCGCTTTTAGAGCGCAATTCTATTTTTCGCGCATGAATATCTGGATGGGGGTGCCATGGAAATCCCACTTATCGCGGATCTTATTTTCCAAGAAGCGGCGATACGGCTCCTTGACCCATTGGGGGAGATTGCAGAAGAAGACGAAGGTGGGGATGATCGACTCCTTGAGCATGGTTATATACTTGATTTTGACGAACTTACCCTTATTGCTGGGAGGGGGAGTTATGGCTACCTGCTCGAGCATATAGGTGTTGAGTTGCGATGTGGGGATGAGCCGGCGGCGGTTTTCGTAGACCTTGGCGGCAGTCTCGAGCACGTTGTATATGCGTTGCTTGGTGAGCGCCGAAGTGAAGATGATGGGGAAATCGGTGAAGGGGGCGAACCGGCTGCGGATGGCGTCGATATAACGTTGCTGAGCAGTCTGCGAGCGGTCGGCCACGAGGTCCCACTTATTGACACAGACCACGAGTCCCTTGCGGTTGCGCTGGATAAGGCTGAAGATGTTGGCATCTTGCGACTCGATGCCTCGGGTGGCGTCGATCATCAGGATGCAGACATCCGAAGCCTCGATGGCGCGGATCGAACGGATCACCGAATAATACTCGATATCCTCATTGACCTTCTGCTTCTTGCGGATGCCGGCGGTGTCGACCAGATAGAAGTCGAAACCGAACTTATTATACTTATGATAGATCGAATCGCGGGTGGTGCCGGCGATATCGGTGACGATGTGACGTTCCTCGCCGATGAATGCATTGATGAGCGACGACTTTCCGGCGTTGGGACGACCGACGATAGCGAACTTGGCGATATCATCGGTGGTTTCTTCCATGTCGGGGGTGTCGGGCATCTCCTTGAGGATAACGTCGAGGAGGTCACCGGTGCCGGAGCCATTGGCAGAAGAGACTTCGATGGGAGTTCCGAGGCCGAAGGCGTAGAACTCGGCGGCGTTGAAATGGGCGTCGCCTACATCATCCTTGTTGGCAACGACGATCACCGGCTTCTTCGAGCGGCGCAAGATGGCAGCCACCTTGTCGTCGAGGTCGGTGATGCCGGTGGTCGAATCGACCACGAAGAGGATTACATCAGCCTCTTCGATGGCGATATGCACCTGCTTATTGATCTCCTCTTCGAAGATATCATCGGAATTGACCACCCAGCCGCCGGTGTCGACGATAGAGAACTCGCGACCCTCCCAGTCGACCTTGCCATATTGGCGGTCGCGTGTGGTGCCGGCAGTGTCATTGACGATGGCGCTGCGTGTCTGCGTCAGACGGTTGAAGAGGGTCGACTTCCCTACATTGGGTCGCCCTACTATTGCTATTAATTTACTCATTGCTTTATATTATTCCTTATAACCGAACTCGCGCAGTTTATTGTCGCGATTTCTCCAATCCTTTTCGACCTTGACCAGGAGTCGCAGGTCTATGTGTTTGTCGAAAAATTTCTCGATATCGGCGCGAGCGCTGATGCCGAGTTGCTTGATTTTCTTGCCGCCATGGCCTATGACGATCCCCTTCTGCGAGTCGCGCTCCACATATATCACAGCCATAATAATGATCGAATCGTCAGACTCGTCGAATTTCTCTACGAGCGCTTCGGCGCTGTAGGGGATCTCCTTGTCATACATCAGGAGCATCTTCTCGCGGATGATTTCGGTGACAAAGAAGCGAGCCGGCTTGTCGGTCAGGGCATCCTTGCCGAAGAATGGGGGCGAGAGTGGGAGGAGGTCTACGATGCGGCTTTTGAGGTTGTCGACATTAAAGCGCTGTAGGGCGCATGTCGGGTAGATCTCAGCCGCCGGGAGTCGCAGGCGCCAAGATTCGACGATCTTCTCGAGCTCTTCTTGCGAGTGAAGGAGGTCGATCTTATTGATCACCAATAGAGTAGGGATCTTCTCGCGCGCCACGCGGTCGAGGAAATCGCTATTCTTTTCAGGGTCTTCCACCACGTCGGTGACATATATCAGTATGTCGGCATCGGTCAGAGCCCCCTCAGAGAAGTCGAGCATCGACTCCTGGAGTTTATACTTGGGTTTGAGCACACCGGGGGTGTCGGAATAGACGATCTGGTAGTCGGGAGTATTGACGATACCCATGATGCGATGGCGTGTGGTCTGCGCCTTCTGAGTGATGATGGAGAGACGCTCCCCGACGAGATGATTCATCAGGGTGGACTTTCCGACATTGGGATTGCCGACGATGTTTACGAACCCCGCCTTATGGTTGGGGCTGAGGGTGGTCAGATCGTCAGGTGGTAGAGGATTTTCGTTTGTGATCATAATCTAATAAGAAGAGATGGGAGGAGAGGAGGGGAGGAGGAGAGGTAATATGGAAGGTGAGAGGTGGATAAAAGTTGAAAAAGGGTGTGTCAAGCATAAACGAATTGACACACCCTTGGATAAGTTTTTACGCTATGTGCCCCGTATATGGCGGGAAGCGGATTATTTTGGATCGATGCCCCAGACCAGATACATAGCACCCCAGGTGAAACCGGCGCCGAAAGCGGTCATCACGATTTTGTCACCCTTCTTGAGTTTATGTTTATACTCGTCGAGACAGAGGGGTATAGATGCAGCGGAAGTATTGCCATAATGCTGGATATTCACGAGCACCTTCTCCTCGGGGATCTTGATACGGCTACCGACAGCCTCGATGATACGGAGGTTAGCCTGATGAGGGACGAACCAGTCGAGATCATCGACAGAGAGGTTGTTGCGCTCCATCACCGAGAGCGAAGAATTGAGCATATCGGTGACGGCGTTCTTGTAAACGACACGCCCCTCCTGATAGATGTAGTGTTCACGAGCCTCGACAGTTTCGTGAGAAGCGGGCTTGGCAGAGCCGCCGGCCTTCATATACAGGTTGTGAAGACCGGATCCGTCGACATGGACTTCGCCATCGATTACGCCGACGGGCTCATCGGTGGGTTCGACCAGGACGGCAGCGGCACCGTCGCCGAAGAGAGGGCAAGTGGCACGGTCTTGATAGTCGACCATGCTTGACATTTTCTCGGCAGCGACCACGACGATCTTTTTGAACATGCCGGAAGTGATGTATGCACGCGCATCTTGGAGGGTAACGATGAACCCGGCGCAAGCAGCCTGCACATCATAGCCGTATGCCTTAGATAAGCCTACCTCATGGACTATAACAGATGCTGTGGAGGGGAAACGATAATCGGGATTAGATGTTGCGCAGATGAGCAGATCGACATCCTCCTTGGCGGTTCCGGTCTCCTCGAGGAGTTTCTTTACGGCCATAGAGCCTAAGAAACTTGAAGCTTTTGAGGGGTCTTTAAGGATGCGGCGTTGCTTGATGCCGACGCGAGTGGTGATCCACTCATCGTTGGTATCGACCATCTTTGACAACATCTCGTTGTCGAGGATATCTTCGGGCACGTATGAAGCGATGCCGCTAATTTTGGCGTTTGGCATATTTTTCTTCTCTAATTCTTGAAACAGACTCGATTACTTCTCATGAATACAGGCTCTAACACTCGGGGATAGACCTGTCGGATTAATTACTCTGCTGTCTTTTCGATAAGCTGTTTGCCGCGATAATAGCCACATTCGCCACATACTGTGTGGTAAACGTGCCATGCGCCGCAGTTGGGGCAGAGGACGATTGTCGGGATGAGCGCCTTGTCATGAGTGCGGCGTTTCGCTGTACGGGTGTGCGATTGTCTGCGTTTAGGATGTGCCATTTTCTTTTATGTTTTTTTTAAGTTTTTATTTATTCGTTGTTAATTATCTCTTAATTTTCATCGTCAGATAGATCGGCTTCATGCTCGCGGAGCTTGGCTGCCATACTGCTGTTGCATTCACCTTCGGGGTGCACACATCTCATCGGCAGGCTCAGCAAGAGCGAATCATAGATGATGGCCGACACGTCATAGCGACTCCAACTCTGTGGGATCACCACCAGGTCGTCCATGCTGTCGTCATACTCTTCGCCATAACGAAGTGTCATCTCATATTCCGAGTCGACATCTTCTGCCACCGGGTCGAGACAGCGGTCGCATGCCACTTCGAGCACACCCCGGAATCGGAAGGCTAAATGGTAGTTGCCATGATGATTCTCTATGTCAAACTCCACTTCGACATCCGAGCCAAGTATGTCGCTGTTCTCGCGCTCCTCGAAGAAGACCTTTTCTATCTTATAACTATAATGATGCTTCTGCCCCTCGCCGAGCGACAGAAGATCTATTTCGTATGTCCGATCCTTTCCCAATTTTATCGGTTTTTATGGCTTCGCCTGAAGACGAAAACCGGTTCTTGGTTCTTATCCCTCGATGAGGAGGGTGTGAAAAACTTACAAAATTACGTAGATTTACGCGATTTACCAACTTTTTTCACAACTTTGTGCACCACCATACCTCCGGCCAAGGCATCTTTTTATGCCCGAACCGAACGAATTGTAGTGCATTTTCATGTACCTCCGAGGGGAATCGAACCCCTATCTAAAGTTTAGGAAACTTCTATTCTATCCGTTGAACTACAGAGGCTTGTATTCCATCTTGATGCTGATTTGCGTTGCTCC
>OBLI01000886.1_pt1 | contig 31012 bp, 26 predicted proteins | sample 1519701 | NCBI WGS metagenome assembly OBLI01 (sample SAMEA3663005, study PRJEB22513) | pig gut metagenome | biome: pig gut; feature: pig-associated habitat; material: faeces | place: France | collected 2012 | reverse complement strand
CGCTTGCGCTTATTCTCTGATTCAACTTACGAAACTTGAATAAGTAACTTATTCTTTGGTCAGTGAATGCAATCGTTTTCCATGCTATTTCACTAATATTATGGGCGCAAAGAAACAATGACATGGATTATGTTGTAACTTTGCACACAACAACTAACCAACAATATTCAATCAAGAAGACATAACTCAATGAAAAGAAGACAAAACTCAATGAAAAGATCATTTGTTACTATCGCACTGACCATAATGGTAGCAGTGGCTTATGCACAGGGATGGCCATCTAACTATAAGGGGGTCATGCTGCAGGGATTCTTCTGGGACTCTTTCACAGACACTCAATGGGATAACCTCGAATCACAGGCAAACGAGATTGGAGAGTTCTATGACCTGATATGGGTGCCACAGTCGGGCAACTGCAATTCATCTTATAACCAAATGGGGTATACACCCGTGTATTGGTATGACCATAACAGCAGTTTCGGCAGCGAAGAAAAACTGCGCTCAATGATTTCGGCCATGAAGAAAAAAGGGGTGGGAGTGATTGCGGATGTGGTGATTAACCACCGTGGAACATTGGGAGTAAACGGGTCGTGGGTCGACTTCCCTGCAGAGACATACAACGGAAAAACATGGCAACTGGGACTGGGTGACATCTGCCGTAATGACGATGGTGGTGCCACGGCTAAACTGTATAATATCACAGGTGCTAACGATACAGGCGAGGACTGGAGTGGAATGAGAGACCTCGACCATACAAGCCAAAACGTGCAGGATAACGTGATCAACTACCTCAATTTCTTGCATGACGACCTCGGATATGCGGGCTACAGATATGACATGACCAAAGGATATGGTGCACAGTATACTGCTCTCTACAATGAGAAAACTAACGCTGAATACTCCGTGGGAGAATATTGGGACGGCAACGTGGAAACGCTCAAAACATGGCTCAACAACTCTAAACGTAACGGAAAGATAATGTCGGCAACATTCGATTTCACTACAAGATATACGGTGAGAGACGCATGCGCAAGCAATACGTGGAGCAAACTGAACACTGGAGGTCTGGCTACCGACAACTCATACAAACGATATGCCGTGACCTTTGTGGAAAACCACGACACGCAATATCGCTCTGCATCAGAACCCGGAGACCCAATAAAGAGTTTCATTGAAACGGCTAATGCTTATATCATGGCTACTCCTGGCACTCCATGCGTGTTTCTCAAACACTGGAAGGACTATAAGAAAAGTATCAAACAACAGATTTATGCTCGCAAGGCTGCTGGAATAAGCAATGAGAGCAACATGAGCGTGCTCATGTCTGAAGGGGTTAACTACGTGGTGAAAACAACCGGAGACAAGGGTAGCCTCATCTTGGCAATAAGCAATAAGTATACGGCTCCAACTGATTATACCAAGGTATTGCTCGGCAGCAACTACCACCTGTATATGGAGAATAAGGTTAACACTGCATGGACAAGCGTGCCCAGCGGTAATTATCAAGAGGCTTTCACTACCACTCTGCAGGCAGTGACCGACAAGAGTGGTGCACGATTGGTATACACCACAGATGGTAGCGACCCTACTCCATCAAGCTCTGCCGTTGACAATAATGCATCGCTTAACATTGATGGTGAGGTGACACTCAAAGTGGGCATACTGGCAGGAGGAACAGTGAGCGGTATCATCACAAGACATTACAGCGTAAAACCATTCGTGGCTCATAAGGCTACTGTTTATCTCAAAGATCCTAACTGGAGCAAGGTTTACTTCTACGCATGGGACGACAAAGGACAACTCAACGGCAGTTGGCCTGGCATTGTTAACAGCAACACAACAATGATAAACGGACAAAAATGGTATTATCAGACCTTTGATATCACAGCAGCTGACTATGCTTTCAATATTATCTTCAATAAAGGTCTTGGCGACATGCAAACCGTGGATATCGGTCCGATAAACGGTGATAAATTCTATGAGATTGACGGCTCTTTTAATGGTAAGTATACAGTCAAAGACCTTACAGACACTATGACGGGCATCAGTTCACCATGGACAGACGGTAGTCTGAATGGGGATATCAAGGTCTATGACCTAAAAGGCAGACTCATCAGAACATTGGATGCTGGCACCGACCCAAGCACTGCCACCAAAGGATTAAACAAAGGTATATATATAGTAGGTAATAAAAAGATTGTAGTTTCAGAATAGTAAATCTGGGATATTTTGGTAGGAGAAGAGGGTGTGTCTGTTAGTTCAGACACACCCTCTTGCATTATGTATTAAAGGTTGATTATTTCTTCTTGCAGCACTTGTCTTGAGCCTTCTTGCAGCACTTGTCCTGAGCCTTCTTGCAGCACTTGTCCTGAGCCTTTGGGCATTTTGCCTTGCAACTGTCAACGACTGCCTTGCACTTGCCTTCCAACTTGCAGCACTTGCCCTCCATCTTTGGACATTTGCCTTTAGCCTTTTGGCACTTGGCTTTAACGCACTCTACTTTAGCCTTTTTTGCAGGATCGGCTTTCACATCCTGTGCGGATGCTATAGTGCTAATGCCGCACATCATTGCCACTGCGAGGGTGGCCTTGATAAGAAACTGTTTCATTCTATTGTTCCTTTCTTTCTTTCTTAATTAATAACAATGTTATCTTGTGGGGTGCTGCATCTAATGGCGCTACCCACTTATCACATGGATTACTTATCCGCTTGCAAATTTATATGTATTCTATGATATTCCTTACAAATAGTTAGTTAATAATCCATAATTATAGCATTTTTTATTATTATAACCACTTGCGCAGAACTCCCCTAATTACAAACCAGATATGCATGACAAGGGTGAGGGGTAGTCCATAATGTTCTCTCATCACATGAAAACGCTCTTGCAATGACTCGCGATGGTGCTCGGTGCTTTGTCCCTCCTGGGTATAGCAGGCTATGACGCTGTGGGTGTTGGCAAGAGGTAGTCGGAGTCGTGCCGCTTCTTTCATCACTCTTATGCACCAATCCACGTCGGCAGAATAGCGGTATTGCAGATTGTAATATATGTCGGCAACCATAGGAAGACGGGCATAGAAGGCTTGATGGCACACGAGCATGCCATGTGAGAAAGAGCGCCATGACAGTTGTTTGGGCGGTCTATGGGTGCGCTTATGCAAGAACATTCCTTGGTCATCCACGATATCGGTATCACCATATATCACTCCCGGCCACTGTCTTGATGGGATATCATCAAGGTGTGCCTGACTGATGATGGTATCGATAGTATCGGCAGACGGAAGGAAGTCGCCAGCGTTCAAAAAGACTATATAGTCGCCCTTTGCCATAGACAGTCCCTTGTTCATGGCATCATAGAGTCCGCGGTCTGCTTCACTTTTAACAACTACCTTATGCCCATTGGCGGCGAGGTCAGAAGCTTTCTGGTATTCGAGAGCCATAGCCACAGTATCATCTTTCGATTTACCATCCACAATATAATGGTTGATATGTGGATAGGTCTGTTGCATCACGCTGTCAACTGTTCTCTTGAGGCAGTGGGCAGCGTTGTATGTGATGGTAACGATGGCAAATGTAATCATATATGATAGTGTTTGAGTGCCAAGGCCTGGCTGTATGTTTCTATGTATTTAATTGCTACAGCATGCTGAGAATAGCATGATGAAACCTTCTTGATTGCCTCTTGGCTCACTTGTGGATAGTCGCACTCGTCGAGCACCCAATGGAGTCCGGCTGCCAAGTCATCGGCATCGCAGTATTTGGCCACATAACCATTGAGACGATGGTCGATCATCTCGGGTATGCCACCAATCTTGAATCCCACGCATGGCACACCGCAGGCCATAGCCTCCATGATGGTGTTGGGCAGGTTTTCGGATAATGACGGTAAGACGAAAAGGTCGGCACTGCGGTATATGGCCACTATGCGGTGGGCATCACTTTCATAGCCCAAGGGCAGTGTATCGAAAGGGAGCATGTCTGCCATCTCGTCGGCATGGCCACCAAGCAGAGCCACCACTGTATTGGATTTCATGTCGGGATAGCGTTCGGCCAGTTTATTGCACGCATCGATGAGAAAGTTCATTCCTTTGTTGCGATTGGTGATTCGCTGGCATACAAAGAGTATGATACGCTTGTCTGCTGGCAGTTGAACAGCCAGGCGCGCCTGCTTTCTGTCGCCAGGGCAGAAGAGTCGTGTGTCTATGGGATTGGGGATGCTAACCACGGGGTGACCTGAGAGCAAAGCACTCTTACGTGCCTCTGAGGCAAGCCATTTACTGCATGCCACAATAGACACGGCATGGTCTTTGAGCATGTTTTTCTTGCGCAGCCATATCTTGTGAGACAGGTCAGTATCGCTGCCACCACCGGGCAGCAACTTACAGTGGTTGCATCCGCGTTCAAACTTGCGGCAACCGAGTGTAACGTGGCATATTGATGTGGCGGGCCATATATCGTGCATGGTCCACACCACGGGTTTTCCTGATTCTAATATGCGCCTTATATCCTTAAGAGAGAGCATACCCTGATTAATCCAATGCAGGTGTATGATGTCTGCTTCCTTGAATTCGCGAAGTGATGTGATGTCGCATCCTGTGTTGGCTATATCTATTTCAAAGAGATGATTCTTTGAGAAATGAAGATGACAAAACACCACCCAGCGCTCCCATAGGAAACGCCAACGCTGAAGGAGAGAATTGCCCAGACCAACTACAGTGATATGCTCTGTCTCCTTGTCACGCACCAGCATTTTGGCCTTCACGCCATTATTATTGAGCGCCTCCATGATACGGTTGGCTGCCAGTGCCGCCCCACCCTTTTTCTCGCTCGTATTTACTATAAGTACTCTCATAACATCATTGATTAATGCAAAAGTAAAACAAAATAGGCAAAATACCAAATGGTTTTAAAATAAATTGAGTATATTTGCCACGAAAAAGTATGACTTGAGCATCTATCTGGCCTATAAGCGGCCAAATAAGCATAACAATGACCAATATAAATAATGTATTATGGACAAGAAAGAACTTATGAAGAGAGCTATTGAACTCTCTGAAGAAAGCGTGCGCAAGGGAGGTGGCCCTTTTGGTGCCGTCATAGCGCGTGATGGTGAGATAATAGCAGAAGCATCCAATAGTGTGACCATAGACCACGACCCAACTGCACATGCCGAAGTAAACGCCATACGCAAGGCGTCAGAGGTGTTGGGCAACTATGACTTGAGCGGATGCGAGATATTCACATCATGCGAACCATGCCCCATGTGTCTCGGCGCCATCTATTGGGCACACCTCGACAAAATCTATTATGCCAACAACAGAAAAGACGCGGCAGACATAGGATTCGATGACGATTTCATATATCGTGAACTGGAACTGACTCCCGACAAAAGGGTCAAACCATCAGAGATACTGCTGCAAGAAGAAGCTATCAAGGCCTTTGAATTGTGGAGAGACAAAACAGATAAGACAGAGTATTGACATACTGTTGGACAATTATTGGCACTTGGGCAGTGAAAAGTAGTTAATAACTGTTGTTTGCGCACACAAATGGTTGATTTAGGTCAAGAATAGTGGATATTTTACACTTTTAGAGGTGCAAAGTATTGCGAGTATCGAAAATTCGTCGTACCTTTGCATCGTCAAAAGGTTAATAGATTGTTTTAGGTTAGTAGTAATATTTATAGTTTTAGGTTTTAGTTATTGGTAAGAAGAAAGTAATTCAAGAGTGGATAACAAGGTCGCCGTGAGGCTCCCTTCTTTCTTTAAAAATTTGTAAGTATTAGTTATGAGTTTCCCGCTTGCTTTTTTATAGCAAAGCAGGACTCAAACTAAGAAAGCAATAAAAAACTGAAAAGGATTTTTAGTTAAACATAGGCTTTGAACGCTGCTGCTCGTTGATGAGTGGTAGCGTTTGTTTTTATATCAATCTTATATCGATTGTTTATAGATCTTCTATCATCCTTCTATGAGCACGGTGGCATAGGCGCTTATGCCCTCTTGTCTGCCTGTGAAGCCGAGTTTCTCTGTTGTTGTTGCCTTGATGGAAATATTGTCCTCGTCGGTATTGAGGACCTTTGCCAGGCATGCTTTCATGGCTGGGATATGGGGATTCATCTTGGGTTTCTCTGCGCAGATGGTAGCATCTATATTACCTATATGATAACCTTTTGTGGCAATGAGTTCATTAGTTTTTGCAAGCAGTATCTTGCTGTCTATATCGAGGGTATCATTGGAGTTGTCGGGGAAATGGAATCCTATGTCGCGCATGTTGGCAGCGCCGAGCATGGCATCGCAGATGGCGTGTATGAGCACGTCGGCATCGCTATGCCCGAGCAATCCCTTTTCATGCTCGATGAGTATGCCACCCATCCATAACTTCCTTCCCTCCACCAAACGGTGGACATCAAAACCGAAACCTACACGAATCTTCATAGCAGTAAATGATTTGTTATGATAATGATTATCTGCGTAACAAGTCCTTGATTCCATCCATATCGAATGCGAGCGAGAAGCGCAGAGTCTGGTCGAGGGGGTTAGACTGCGCCGTAGAGATAACATATCCCACATCGAGCGAGAACACATTCATTCTGAAGCCTCCACCCACGGTGAAATACTTGCGGTTTCCTTTGTTTTCGCTCTCGTGATGATAGCCTGCACGCAGCGAGAACTGGTCGTGATACACATACTCGGCACCCACGCTCCATTGTATCTCCTGCAGTTCCTCCTTGAAACCGCCAGGTGCATCGCCAAAACTCTTGAATATTCCCTTGATGCTGCTCATGTCGCTATATTCGCGAATCACGCGGTCGTTATATTCCGATGCGCTCTCGCCCTCCTGCTGCGGTGGTACTGTAGGCACGAGGAACTTGTTGGCATCGGCAGATATCGAGAACCTGTTATATTCATCAACGGGAATTATCAGCGAGGCACCAATCCTGAGGTTAGCAGGCAGAAACTGGCTTCTGTCATCGCCGAAATATGATATCTTGCTACCCACATTGCTGATGTTCATACCCAGTCCGAGTTGGCATTCGCGACTTCCCATATTGAAATAGTTATTGTAATACATGGCAAAGTCAGCGGCGAAAGCCGAAGCTGGCGATGCATCCTCTGTATAGTCATACCTGAGGTCAGAATATATCCATCTCAGTCCAGCAGCTATTGAGAAGGTCTCGCTGAGCATCAGCGAGTAAGCCACATCGAGCGACATCTCATAAGGGTTTACAGTCATGGCATTGTCGCTCTGGTCGGTCATCACCTCACCGAGCGAGAAATATCTGAGCGAACCCGAGATAGCACTATTGTCGCCGATGCGGTAATAACCTGCCACGTATGCCAAGTCAATGTCGTTGACGAGTTGTCGCAACCAAGGAGTATAATTGAGTGCCACTCCTGCCCTGCTTATGCAGAACGGATATTTGGCTGGGTTCCAGTACTGTGAGTTAACATCTGGATCGGTGGCTGCACCCACGTCGCCCATACCCGCAGCCCTTGCATCAGGAGCTATGGTCTGCGATATAACCGCATATTCCACTTGATTAAACTGGCTCAATTTATCCTGGGCACTGGCGGCTGCAACCATTACCAGTCCCATCATGAGCATATAGAATCTGTTTCTGATATTCATCATTAGTAATATATGAATTATTGTTTTGTCACTATTATGCGTGCACCGAAATAATTGGTATCACTATTATGCGTGCACCGAAATGATTGGTATCACTATAATATAACGCTACGAACAGTTATTTATTGTTTAGAACAATCAATTTATTGGTTTTCGATGTATGTCCACCATTTTCGTCGTCTATTCGTGCCCTATAGAGATACACTCCTGTGGCCACTTTATTTCCTTCGTTGCTGCACAGGTTCCATGGTATCTCTACCATATTGTCAGAAGGTGTATAGACATCTTTCGCTGTCCACACCATGCGCCCGGCCATGTCATAGACCTCTATGCTCACGTCTATATCAGAGCCAATGCGGTCGTGCACGATTCTGAAGGTTGTGGAGGTGACGGCAGGGTTATGAGTAGCGTCGAGACTAAAGAGTTTCGGGTCTGCATCTGTGGCCACCACGAAATCGAGTTGCGCTATCGACACATTATTATATATATCCCAGGCCTGGAACTTGAGTCTATGCTTGCCTTCTGACATCTCGGGCAATGAGAATCCCACTCGTCCGCTCTTGTAGTTTCCGAAGTCGAAAGCGAAATAGTCATTGAGTTGATAAGTCTGCATCATATCCCCATCCACAACGAGTTGCAGACTATGGCCTATGCTTCCTCCTGACACGTTAATACCGCTTTCATCTGCTATTTCAGCCACGAAATACGGTGTGGCGTTCACTCTGTCTCCATTTGTAAAAGCCGAACTGTTAAGATAGCAATATACCGACGGACCTATGGAATCGCTGACCAAAGCCTCGCTTCCGCCCAGTTTGAATCTCTCCTCAACGCCGCTTGCCTCCATGGTTTTATCGTTGCTCACGGCATAGAGCATTATCTGTGCAGACCCCTCGCTATAACTTATATCCTTGGGCACAACGAAACGGAAGGAGAAGCGCCCCGCCCTGATGCTGTCGGAACCGCTAAACAAGGTATTCTTTCGTTCTTTATATGTAAATGCGGCGATGCTCTTGTCGGCATTCTGCTTACACACGACAGTCTCCACGGCATCCCTCACAGTGGCAGTAACCAGTCCACTGAATGACTCACAAACAGTCTGTCCGTCAGCCACATAGCCGTTTACTACCACCTCATCGCCAGCCTTTAAGGTAATCATATCATTGCCCAAGGGCACCCCGTTGATAGACTCTATGGTCATGGGCATGGTAGGCAGGGCGAGCACCAAAGCGGGGTCGCCGGCCAGTGCAAACTGCAGTTTATTTGCCGTATAATCCCTCAGCGCATCCACTCCAGCCTGCACCTTATCATCCGGTTTTGTATACACGTAAGTACTTGCCAGTGTGTCTTTTGCCAACCTCACGGCTTCGCCTATAGACACACGTTTACCATCTTTTATGGCCAGCAGGTTGCGAGTAACCAGTTTATTTATTACTGTATTGGAACTTGAATACACCGTGCGGGTAGTACCGAGGAAAGCCACTGCACCACCATTGGGATTGGTGAGTGCCACCTCGCCGATATTCTCTGTCTGACTATCGAAGGGCATGATATCACACGATGCCGTTATCCACAGTGGCAATTTCTGCGATTTGGCATCCTTGAAATCCTGCAGTTTCATCACCAGTTCGTGCGACAGACTATACTCTGCGCCGTGACCGCTGTAGTTCATCATCAGCGCACCGTTTTTCATATATTGCTTTATCAGGCTGGTAACCTCGGGATAGGTATTACCCGTTGACGATGTCTCTCGTGTGTAGGCATCCCACATTATGCGCCTCACGTCGACGGTAGGGTTGTATTTCTCCACAACGTTGGCCACCTCTTCGGCACCTATCATGTGAGTATTATTATCGCCGTCGTCGCCCATCACCACCACAGTATTCTGCCATTGTCCGGCTTGACTGTTGGCAAGATAAGCCTCTATCTTATCCACCATTACACGAGCCTCATCTATGGTTCTCACGGGAAATCGTCCCACTGCCACGTCTGGTTTGCCCGTATACTGGTATCTGCCCGTAGCATCGTATATCTTCTCATTATCGTCGAGCAGGCAATAGAAATCATCCGACACATAACTGGCTGTCTTGCTGAATGAGTTATCGCTCTCATAGCATAGCAGGAAATCATCTGGCGAGTAGCCCTTCCATTCAGGCGACAGCATGCGGTTGTCCCATCCACCATCGCCGAAGAGCAGCAGATATTTGGGTATGTCATTGTCGCTCTGTGCGCGGTCATAGAACATTTTCATATAGCGTTTATATGCCGTGGCGTCGGGTGTGCCGCTTGAGAACTCATTATAAAGTTCATCCACGGGAACTATCCTCACGGTCATGCCATCATGCTGCTCATGCAGTGTCTTGAGTCTTTCGGCTTGCTCCCTCAGTTTCTGTGTCAATGGCAACAGGATGACCATGTCAACGGGCGAGTCGGCATGATGGTCCTGATTGGTAATGGCATACATATAATCAGGCACGGGGAAAGAGCCTGCAGCAAGGTCGGGAGCATTGGCAGGCTGCTGTGTGTAGATAGAGATATAGTCGAGCCTCATCTGCCCTCCCCTATTCTGTGTGATTGAGATCTTGGTATCCGCAGATAGGTTATCCACATCAAATCGACCTGTGGCAGCCACGGCACTCTCATACGAACCGCATGCTGGCACGTTTATCGTGCCCACCACGCTATCGTTGACAGCCACGGAAGCCTGCGAAAACTCGTTGGCGGTGATAACCACGGTAACCATTCCCTTCTTGGTGTCGCCCTTGGGTTTAAGATGATAATCATTGCTCTGCCCGATACTGTAGAGGCGCGCATCATAGAGGTTGCGTCCTGCCGACAACCATGCATAGTCATCTATCTCATACAGAGAATTATTGAAATCATCAGAAGGATAGAATGAAGAGATGAAAGTCTGCACATCCACGGTGAGCGGGTCTCCATCGCTTTCTGTCAGGAAATAGCATCCCACGGTGGAATAAGGGTTTCTGACGCGCTGGTAATAATTTGTCCACGACACAGGACCCTTGGCATAGAAGAGTCTGCGCCCGCCCACAGTGCATGTGGGCACCTCGGCCAGGTCATCAGTAGCAGCGAGATATGTGCCCGTGAGATATTCGGGTTGCAGATTGCCGCCATAGCCATAAATCTTAGTCCTCGATGGGTTTAGTCCCGCACGTTTTATTAGTTGGTCGGTGATTTCATACACTCCACTTTCTGCCACGCTAATCTTAACCCATCTGCCCGAGGCCAGCACCGAATGGTCGGCATAGCGCCCCTGCTGTGGGGCATTGGCCTGCTGCGACAGGTCAGAAATAGTAGTATTGCCTGCCGCCATGCGCTGACTACGAGCAGGCACATGTCCTTTGATTGTCAACTTGAAGCTGACCAGTTTCATATACTTCCCCTCTCTATACACGAGCGGCACGAAGGCAATGTCGAGGCTACCGCGTTTGCGTGCCACTGCCACGTTCTGCACCACCACGGGCATTTCGGGCAGGCTGTCGCTTGTAATCTTATGGTATCTCTCAATGTCTGCCTCGGTCATATCGATAAACTCAGGGTATTCGATATCCACGGAATAGACAGAGTCGCCGGCCATGAACCCAAGGTCGTGAGAATAGGAGAAGCATGGTAGATGGTCATCAATCCTCACCTGTTGAGCGGTGAGGTTAAAGAATCCCTGCGCCACGGCATGAGCCACGGAGCATATCAGAATCATTATGGTCAGAAATCCCTGTTTCGTCATTTGCAATTAAATTCGAGCACTTTTCGTTCCTCTATAAACCCAGTGAGATGGTCATCAATGGCCACTGGTCCCACGCCAACGGGAGTTCCAGTAAAAATGATGTCACCAGTTTTGAGGGTGAAATACGTGCTGATATATTCTATCAGTTCATCTATGGAGAAGAGCATATCGCCGGTATACCCCGTCTGCACGGTCTTCCCATTGATGTCGAGATGGAAATTGAGTTGCTGCACATCCTTGAACTTGCACACCTCCACCCAGTCGCCTATAGCCGCCGAACCATCAAAACCTTTCGACAGCAGCCATGGCAGCCCCTGGGGTCTCATCCTCTTCTGCACATCGCGCGCAGTGAAGTCTATGCCCAGTGTAACGGCATCATAATACCTATGGGCGAAGCGTTTCGGTATGCCCTTTCCCAACCTGCATATCCTCACCACCAGTTCCGTTTCATAGTCCACCTGTTGGCTCCAGTCTGGTATGAAAAACGGCTTATGGTCTTTGAGCAACGCCGAGTCTGGTTTGAGGAAGATGACAGGTTCCTCTGGTTTATATAACGCACCATCCAGTTCTTTATTGTGCTGGATATAGTTCATTCCTACTGCAAGTATCTTCATTTTATGATTCTTTATAATTTACGAAAAGATTATTGTTGGCATGCCAACCTCTAATTCCCTGCAAAGTTAACCAAAAGGTGTGACGCATAAGCATATATTTTGATAAATGTTGTTAAGTGGTTGTGATAATTTGCATGCATAATGGCAAAAAACCAATATTTTCTTTTGTTATTCACAGAAATATACTAATTTTGCAGCGTTATCCAGACATGAGACATAAAAGCAGACATAAGGATTAACAGAACACAAAACGTATGGTACAGCGCCAAGTGAATATTCAGCGTGAGGTGCAGTCGCTCAAGACCACTCAGACGGTATCACAGCAGAGACTGCTGTTGGCACAACTCGTGGAGTTGCCTGTCAACCAGCTCCTCGACCGTATCAATACCGAGATGAACGACAATCCTGCCCTTGAGAGCAACGGCAACTATGATGGTGACGACATGCTCGATGCACATGCCAACACTTATGCCGATAGCGACTCGTATAATGAGGATACTGATTCTGCTGATTATCACGACGAGGACAAAGAGAAAGAGGACCGCCAGATGGCTCTTGATGATGCACTCAACAATATTGGTCGCGATGATGAGGACCTGCCTGTGTATCATGGTGGATACCGTCAGGATGACGACCGCGATGAGGTGATAGCCGCCAATAGCATATCCTTTTTTGACCTGCTCAACCAGCAGATGGGCGAGGCCATGCTCACCGACCACCAGCATTATATAATGGAATATATCATTGGTTCGCTCGACGATGATGGCTTGCTGCGCAAAGACAGTGATATCATTGCCGACGAACTGGCCGTGTACAATAATTTCTATACTGATGCCAAGGAGGTGGAGGCCGTGATTGCCATCCTTCACACCTTCGACCCACCAGGCATAGGAGCCCACGACCTTAGGGAATGCCTGCTCCTTCAGATAGAGCGCCGCCCCGATTCAAACCTCAAGACCATGATGAAGAAGGTGATCACCAAGATGTTTGATGATTTCACCAAGAAGAACTGGCAGAAGATAGTAAAGACGCTTAAACTCGATGAGGAGCATGCTGAGCAACTGTTTAGCGAACTGCGCAAACTCAATCCCAAGCCCGGTGCCGCCACAGGCGAGACCATAGGCAGGAGCATCCATCAGATCACTCCCGACTTTATCGTTGACACACAGGATGATGGCACCGTGACCTTCAGCCTCAACAATGGCGATATTCCCGACCTGCAGGTGTCGCAATCCTTTGCCGACCTTATGGACGAGTACCGCAACAACCCCGATAATATGAGTCGCCAGGCCAAGGAAGCACTGCTCTACATACGCAAGAAGATAGCGGCAGCGCAGTCGTTCATAGAGGCCGTACACAGCAGGCGCCGCACACTCTCTGCCACCATGGCAGCCATCATCAAGCACCAGCACCGTTTCTTTGAGGATGGCGATGAGTCGTCTATCCGCCCGATGATACTCAAAGACATAGCCGAAGCCACGGGTTTGGACATTAGCACGGTGTCGCGTGCCACCGACAGCAAATATGCGCTCACCCGCTGGGGCACGTTCCCCTTGCGCTTCTTCTTCTCCGACAGTTATGTGACCAAAAGCGGCGAGGAGCTCTCTACGCGTCAAATCAAGGTGGCACTCAAGGATGTGATAGACAATGAAGACAAGAGCAACCCACTCAGTGATGACCTCATCAAAGACGAGTTGGCCAAGCGCGGCTATCCCATAGCGCGCCGCACAGTATCGAAATATCGTGAACAACTGGGTATTCCCGTGGCAAAACTGAGGAGATGAGAGAGAAGCATATCATATTGGCAGCCAGGGTTATAAGTGCGCTCTTCACGCCCTTCTACCTTCCTTTGGTGAGTCTTTTGGCCCTTTTCCTATTCAGTTACCTGAGTCTGCTGCCGCTTGTATACAAGTTATATGTGCTTGCCATTGTATACCTTTTCACGGTGCTCATGCCCACTCTGCTCATCTATCTCTACAGACGCTTTCATGGATGGAGCCTCATCGAACTGGGAAATCGTGAGCGCCGCATGGTGCCATACGTCATCTCCATCCTAAACTATATAGCCTGCCTGTATGTCATGGACTCCAATCATATCCCCCATTTCATGGGTTCCATAGTGATAGCGGCACTGTTTATTCAGATAGTGTGTGCCATGATAAACGCATGGTGGAAGATCAGCACCCATACGGCAGCCACTGGTGGCATGGTGGGGGCACTCTTTGCCTTTGGCGAGATCTTTGGGTTCAATCCCGTGTGGTGGATATGCCTTGGCATCGGCATAGCAGGCATTGTGGGTACCAGCCGCATGATACTGCGCCAGCACTCGCTGTCGCAGGTGGTCATGGGTTTCATAGTGGGTTTCTTTCTCTCCGCCCTCGCCATACTGTTCACATAACAATGTAGCATACAACAAGACAAAATCCAATCATAATGATATAAGACATTGATAAACAATAAGATAATAAAAACAAAACAACAGAAGATATGAAACCATTAGTAAGCATAATCATGGGCAGCACCAGCGACCTGCCTGTAATGGAAAAGGCATGTGTCTTTCTCAACGACATGCAGGTACCCTTTGAGGTCAACGCCCTCTCTGCCCACCGTACTCCCGATGCTGTGGAGACCTTTGCCAAGGAAGCCAAAGGGCGTGGACTTAAAGTGATCATCGCGGGTGCCGGCATGGCAGCGGCATTGCCAGGCGTGATAGCAGCCTCTACCACCCTTCCCGTCATCGGCGTGCCCATCAAGGGAATGCTCGATGGTCTCGATGCCATGCTGAGCATCATACAGATGCCTCCCGGCATCCCCGTGGCCACAATGGGTGTAAACGGAGCCCTCAATGCCGCCATCATGGCAGTAGAGATGCTCGCACTGGCCGATGATGCACTGGCCGAACGCCTTGCTGCCTATAAGTCGGGGCTCAAGAGAAAGATAGAGAAAGCCAATGCCGAACTTGCCGATATACGCTACGATTTCAAGACCAACTAATCATTCATTGCTATGGACCTTTTCAATTATAGCAGACGCACGTCGCACCCAGTAGCCGTGGGTCCCATCACTATAGGTGGCCATGCCCCCATAGTCGTGCAGTCTATGACCACCACTTCTACCAACGATACCATGGGTAGCGCCGACCAGATAATGCGCATAGTGGAAGCCGGCGGCGATATGGTAAGGCTCACCACGCAGGGAGTGATAGAAGCCGAAAACCTCAGGAATATCAATGCCGAGGTGCGCTCTCGCGGTTGCCATGCTCCCTTGGTTGCCGATGTTCATTTCAATCCAAAGGTTGCAGACGTGGCTGCTCTATATGCTGAAAAGGTAAGAATAAACCCTGGCAACTATGTAGACCCCGCCCGCACTTTCAAGCAACTGGAATATACGGATGAGGAATACGAAGCCGAACTCAAGCGTATAGAAGAGCGCTTCGTCCCCTTTTTGGAGATATGCCGCAGCAATCATACGGCAGTGCGCATAGGCGTCAACCATGGTTCGCTCTCCGACCGTATCATGTCTCGCTATGGCGATACTCCCGAGGGTATCGTAGAGAGTTGCATGGAGTTTCTGCGTATTTGCAAGAAGGTGGACTTCAATGATGTGGTCATCTCTATCAAGGCCAGCAATACCGTAGTGATGGTATTGTCGGTGCGCCTGCTTGTGTCGCAGATGGAGAAAGAGAACATGTGCTATCCCCTGCATCTCGGTGTTACAGAGGCAGGCGAAGGCGAAGATGGTCGCATCAAGAGTGCCGTGGGCATAGGAGCGCTGCTCGCCGATGGTATCGGCGACACCATCCGCGTGTCGTTGAGCGAAGAACCGGAAGCGGAGATTCCTGTGGCGCGCCATTTGGTTGAATACATGTGCAAGCACCAGCATCACAGTATGATACCAGCCACTGCCTATCCCGGTTTCGACTATCTACATCCTACACGCAGGCAGACAGTGGCAGTGAAAGACATCGGCGGCAACAACCTACCGGTGGTGATAAGCAGTCACCCCGACGCCCCAGCCGACTATATATATATAGGTGGCGAGATGCCAGAGAAAACAGTGGAGGGACAGCGATATATTGTGGATTTCGACCATTATACGGGCCAGCCCAACACCTATCCCATCTTTCCGCATAATGCCATGCCATGGATAGCGAGCACCGATGCTGAGGTTAAATTCCTCGTATTGCAATACGGTGCCGATGCCGACGAATATATCACCTGCCTCAAGCATCATCCCGAAGTGGTGGTAGTATGTATGAGCAACCATCAAAACAGGTTGGGCGACCAACGTGCCTTGGTGCATGAGATGATGAATGCAGGCATTTCTAACCCCGTGGTGTTCTGCCAGATGTATGGTCACGATGATGGTGACCAACTGATGATAGAAGCCGCCGCCGACATGGGCGCGCTGATGTTTGATGGTCTCACCGATGGCTTATGGCTCATGAACAGCGGCGCTGTCAGTCCCGCCATGGTTTCCTCCACAGCCTTCGGCATCCTGCAGGCTGCCCGTCTGCGCATGACCAAGACGGAATATATCAGTTGCCCAGGTTGCGGTCGCACCCTCTATGACCTGCGCTCCACCATAGCGCGCATCAAGGCCGCCACGAGCGAGATGAAAGGTCTTAAGATAGGCATCATGGGCTGCATAGTAAACGGTCCGGGCGAGATGGCCGATGCCGACTATGGATATGTGGGTGCCGGGCGTGGCAAGATATCCCTATACCGCCGCAAGGAGTGCGTGGCCAAGAATATTCCCGAGGAAGAAGCCGTGGAGCGACTCCTCGACATCATCCGTCAAGACAACAACCAATAACAATAAATAGTTTATTAACACATTAATTTTTTGTAACATGAAAAAAAGAACTTTAACCGTAGCTACAGCCATCTTGGCAGCTACCATGCTAACCAGTTCGTGTATTGGAAAATTCGCATTGTTTAATGGACTTCTGTCTTGGAACCAGAAAGCCACAGGCAATAAGTTTTTGAATGAACTCATCTTCATCGTGATTTCTCCTGCATACGCTGTATGTACTGTTGCAGACGCGCTTGTGCTCAACACCGTTGAGTTCTGGTCGGGCAGCAATCCTATCGGCAAGGCCGGTAAGGTAGAGAAAGTTTGGGGACAGGATGGTCGCCAGTATGCCGTGAAGACACTGAAAAATGGTTATGAGATTACTGATCCTAAGGGAGAGAAAGTATTCTTTATCTTCAATGAGAAAGAGCAGACCTGGTCTATGGAAGAGAATGGTATATGCAAGGAAGTCATCAAGTTTAATGAGGATGGCACTATTCGCGCCACTCTGCCTACAGGCGAGCAGATAAATGTAACTGCCGATGAAGCTGGTCTCTACAGCGCCAGAATGGCAGTGAATGGAGGTTGCTATTTCGCAACTATAAAATAATAACACAAGAGGTGCGGTTTGTTACCGCACCTCTTGGAAAAAAATTGTTAGGAGGTGTGGCTACTGGCTGCACCTCCTAATATTATTAGAGCAATGCCATGGTATCAGAAGCAATCATTAGTTCCTCATCGGTAGGAATGACCACTACTGTTACCTTAGAATCAGGAGTAGAGATCACTGCCTCCACACCCCTCACGGTCTTGTTTTTCTCTTCATCGAGTTTGATGCCCATCCATTCCATGTTGCGGCAAACCTCAGCACGCATAGAAGACTGGTTCTCGCCCACACCGGCGGTGAACACCACGATATCCACGCCACCCATGGCAGCAGCATAAGCACCTACATACTTCTTGATGCGGTAGTTATACATGGCCAAAGCAAGCACAGCCTTTGGATCGCCACTCTCTGCGGCAGCATCTATCTCGCGCATGTCACTTGAGATGCCAGAGATGCCCAGCACACCACTCTTCTTGTTGAGCAGGTCAGAGATACCATCGGCATCCAGACCCAGTTTCTTCTGGATGAAAGCCACAGCGCCACCATCAATGTCGCCACTGCGAGTACCCATCATCACACCCTCAAGAGGAGTGAGGCCCATGGTAGTGTCCACACACTTGCCACCATCCACGGCAGCCACACTACCACCATTGCCTATATGGCAGGTGATCACCTTCTTGTCTTCGGCCTTTACACCGAGGAAGTCACAAACGCGCTGCGATACATAACGATGACTGGTGCCATGGAAACCATAGCGGCGCACACCATATTTCTCATACAGTTCGTATGGCACTGCATACATATAAGCATAGTCGGGCATGGTCTGATGGAAGGCAGTATCGAACACGCCCACCTGTGGCAGACCAGGCATAAGTTCCTGCACGGCCTTCACACCCTTGAGGTTGGCAGGGTTATGAAGCGGTGCAAGGTCGTTGCACTCCTCAAACACCTTGAGCACCTCATCGTTGAGCACCACGCTCTTGTTGAACTTCTCACCACCGTGCACCATGCGGTGACCCACAGCGTCAATCTCCTTAAGGTCTTTGATTACGCCAATCTCTGGGTCGGTGAGCAAGCTGAATATGAACTTGACACCCTCTGTATGTTCAGGAATGTCATGCATAATCTGGCGTTTGTCGCCATTAGCCAGTTTAACCTTGACGAAAGCGCCATCAAGACCCACTCTCTCTGCGCCTCCCGATGTCATCACCGTCTTGCTGTCCATATCATACAAAGCGTATTTGATTGAAGATGAACCGCAATTCAAAACGAGTATTTTCATTGTCTGAAAGTATTTATAAAGTTATAGAAAAAATTCATTTCACCTTTATATTACTATGCCCGTCATTATTTCTTTGCGTCCATAGCCTGGCATGCTGTGATGGCCACCATCTTGTAGATGTCGTCAACAGAGCAACCGCGGCTGAGGTCGTTGACAGGACGTGCTATACCCTGGAGGATAGGACCGAGGGCTTCGGCATCGCCGAGACGCTGCACAAGTTTATATGCTATGTTACCCACTTCGAGGCATGGCACCACCAGCACGTTGGCCTTGCCGGCGATATCGCTGCCCGGAGCTTTCTTCTGTCCAACGGAAGGTACGAGGGCTGCATCAGCCTGCAGTTCACCATCCACTTTGAGTTCTGGACAACGCTCATGAGCCAGGCGTGTGGCCTCCACCACCTTGTCTACCACCTCATGGCTTGCGCTACCCTTGGTAGAGAAGCTGAGCATGGCCACTCTCGGGTCTGCAAATCCAGCCACGCTCTTGGCGGTCTCGGCGGTACAAACGGCTATCTGTGCCAACTGGTCGGCATCGGGCATAGGAGTAACGGCCACGTCGCCGATTACCAGCACACCATCTTCGCCATACTGTGGCTGTTTGGTGATGAGGAGCATAGCACCGCTGACGCAAGAGATGCCAGGGGCACATTTGATAATCTGCAATGCAGGGCGCAGAGTGTCGCCCGTAGTGCTCAGAGCACCACTTATCTGTCCGTCAGCACCCTCGGTTTTGATGATCATGCAACCGAGATAGAGAGGGTTCTTGACCAGTTCGCGGGCCTGCTCGATGGTCATACCCTTCTTTTTGCGTAACTCAGCCAGCAGTTGAGCATATTCCTCTGACTTGGGGTTATTCTCTGGGTCGATGAGTGTGGCCTTGTCGATATTCTTTAGTCCCCACTGTTCGGCAAGTTTGTGTATCTCGTCGATATTACCGATGAGGATAAGGTCAGCCACACCCTCTGCAAGCACTCTGTCTGCTGCTCTCAATGTGCGCTCCTCGGTGGCTTCGGGGAGTACGATGCGCTGTTTGTTGCTCTTAGCGCGTTCAATGATTTTTTGTACTAAATCCATGAGTTGATTTGTTTATATTAGTTGTTTTGCTATTTCTACTTTGCAAAAGTAAGAAAAATAATTGTAATGACAAAGAAACGGCCGTCACATTTTCAAGATATTCACACTCATGCATTGAAAAGGGCATCATCATGGGCGTATGGCCCCCTGTTCTGTCAGTATGCTCTCGAGTTTTTCGGCAGAGAGTCGCAACTTGAAATTGCCTTTTATTGCCACTGTGATGCCTCCTGTCTCTTCCGACACCACTATGGCTATGGCGTCGCACTCTTGCGAGATGCCCAATGCCGCTCGGTGTCTGAGTCCCAGTTCCTTGGGAATATTCTGCTCATGAGACACGGGCAGTATGCATCCTGCCGCTTTTATTCTCTTGTCGGCAATGACCATAGCCCCATCGTGCAGCGGCGAATTCTTGAAGAAGATATTTTCAATGAGTCGCTGATTGATATTGGCATCTATCTTGTCGCCCGTGTCGGCGATGGTGTCCAGGGGGTCTTCGCGTTCTATCACTATCAGTGCTCCCACCTTGCGTTTGCTCATGCTCAAGCATGCCAGCACTATGGGCATGATGGCGGCCTTGTCCACCTCCTCGTTGCTCTCCTTATCGAAGGAGAAGAGTTTCACTATCGCCTTCATGCGCTGATGTGCACCCATGTTATATAGGAACTTGCGTATGTCTTCCTGGAAAATCACGATAAGGGCTATCACACCCACGCTCACCAGTTTGTCGAGGATGGCACCTAGCAGACGCATATCCAAGATCTGCGACACAAAGAGCCACACCACCACAAACATCATTATCCCGATGAAGACATTGAGCGATCGCGACTCCTTCATCAGCCTGTAGATGTAATACAGCATCATCGCTACCAGAAAGATATCGATGATATCCTTGATTCCAAATTCAAACAGCATGCTATCTGGTCTTTTCAAATATCGTTATGCATTCCACAGCCTCTCTCACGTCGTGCACCCTAAGAATGGCGGCCCCCTTCTGCAGGGCTATGGTGTTTATTATTGTAGTGCCATTGAGCGACTCGTTGGGTGTATATCCAAAGAGTTTGAATATCATCGTCTTGCGAGATACCCCCACCAGCACTGGCAGCCTCATCTCCTGCAACTTATCCATATCCTTGAGCAGCAGATAGTTGTCGTCGAGTGTCTTGCCAAATCCGAATCCTGGGTCGAGGATTATGTCTTTCACCCCAAGGTCGTGCAGCATCTCCACCTCCTGTGCAAAGGCTTTCATCATGGGGCAGATGGATGGTTTGACGCTCATCAGAATATAGGGCACCTGCAACTTGCCCATCATGGCAAACATCTCGGGTATGCCGTCGTGCGCCTCCAATGGCACGTTGGCGCGACCAGTTATTCCTCCCTCGCTCACGTCGTTGATGATGTCGGCGCCAAACTCCTCCACGGCCATGCGTGCCACGTCGGGGCGGTAGGTATCCACACTGACTATAGCATCTGGCTGCTGTTGTCTCACTATGGTCAATCCGTGTCTGAGTCGCGCCATCTCTTCCTCCTGTGTCACCTCGGGTGCACCGGGACGAGTGGAGAAAGCCCCCACGTCAATGATGCTTCCGCCCTGTTCGATAATCTCGTTGGTGCGGCGTGCTATTTCGTTGTCGGTCTGCTTGCGGCTTCCGGCATAGAAGGAGTCGGGAGTTACATTGAGTATTCCCATCACCAGGGGATGGTCGAGCGACACGAGTTTGCCTCTAATATTGATAAGGCAGTCGTTGTTTGTCATCATCTGTTGCGCGTATTATTGATATGATACGGTGTATGTTTGTATATAGGCTACAAAAATACACAATAATTTTGTATCTCACAAGTAATTGCGCACGTTTTTTTGCACATGAGAGGGTGCGCACATTATGACAAGAGGGTGTGCCAATATCTTGACACACCCTCTTGTATTATGACCCAAAGTCATATTACGGTCTTACTTTCCGTGATTCTCGTCAGAAACAGTAAGTTTTTTACGACCTTTGGCACGACGGGAAGCCAATACGCGGCGACCATTCTTTGTTGCCATTCTCTCACGGAAACCATGCTTGTTTACCCTTCTCCTGTTGTGGGGCTGGAATGTTCTTTTCATTGCTTTATTGTTGATTTATTGTTATTATTCTCACACTTTGGGGTGCAAAAGTACACATAAAATTCCGAACAACCAAGAAATATATCATTTTTAGCACTTTTTTTTATGCTTTTTTCAAGAAAAGCAGTACCTTTGCACCCGAAAAGAGAAAAAAAGGAATATTAAAGCATTAAATTTCAATACAAACAAAAGTATGATTAACTCACAAGACATCAAAAAAGGTACATGCATCCGCATGGACGGTAGCATCTGGGTGTGCATCGACTTCCAGCACAGAAAACCAGGCAAAGGCAACACTGTTATGAACACCAAACTGAAGAACGTGACCGACGGTCGCGTGCTTGACCGCACCTTCCAGGTTGGATTCAAACTCGAAGACGTGGTGATTGAGCATCGCCCTTACCAGTATCTGTATGAAGACCAGACAGGCCGCATCTTCATGAACCAGGAGACCTATGAGCAGATACCTATCGCCAACGACCTCGTGATTGGTGTTGAGTATATGAAGGAAGGCGATGTGGTAGAAGTGGTTACCGACACCACCGATGGCACCATCCTCTACGCTGAAATGCCTGTGAAGACCAACCTCCGCGTTACCCACAGCGAGCCTGGTGTGAAGGGCGACACCGCTACCAACGCCACCAAGCCTGCCACTCTGGAGTCTGGTGTTGAGATTCGCGTGCCTCTGTTTATCAACGAGGGTGACCTCATTCAGGTTGACACTCGCGACGGCAGCTACCTCAACAGGGTAAAGGAGTAACATCTGGATTTTTTAATGTAAATTATTTATAAAAATTATGCAGCAGGATTGTGTGTTGTGAAACACGCTCCTGCTTTTTTGTTTCTATTCATGGCATTGAAATATTCAATAATCATACCTGTGTTCAACAGGCCAGACGAGGTAGACGAACTTCTTGCAAGCCTCGTCACGCAGTCGTTTACCGATTTTGAAGTGGTCATAGTGGAAGATGGTTCTTCCATCCCCTGCAAGGATGTGGCAGACAAATATGCCGACCGTCTGCAGTTGCAGTATCATAGCAAGCCCAACTCTGGTCCGGGCCAGAGTCGCAACTATGGTGCCGAGCGCTCCAAGGGTGAGTGGCTCATAGTGCTCGACTCCGATGTGGTGTTGCCCGAGGGGTATCTCATGGCCGTAGACAAGGCATTGGCTGAGCATCCCTGCGATGCCTTCGGCGGTCCTGACTGCGCCCATTCATCATTTACCGACACCCAGAAAGCCATCAGTTATTCCATGACCAGTTTCTTCACCACAGGCGGCATCAGAGGAGGTAAGAAGAAACTCGACAAGTTCTATCCTCGCTCCTTCAATATGGGCATCCGCCGCGATGTATACATGGAGCTGCATGGTTTCTCAAAGATGCGCTTCGGCGAGGATATAGACTTCAGCATACGCATCATCAAGGGCGGTCATACCACACGACTCATACCCGAGGCATGGGTATGGCACAAGCGCCGCACCGACCTGCGCAAGTTCTTTAAGCAGGTATACAACAGTGGCATAGCGCGCATAAACCTCTACAAGCGCTATCCCGACTCGCTCAAACTCGTTCACCTGCTACCTATGGTGTTTACGGTGGGAGTGATAAGCCTCATCCTCGTGTCGGCGGCAGGACGCATACTCATGCATTATGACGACCCACACCGCTGGTACTGGCTATGCGCCGCTCCGTGGCTGCCAATCCTTCTCTATTCGCTGCTCATCATCATAGACTCGGGCATTCACAACCGCAGTCTGAAGATAGGTTTCCTCTCGGTGGCAGCAGCATTCACGCAACTCATGGGCTATGGTTTCGGTTTCATAGAATCATGGTGGAAACGGTGCGTGAGAAGAAAAGGCGAATTTAATGCTTTTGAAGAGAATTTCTACGAATAGACATGATGACAAACGGAGATAAAAAGGGGTATGATGACCTCGACCAGCGCCTAAGCATCAAGGACATGAACCCCAGCGACCGCCCGCGCGAACGTATGATGGAGCATGGGGCCGAAGGGATGACAAATGCAGAACTCCTCGCCATCCTCATTAGTTCGGGCAACAGCAAGGAGACGGCGGTGCAACTCATGCAGCGCATGCTCAACGACTGCGGCAACAATCTTAACTCACTGGGCAAGATGACATTGGAGCAACTGATGAGTTACAAGGGCGTGGGCGAGGCCAAGGCCATCACCATAATGGCGGCATGCGAACTGGGCAAGAGGCGGCAACTGGAAAAGGCTGAAGAGCGCGCCGAACTTTCGTCTGCGCAGGCCATCCACGACATGATGCGCCCGATATTGCAGGATAAGGATGTGGAAGAGGCATGGGTATTGCTCATGAACCAGAAATTTCGGCTCATCAAGCGTGTATGTATCTCTCGTGGTGGCATCAGCGAAACGGCTGTAGACATCAGGATAGTGATACGCGAAGCCCTGCTCTGCAATGCCACTATCATAGCATTTTGTCATAATCATCCCAGCGGCAGTCCACAGCCAAGCCGCGATGATCATAACCTAACGGAAAAACTGGCAGCAGCATGCAAGACCATGCGCATATTCTTCGCCGACCATGTAATCATTGCAGATAACTTATACTACTCATACCGCGAAGAAGGAAGGATATAATAAGAGGTGCGGCGAGTTGCCGCACCTCTTATTGTTTATTTCACGTATTCTGCGAAATCAGTGAGTTTCATGTCGCCCTTGCGAGCAAGTGTGTCGTGGAATGCGAATGCCGCAGATAGGCAGTGATGAGTCTGTCCACCCTTTGCAATCTTGAGATAATCCCACAAAAGTTGCCTATAGTCAGGATGCGCACAATTCTCAATAATACACTGTGCACGCTGCATAGGACTCTTTCCTCTGAGGTCTGCCACACCCTGCTCAGTCACGATAATGTTTACATCATGCTCAGTATGGTCATGGTGACTGACCATAGGCACGATGGAACTGATGAGTCCACCCTTGGCCACTGACGGACATGTGAAGATGCTGATATAAGCATTGCGCTCGAAGTCGCCCGAACCTCCAATACCATTCATCATCTTAGTGCCGCTGATATGTGTAGAGTTGGCATTGCCGTAGATGTCTACCTCAAGGGCTGTATTGATGGCTATCACACCCAATCGGCGGATAAGTTCAGGTGAGTTTGAAATCTCGCTCTGTCGCAGTGTGAGGTGCTGCTTGAAATAGTCTATATTGTCATACACTTTCTTGAGGCTCTCATTGGTAACGGTGAGGGAGCAAGCAGAAGCCTCTTTCACCCTACCCTCCAGCATCATGTTGACCACGGCATCCTGCAGCACTTCGGTGAAGATATTGAAGTCGGGCACGTTCTTGTCCTGGCTCAGTGCAGCGAGTATAGCATTTGCTGTGGTGCCCACACCACTCTGCAGTGGCAGAAACTCAGGTGGTATGATACCCCTGCGCATGTCGCTCATAAGGAATTCAGCCACGTTGCCGCCAATCTTGGTGGTCACAGGGTCCAGATCCTTGAAGGCACGTGCCTCGTCGGGGATATGACATTCTACCACACCTACAATCTTGCTGGCATCTATCTCCACGTATGGTTTTCCTATCCTGTCATTAACTTTTACCAATGGAATAGCCTGACGGTAAGGAGGATCCTGCAACTCATACACGTCGTGCAGATATTTGGCACCCACGCTGTGGAAGGTGTTATGCTCGAGTATCACGTGCTTGGCCAGTCGTGCCGCTGTGGGACTGATACCGCCTGCCGATGTGAGGTAAGCCTTGCATGTGGTGTCGCCCTCTTCCATGTCGCAGACCTCGAGAATAGCCCAGTCTACCTGTCCCATAAACCCATATCTCAACTCCTGCGCCATCTGGCTGAGGTGTATGTCGTTGTAGGCAATCTCGCCCATATTGACATGCTTGCGGAAATCAGAATTGGTGGTATAGGGAGCACGATATCTGATGGCGTGCGCATTGGCCAGGTCGCCGTCGGTGCTCTGTCCTGTAGACGCACCTGTGAAGATACCTACCTGAAACTCCTCTCCAGCCTGATGCTTGGCCTCAGCTATAACAGCCAGTTCCTTGGTCACTGCCTTTGCCGCACCCGATGGTGTGAATCCGCTGAGCGCAATGTTCTCTCCGTTTTTTATCAAGGCCGCAGCTTCTGCAGCCGTCAATCTTGTATAAGCCATAATAGTAATTTATTGTTTTGTTGGGGGGCACAGATGGCACCCGCTGTCAATTATTGTGCAAAGGTAACGCAAAAGAGCGAGATGACAAAGAAAAATCCGTATAATTATCTTTTTTATTTGAAAAAGGTAGTTATAACACGAAAAATTGCTACCTTTGTGCGCTGAAAACAAAGTGTTATTATTATGAAAGATAAAAACGAAACTATAGACCGTGTGGCCCTGGCCGAGCAACTGTTTGTGCAGGGTTACAACTGTTCGCAGGCTGTGGTGGCAGCCTTTGCCGACCTCTATGGCTACACTCGCGAACAGGCTCTCATGCTCAGTGCAGGCATGGGTGGTGGCATAGGACGCATGCGAATGACCTGTGGTGCTGTGAGTGGCATGGCTATTCTTGCAGGCATGGCATGTGGGTCTACAGATGCCTCCGACCGCGACGGCAAGAGTAATAACTACAAAGTGGTGCAGGACCTCTGCAATGAGTTCAAGCAGCAGTATGGATCTCTCATCTGTGCAGACCTGCTCAAGATAAAACGTGAGGCACCCCTCACCCACATAGCATCGCCGCGCACCGAAGAGTATTACAAAACCCGCCCCTGCGTGGCTCAGGTGGTGACAGCAGCCCGGATCTTCGACCAGTGGCGCAAGCAGAATCAATCATAAACAAACAATATTATTATGAAAAACGAAGAGCAAATGAATGGCGGCAACTTGCCCGAAAACGCATTCCGCGAGTTGCAGCCCGGCGAGCAGTATGAACCGATGATGAACCCACACCATACCTACCCCGAGGTGAATGTCTGGTCGGTGACATGGGGTGTGGTGATGGCCATGGTCTTTTCTGCTGCCGCCGCCTATCTCGGTCTAAAGGTAGGCCAGGTTTTTGAGGCTGCCATACCCATAGCCATCATAGCCGTGGGCGTGTCTACAGCAGCCAAGCGCAAAAGCGCATTGGGAGAGAACGTGATCATACAGAGCATAGGCGCATGCTCGGGTGCAGTGGTGGCAGGAGCTATTTTCACCCTGCCAGCCATCTATATCCTGCAGGCCAAATACCCCGAGATGAGCGCATCATTTATCAAGATCTTCATATCATCGCTGCTCGGAGGTGTTATCGGCATACTCTTTCTCATCCCCTTCCGAAAATATTTCGTTAGCGACATGCATGGCAAGTATCCCTTCCCAGAGGCCACTGCCACCACGCAGGTGCTGGTGAGCGGCAGCAAGGGAGGCAGCCAGGCGCGCCCCTTGCTGATAGCAGGACTGGTGGGCGGACTATATGATTTCATCGTGGCCACGTTTGGTTGGTGGAACGAGAATTTCACCTCACGTGTATGTCTCTGGGGCGAGCAGATTGCCGACAAGGCCAAACTCGTGTTTAAGGTGAACACAGGTGCAGCGGTGCTCGGACTCGGTTATATCGTAGGTCTCAAATATGCTTTTATCATCTGTCTCGGCTCGCTGGCCGTATGGTGGCTGATAGTGCCAGGCATGGCATTGCTCTTTGGCGACAGCCTGCTCAACACCTGGGATCCAACCATCACCAAGACCGTGGGTGAGATGAGCCCAGAAGAGATCTTCCGTTCTTACGGCAAAAGCATTGGCATAGGTGGCATTGCCATGGCGGGCATCATCGGCATCATCAAGTCGTGGGGTATCATCAAGAGTGCCATATCACTGGCTGCCAACGAGATGAAAGCAGGTGGCGCCACCGACAAGAAACAGATACGCACAGCCTCCGACCTCTCCTTCCGATTTATTGCCATAGCCTCTGTGGTGACCATCATAGCCATCTTCCTCTTCTTCTGGTTTGGCCTCATGGATGGCAACCTACTCTTCGCCCTTGTGGCCATCGTACTTGTGGCAGTGATAGCCTTCCTGTTTACCACCGTGGCAGCCAATGCCATAGCCATTGTGGGCAGCAATCCCGTGTCGGGCATGACGCTGATGACCCTCATCCTCGCCTCTGTGGTGATGGTTGGCGTGGGTCTGAAGGGAACGAGTGGCATGGTGGCAGCCCTTATCATGGGTGGTGTGGTATGCACAGCCCTATCGATGGCGGGTGCGTTTATCACCGACCTAAAGATCGGTTATTGGTTGGGGTCTACTCCCCGCAAGCAGGAGCAGTGGAAATTCCTTGGCACCCTGGTGTCTGCCGCCACGGTAGGCGGTGTGATGATGCTGCTCAATGAAACCTACGGTTTTGCATCTGGTCAACTCTCTGCCCCACAGGCCAATGCCATGGCAGCGGTCATAGACCCTCTAATGAATGGTATTGAGGCCCCATGGATCCTATATGCCATAGGAGCTGTGATAGCCATAGTGCTGACATTGCTCAAGGTGCCCGCACTGGCTTTCGCCCTTGGCATGTTTATCCCACTCGAACTCAACACCCCTTTGCTCGTAGGTGGTGCCATCAACTGGTTTGTCACCTCTCGCAGCAAGAATGCTGACATCAACAAAGAACGTGGTGAGAAAGGAAACCTCATTGCCTCTGGCTTCATTGCCGGTGGTGCTCTTATGGGAGTGATTAGTGCCCTCTTGCGCTTTGGCGGCATTAGCTTCGCCTACGACACCTGGTGGGCCGATCCAATGTCAGAGCTCTGCTCCCTCATTGCTTATATCCTCCTCATCCTCTTCTTCATAAGAGCAACCAAGAAATAATTTCTGGCGGTGCGGTGGCTCACCGCACCGCCAAGTTTAAAACTCTAAATCCGTACCTTATCTCAAAATCGGGCACATTATCCTGACTTAGACTAAGCTAAACTGCTATTGGCATATAACCCAGTCGGCGATGGTGCGGCGCTCCGAATCGAAATTGATGCCTACCTTCACTATAGGCAAGCCGGAGAGGGCGAACTTTGAGGCATAGTCCTTCAGATCTATCTGCTTCAAGGCAGCCTCGGCACTCTGGTTCATCTTCAGTTCAAAGAGATACAAGGCCTTGTTTGTCTTCATCACCACATCCACTCGGCCCGTCGACGTGTGAACTTCCACATCCACATACCTGCCGAACAGGGAGAAGATAACATAGAGCATCTGCTGATAATGCCCCTCGGAATTGGCATCATTACAGTAAGGAACGGTGAGGAGGTAAGACTGAAGGAGACGGAACATCTCGTCAAGGTTATCCCTATATAAAGACAGATACATCTTGGCAATGGTAGTATTTCCCGCTTCCTTACGCATTTCAACATAGTTGGGCAGAAGGCTTTCCATCAGTCCCACGCGTATCTCGGTATTCGGAATGTCGAGAGTATAAAGACGTGAAGCCCTGTCGTAGTCCTTGATGGTCACATAACCGCTCTGATAAAGCAGTGGCGTGATGCTTGCCATATTTTCTGTCGGAGCATCAAAGTCTGAGGAGAGAACCTGCATCTGGCTGATATCCGACGGCACCACATTGAACTTTCGCAGCATCTCGATGAGATAGGTAGGGGTGCCCGACGAGAACCAGTAGTTGGTATAGTCACGGTCCTGGAAGGCATTGAGCAGACTGAAGGGATTGAATATGTCGGGCGATGGCCAGGTGAAATGATAACCGTCATACTGCCGTTTAAGACCCTCCACGGCACCTTCGCGCGTGGTCTGCTGGGCTTCAGCAAAATCGTCAAGATAGTCTGTCATGGCAGTGACCATCTCCTCTTCGGTGATGCCGCATACGCCGGCATAGTCTGGTCGCATGGATATGTTCTTCAGATTGTTGAGTTCGCTGAAAATGCTGAGCTGCGAGAACTTGGTGATGCCCGTGAGGAAGACAAAATGCAGATATGGGTCGCTGTCTTTCAAAGGAGAATAGAAATTGCGCATCACATTGCGCAGCACGGGCAATGTCTTGTCTTCATGCACCACATCAAGCAACGGAGCATCATATTCATCAATGAGAATGACCACCTTCTTGCCCGTCTTTTCATATATCGAAGTAATAAGGTTTCTTAATCTGACATTTGGATCTATGGAGTCGGAGGTTATGCCAAAACGCCTCTCGTTTTCTGCCAACATAAAGAGGAGATAGCGTTCCAACTGGTCTTTCTCCATGTGCTTGCCAGATGCCATGCTGAATCTCAGCACAGGATATTGCACCCATTCTTTCTCTACGGATTCTATGAAGAGACCCTTGAACAAATCCTTCCGTCCTTCAAAATAAGCATGAAGGGTGGACACAAGCAACGACTTGCCGAACCGCCTTGGGCGGCTAAGGAATATATACTTGCCGAGGTGTATCATATTCCAGATATACTCAGTCTTGTCTATATACAGCATGTCACCATCGATGATGTTAGAGAATGTCTGTATGCCTACAGGCAAGCGCTTCAACTGCTTATGTTCCATACCAATTGTATTATATTTGATGCAAATGCAAATGCTTTTGCAAAGATACACTATTCCCATCATATCTCCAAACTTTACAGATGTTTTTTAGATATTCATCGTGGTGCGGTGAGACACCACACCTCCTGTATTGGCGCAATGGAGCCACATCCGTATATGGGCATAGGGCCCAATAGGTGAAGGTCGCGCGCGTGAGAAAGTTGAAAATTAATGTCACGTCACACGAAAATTGCAAATGACTGGTAATAAGGTGTTTAAAAAATTAGAAGTGTGACATTATTTCTGAAAATGGGCAAATTCAAAAAAATATTATTAACTTTGACATAGAATTACAACAAGGGGGCTGAAAAAAGATTATCTTAATTCGAGGCAACTACTAATAATAGGGTACTTAAATAGCTGTTATAAGAGTACAAGAATAGCTATTGTAAGGGTACTATAACAACTGTTATAAGGATACAAGAATAGCTGTTATAAGGGTACTATAATAACTGTTATAAGGATGCAAGAACAACTGTTATAATGGTACAAAAACAGCTGTTATAAGGATGCAAGAATAGCTATCGCCTCCGACATCCACCCCTATTCATCAAATTCCCAATAATTGCTTGTATCCGAGTAAGCGTGTCCGCGATGCAGCCTTTTTTTTAATCATTATGCTTGTTACCTTTG
>OBLI01000885.1_pt1 | contig 31045 bp, 30 predicted proteins | sample 1519701 | NCBI WGS metagenome assembly OBLI01 (sample SAMEA3663005, study PRJEB22513) | pig gut metagenome | biome: pig gut; feature: pig-associated habitat; material: faeces | place: France | collected 2012 | reverse complement strand
CGCCATCAAGGCCATCGGCAACCCCGAGGCAGAGGCGTACGCCGAGACCTTCGCCCGCCTCCTCCAAGAAGGCGCCATCAAGGAGAACATCTCCACCCTCTTCATGGGCATGAAAGAAGCCGAGGCCGTCAAGCTCTTCGCCAACACCTACCTCGCCCTGCGCGTGAGCTACTTCAACGAACTCGACACCTACGCCGAAGTCAAGGGCCTCGACAGCCGCGCCATCATCGAGGGCGTCGGCCTCGACCCGCGCATCGGCACGCACTACAACAACCCCTCCTTCGGCTACGGCGGCTACTGCCTGCCCAAGGACACCAAGCAGCTCCTGGCCAACTACGCCGACGTGCCGCAGAACATGATGTCCGCCATCGTCGAGAGCAACCGCACGCGCAAGGACTACATCGCCGACGCCGTGCTGCGCAAGGCAGGCTGGTACGACTATACGAGCAACAACCAATACGGCCAAGAGGCCGGCAAATGCGTCATCGGCGTGTACCGCCTGACGATGAAGAGCAACTCCGACAACTTCCGCCAGTCGGCCATACAGGGCATCATGAAGCGCGTGAAGGCCAAGGGTGCGGAGGTCATCATCTACGAGCCCACCCTCGACGACGGCGCCACCTTCTTCGGCAGCCGCGTGGTGAACGACCTCTCCGCCTTCAAGGTCCAGAGCCGCGCCATCATCGCCAACCGCTTCGACGAAAGCCTCAAAGATGTGGAGGAGAAAGTATATACGAGAGACTTGTTCAGGAGGGATTAGGAGAAGCCAACTTAATCTACTCAACTTTATATTTCGGGCCAGCGGAACCTGTCCCTCTGACCCCCTGACCCCTTTATAAATAGCTACAAAAATGAATGATTCAATAAATAGTACAGCTCCATTTGTAGAGGCTGTGTACGCGAACTATGTTCGCGGAAAATATATTGTTAATAGAAGGTACCAGCGAAAGCTGGTATGGACTATTGAAGAAAAACGAGCCTTTATTGACTCTCTTATAAAGAGATATTCAGTACCTCTCATTCTGTTTGCTAAAGACACAGACTCCCCTAACAAAGAAGATGCAGTGGAAATTCTTGATGGGCTTCAGAGAATGAATGCCATTTTCTCATTTATAGAAAATGAATTCGGAATTTTGATGGATGACAGAAAAGAGTATTTCTTTGACCTAATGACATTAGGTTCGACAAAAGCAAAATGTGATAATGGTGAAATTAAGCAAAGGAAACCTACTCTAGATATAGAATTGTGTAGAAGATTTACACAGTATCCACTTCCAGTGTCAGAAATGACGGCTGACAACAAAAGTATTGAAGAGGTTTTCCGTCGAATCAATTCATTTGGAAAGAAGCTATCTAAACAAGAGATAAGGCAAGCTGGCGCTTTAGGTCAATTTCCAGATATGGTCAGAATAATATCTTCCGAAATTAGAGGTGACGTTTCTAGTTCCGACATATTACCTTTGTCAAAAATGTCGACCTTGAGTTTGTCAAGTACGAAATTAAAATACGGAATCAACATTAAGAAACTGTTCTGGACAAAGCAAAATATCATCCCAGATTACAATGTTCGCATATCACGTGACGAGGAACTTATTGCTTCCATCTTGACATATATTCTTCTTGGTGTTAATGTAGATCCATCTGCCAAGAACTTAGATAAATTGTATTGTTATAATCCGTTAGATGTTGATTCACTATCCGCAAAGGCTGAGGAATCCATACGAAAATTAGGTTTCAACAATATCGTTGATGGATTCATACAAACTTATGATTTGCTGCAATCTGCTCTCGATGATTCTCGAATTAATTTCCAGCATCTTGTTTTTGGTGATGAAAACAGTGAACGTATGTTTAGGTCGTTTCAGGTGATATATCTCGCAATCTACGACTTATTTATCAATAACAATCTACGCAATGTCAATAAGCAGTTATTGATTGAAAAGTTGACAGATATTGGTAAAATACACTTGAAGGGAATTAAAGAATCCAGAACGTTTGAAGCAAGTTACCGTCATAGCAAGATTGTGGCAGTAAAGGCTGTATTGGAGCCCGCTTTTTCCAAATTGTCTGCAGAAGATGTATCTAAAGAGAACTGGACAACACAGTTGGAAAATCTACTCACAAAGTCGCAGACGGAAGGAACTCAATACGATTTTAAAACAGGTATTTATAATTTGGAGAAAAATGCAACATTGAACAAGGAACTGGTCAAGGGCTTTGTGAAAATACTGGCTGCGATGGTAAATAAGGGTCCGCATATAAAGGGCTTTATAATCATAGGAGTCTCTGAAAACAAAGCTACTGCAGACAGATATGAGGCATTATATCAAACGAAACCAAAACCTGCTGTCAACACTCATTTTTACATTAATGGCATCCAAGATGAAGTCAACACATACTACAATGGAAGTTTTGACAATTACGAAAGAGAGCTGAAAAAGATAATAAATAGTACTCCTGTAGAAGACCAAGTGAAAATTTACATCACAACTCATATGAAAAATGTGGATTATTACGGCAAGAGTGTTATTGTATTAGAACTTGAGGCTACAGATACTCCTGTTTTGTATGAAGATAAACTATACATACGTTCCGGAAATGATCTTGAAGAGATAACAGGCTTCAAGGGTATAGTAGCCATTAACGAGCAATTTAAGAAAAGTAGAATTTGAAATAAAATTTACGAAAGTCGTTCTTCTTGCCGGTGGCTTCGGCTCGCGCATTAGCGAAGAAAGCCAATTCAAACTAAAGCCAATGATCGAGATTGGTGGTATGCCAATCCTTTGGCATATCATGAAGGAGTATGCCTACTATGGTCATACCGAGTTTATAATTTGGACGGGACACTGGTCTGTCCCCTTGTCGAAACTCCTTTGGCAGAAGAAGATGCCAACCAGTTCCTTGATGTCGATGTTCGTCCCACGAAGTCAACATATTCAGATGCAGAGATATGGCAACTTCTCTCAGCCCTAAGTGGAGCAAGCAATGCCACCCAGTTTCAGGAACTTCCTCGCCCACAGCAGAAGCTTCATTTCTTTGCAGCACATGAGGAAGGCATCGGACCACGCACCCTCTCACGTCTCACAGGTGTTCCATACTCCATAGTTCAAAGGGCGACAAGCGATGCCGTCCGTTATGGCAACATGGTATGTGAGCCTCTTCCTGGTGACGAGGAATTTGAGACCTACATTGATGATTCGGAATATGAGAAGTACCCAGAATATTAACATTTGTTGCGGGCCAGCGGAACCTGTCCCTCTGCCCCCTACCTATGCAAAATGAGGGAGGATGATGTATTGGTCGAATTGGTAACCACCCACGCCTAAATTTTTATTAACCATATCGCTGTCGCAGAAACATAAGTGCTTATAAGCACTTATGTTTCTGCTTATAAACCATTGCCCTATTTTCAATCCGTCAACCAAGACCAAAACCAATTAGAATTTAAAATAGAAATTCAACCCTATATATAATATTTTCTGATATGATCAACGTTGGAATTATCGGATGCGGCTTCGTCGGAGGAGCCTTGAAGGATTGGTTGGAACACAACAACCCTGAGTGTAAACTTTTCATTAGCGACCTGCCAAGGGCTACAACGATTCGATGGCAGACATCGACATCGCTTTCCTGCAGATTCACGTTCCTACCGAGGACGATGGCACGCAGGACCTACGTCTCATGAAGGAACTTATCTCTGCCCTTCCTGATGTACCCGTCTTTGTGCGCACCACCATCCTCCCTGGCACCAGCGACCTTCTCACCAAGGAGACAGGCCATCGCGTACACTACATGCCTGAGTTCCTCACAGAACGCACCCACATCGAGGACTTCAAGAAGCAGACCATGGTCTTCACCGGAGCACAAGATCTCCTAACAAAGATTTTCGTAGGCAAGAAGTTCACCGTGATGTCACCCCTCGAAGCTGAACTCACCAAGTACATGCACAACGTCTTCGGTGCCTACAAGGTAACCTACTTCAATGCCTGCCGTGAGTACTGCGAGCAGAAGGGAGGTGACTGGCGTAAGGTACACACCGGCATGCTCCTTTCAGGCTACATCAACGACACCCACACCTATGTTCCTGGCCCTGATGGCAAGTTCGGCTATGGCGGCAAGTGCTTCCCTAAGGATGTCAACGCCTTCACCATGATGACCGCAGGCACTCCTCTCGGCAAGTTGCTTGAACCCCTTCATGAACTCAACGTCCATTTCCGTGGATTTGAGGAGCATATCTAATACAATAAGGCCAAGTGCGTGCACAGGTGGATGCGCAAGCATCAGCGTTCGACTCGCTCACGCACTTCAAAAAGAAACAAAAAGCAAAAACATGATCGATATAAATAATTTATCAGACCTCACTTCTAGAAAGAGTGACAAATACTCCGATGTGGAAATATTTGAGAAGAAATTGGCGCAAGGCGTGTATATAGCAATGTTGCGTGGGGGATTTACTGCGGCCAATCCAAAGTTATATATGGACAATGTTGTAAGCGAGTATGTTCGCGATACCATGTATAATGAATTTGTTGAAATATTTCTCGACAACCCATGGATTCGTGTAATCATATTTGGCATAAACAATATTAACGAGTGGCGAAAATTTTCAGAGAATGGAACAACAGAATAATATAATTCCTATATCTCTTGCACAGGCTCTACAACATTGGACATGCTATATATGCGATGTCAGGCGCTCTGTTATTCTTAATGAAGGCTCTATAAAATACGCTATCTCTGAGTTCCTGGAAGTATCAAAAAGCACGAATACATCTAAATCGGGATGTGCAATACCAAGAATAACAAGGTACCAGTTTGAGTACACTCATCCAGTTTACAAGTCCAAAACAATGGATCTTGAAATATTTTATGCTGTAGGTGAAACAGAATTTCAATCGTTATATGAGTTCAAATATGCAAGAGTTCTAAATATTACAAAGAACGAATCCGAACGTTATATAGATGATATTTTTCGTCTTGCTACCATCTCAAATAGGAATGCTAATATAGACACCTATTTCTTGCTATTGGGGCCAAAACAATATGTGGAGAACTTACTCACAGAATGTCACAAAAACGTTGCTCAAATTAACTATCCATCGACAGCCAAGCCAAAAAGCAGCATGCAATACAATGAAAATATTCGCTTGATGTTGTCATTGGAAAGAGTCGGAAGTCAAAAGAAATTCAATGTTGCTGACTTAAAAAGTTATGACGATAAGAGTCAGTTAGAACGGTTCTATAGTAATTACGATATAAGGGAGATAAAAGACGAAAACTGTAAATTACTACCAGCAACTGTAATTACCTCTGAACTCGTTTACACCAATTTATCCTCTGTTGGTCATGATGATATTATAGTAAATATCTGGAAAATAAATTCTGAAAACTAAAAATATGAACAAGAAAGCAATATCATACGCACAATTCCTTTCCTATCTTCAAGAAGAACGTTTGGTTCTTACCTCTGGGATTAAGGAAAATTGGGATGCACAACGACATGTTGAGTATATTATCGAGCTTCAAAAAAACGGCAATGCTGACAAGGTTCAGTTCCTTCTATCATACACAGGAAACTTGGAAGAGTTAATAGAAGTCATTATTTCAATGAGCACTAAGTCGCTTATAAAGTTCAGAGTCAAAACACTTGAAGAGAAGGCACGAGAATATCTGGCTACAAATTGGCAAGATGTATTAAGCGAAGTGCATGACAAGGTTGAGAAGAACAATCCTATCGAGGACGCATATATCGAGCGCATGCTTCTAAAACTGAAACCCTACGACCGTAATACAGTTGAGACTCTCATGGCTGTACATGAAAGATATAAAGCTAACAGGTAACATTTCATTATGGATAATAGAATATATTACGGGGAGTATTCCCTTGCTTACTGGATAGAACTCATCCTAACAAAGCAACTGATTTTGCCTCCATATCAAAGATATTATGTTTGGAACAAGCAAAAGCTTAGGACACTTGTGGACTCTATCATTAATATGCGTTTTGTTCCTCCCGTAACAATAGGCTCCTTCCTCAAAGATGGCAAAAGAGTGAACTATATCATAGACGGACAACAACGCCTCACTAGCCTACTCCTCGCTTATTTAAATAGATTCCCTAATCGTGAATGTTATAAGGCAACTACAGGCATTCTTGCTGGAAGTGCCGACTCTCTTGACCCTACAGATGATAGTTCTTCACCATTAGATGATGTTCTGCATTGGCGGTTTGATCAGCTGACAGAAAAAGGATCATGCTCAGAAGACATTCTCAGAGCACTTAATGCTGAACAGTATGTTCCAATTTACAAGGAGGACGAAACCTATCCAATTACCAGGGATAATGCATCAAAGCTCTTCCTTGGCTTCTCTTATATTGTGCCCTCTACCGAATCATCAGCAGAACAGCAGGAATACTATACCAAAGTGTTCCGTGATATAAACCAGCAGGCTTCTCATTTATTGCTCACAGAAAGTCGCAAGTCACTGTATTTCATAAAAGAGGGGCTTGACTCCTACTTTGATCCAGATTTTGTAGAATCGTATGGTGTTCAGCCTACAGCAGGTCCGAAACAGACAGTTGATTTCTGCCGTTATCTGTGTTTCATGGCTGCTTATAACAAGACTCATAATGTCAACAAGGTGGCAAGGGGATATAGTTATGACATCGAACCATATATTATCAACTATATCAGTTCTGTCGTCTCGGGCGAATACGAAAGCCTGTTTGGTAAGTTTACAGATGTGTTTGCAGATGGTAACTTCACTCCGCAAATAGAATTATTAAAAAACACCTTGACGCAGCTTGACGTGCCTCAGACCTTTAATTCTATCATCAACATGGATGTGCATTTCTTCGGTTTGGTCTATTTCATCTTGTTTAAAAAGAAATCTATAGACACATCTAAGAAAGAAGATTTGAAATCGGAAATAGAGTCAGTAATACAAGATTTTAGAAATAACACTGGGCATTCGAATGCGCCAGCTCAATTTCAATACATGCGTCAACGAATAACAAAATCTGTTGAAACTTACCAAAAGTATCTTCAGCCATGACTCATCAGGATATCTTTATAAAAACACCTATAACAGGAATCTTAGAAGAGGCTACAATAGTTACTGCACGATGTGAAATGGCAATGCACGAACAGCCGCTATGCGACTATATCATGCAATCAATATTCCTCAAGATGACAGGCTTTCAAGAGCAAAAACTCAAGAGTATTCATTGGATGCTAGCCACCGAGGATTATGATTACCGCTATTCGTTTCTTGATCAAAAAAATCGTAATGCATCAGATTATAATGACAAGAACAAGGTGTTAGTCAAGCTATACTCTTCTATACGCAATTACGATTCGTCATACTCAGGCTTATCCGAAGACGAACGAAACACAATTGTTGCAGACGCAAAGAAGAATATTGAAATCTTCTATCAGCAGTCAAAACTCTGTGCGTGGCTTCAACACGATTATCTTGCTTATTTGGATCAGGTAGAGCACGTATCTGGCAAATGTCTTATGTTGTTCAATGCTAAAACGAATGAAGCTACACAGTTTTTCAATACATGCGGAAATTGTGACAATGCAGCCGTAAGAGATATTTGTAAGCTAAAAAAAGTAGGTTCGTTTGTAGATGCTCATAACGCAATGCATAGATTTCGTAATGTATGCGCACATAACATTTCGTCATACAAGCACGATCTTCCTACACTCAGTACGCTTTCTCAAAAAGCATATACATTCGACAATTATTTCATTCGCTTCTTCCTGCTTATATGTATTGATTCGATGGCCATACGCCTTTATGAGGATTACAATAAAGTCAGCGGAAGATTGTTCCGCTTGTAAACTCATCATTTACAAACTACAAGAACTGTAATAAGGTTAGTTGGCGCACAGGTGGATTGCTCACTTGTCTTTTGCCCTCGCTTTCGGGGGATTGTGAGGGCATAGAGGTCTTTGAGACGATGAGTAATTAGGGTTTCGACTCCCTCACCAACTTCAAGAGAATATCAATAATAGTAATAACAATAAACAACAATTCATTCCACATGAAGAAAGTAATGTTAGTATTCGGAACCCGTCCGGAGGCCATCAAGATGTGCCCGCTGGTCAAGGAGTTCCAGAAGCGTGCCGATGAGTTTGAGACCATCGTGTGCGTTACCGGTCAGCATCGCGAAATGCTCGATCAGGTACTCAAAATCTTTGATGTAACCCCTGACTACGACCTCAACATCATGAAGCAGGGTCAGGATCTCACCGATGTCACAGCACGTGTCCTCACCGGACTCCGTGATGTCTTCATGGAGTGCCGTCCTGATGTCGTACTCGTTCATGGCGACACCACCACCTCCACAGCCGGAGCCCTTGCAGCCTTCTATGCACAGATTCCTGTAGGTCACGTTGAGGCAGGTCTCCGCACCCACAACCTCTACAGCCCATGGCCAGAGGAGATGAACCGTCAGGTAACAGGTCGCATTGCCACCTACAACTTCTCGCCAACCCCTCTCTCTGAGTCCAACCTCAAGGCAGAGAACGCCCTCGGCCAGATCTTCGTCACCGGTAACACCGTTATCGATGCCCTCCACATGGTTGTCGATAAGTTTCAGAGCGATGCCGCCCTTGCAGCAGAGCAGGATCAGGTTCTCCTCAATGCTGGTTATGATGTCAACCGCCTTACTCCTTCGACAGGCTCAGGAACCGTGGGCAAAAAACTCGTCCTGATTACTGGACATAGAAGAGAAAACTTTGGTGACGGCTTCATCCGTATGGTAACCGCTATGAAAGACCTCTCCGAGAAATATACCGATGTCGATTTCGTTTACCCAATGCACCTCAATCCAAACGTGCGCAAGCCAATCCACGAGGTGTTTGGTGAAGACCTCACCCGTCCAAACTTCTTCTTCATCGAACCTCTCCAGTACCTTGAGTTCGTCTATCTGATGAACAAAGCCAACATCGTCCTCACCGACTCAGGTGGCATTCAGGAAGAGGCTCCAGGTCTTGGCAAACCAGTCCTCGTGATGCGCGACACCACCGAGCGTCCTGAGGCCCTCGCCAGCGGAACCGTTCATCTCGTTGGTACCGACTACGACAAGATCGTCACCGAAGTCTCAACCCTCCTCGATGATCCAAAGGCCTACGAATCCATGTCCAAGGCCGTCAATCCTTATGGTGACGGACAGGCTTGCCGCCGAATTGCAGACGCACTCGCAGGCAAGAAAACGGATCGTTACGAAGTGTAATTGCTAACATTACATAAACTCATGCAGGTGCACAGGTGGATTGCAACATTATCTTTTGTTCTCGCTTTCGGGGGATTACAAGGGCATTGAGGTCTTTGGATGATGTGCAATCGCTGTTCGATACAGCCACCTGCTCAAATCAATAAATCACGAACAAATGATACAAGGAACAATTTACCGAATAATGATCGGCTGCCCTTCTGATATAACTGAAGAAGTTCAGATAGCCAAACGAATCATACTTAAATGGTCGTGCACCAATGCGGAAGCCCACAAATGGTTCTGCTTCCTCTTCATTGGAGCGATAATTCGTATCCAGATGTAGGACAACACTCACAGAAGATGCTTGACCGCCAGTTGGTCGATAAGAGCGACATGCTCGTATGCATCTTTGGCTCAAAGATCGGAACTGCAACAGACACCTCTGATAGCGGGAGCATAGAAGAGATAGAGGAACACATCAAAGCAGGCAAACAAGTCATGATCTTCTTTAAGAAACAAGGTGACTTGCTACATGCCGATTTGGATCAAGTCAAGAAGTTGCAGGATTTTCGCGCTCGCATACAGAACAAAGCCATGTGGTGTGAATACGAGGATGCAGGTCAGTTCAACGAATTATTCAGCGACAAGTTGACCTTATTCCTCAATGACAATTGGCTTAAGCAGTCTTCTGCAGTACATGCGTCAGACCAAAGCAACTCCTTGGAGCTGTCGGAAGAAGAAACCATTATCTGCTCGCGATGGGCTAACGATAAGTACAATACGCCTTACATGGTTGTGTCATTGAGAGGCGAGATACAAATTAGTCTAGCATATCGTTTTGGCTTATCTTTAAAATCTAATCAGGAAAAAGCATGGTGGGAAGATTTTACGGAAAGACTCTTAAAGTTTGGTTATATAAAACACGATACCCCAGACAAACATGGACACCCTCGGTACAAAATCACGAAACAAGGTTATGATTTTGCTCTGACTTTGCCTATGTATGACGCTAACAACAATAAAATATGAAATGTGACATGAAAACATTTTATTATATCATAACGGCAATTATTACAAATGTTTTCATTTTCTTTATCCTTGTGGCAGGTATTCACCTTTGCTCTGATCAATCATCTATATACAAGGCAGACATCACACTAATGCTGATAAAAGATTCAGTTTCGGCAGACACTATCCTTAAAGCAAATACGTAAGGGGAGTGGGAAAAGGTATGCAGTCAAAGCTTTATCGAGATATATGAGAAATGGAAGGAATTTGTATAATATAAGGTTTATAAGAAATGGCAGACAATCAATCAAATAATAAGCGAATAGCCAAGAATACTATACTACTGTATATTCGAATGATATTCCTTATGGGGGTATCGTTATTTACATCAAGAGTTATTCTTCAAACGCTGGGTGTAGAAGATTATGGAATATACAGTGTGGTTGGTGGCTTTATCTCTCTTTTTGGCTTTCTTAATGGTGCTATCAGCAGTACAACTTCAAGATACATAACCTTTGCTATAGGGAAAGGCGATAAGAATCATTTAAACAAGGTTTTTTCTACATGCGTCTTAACACACCTTCTCATAGCAATTGTAGTTTTGTTGATAGCTGAAACTATAGGTTTATGGTTTGTACTCAACAAATTGGTGATACCAGATGATAGAATGACTGCTGCAATGTGTGTGTATCAGTGTTCTGTGATTTCTACTGTTGTTTTAATTATGAGTGTGCCATATAACGCGGATATTGTAGCACATGAAAAGATGTCTGCTTTTGCATACATTTCAATATTTGAGGTCTTAGCAAAACTGGCCATTGTCTATGCTCTTTTGATAGGAAATGTTGACCGCCTTATTCTTTACTCGATTTTAATGCTTGTAGTGCAATTGGTTGTAAGGTTTGTATGTTCTGGCTATTGTAATAAGCATTTCCCTGAATCAAAATTTCGATGGTTATGGGACAGAAAATTGTTTAATGAAATATTGTCATTTGCTGGTTGGAATTTATGGGGGTGCATTGCAGGCGCTTTATTTACACAAGGACTTAATGTGCTTCTGAATATTTTCTTCGGACCTATCGTAAATGCAGCAAGGGGTATCGCAACACAGGTACAAGGTGCCGTTGCTCAGTTCTCGCAAAATTTTCAGATGGCCTTAAACCCCCAGATTACAAAGAACTTCGCTTCTGACAAATTAAGCGAAATGCATTTATTAGTGTCTCGAAGTACGAAATTTACATTCATACTACTATGGGCGCTATCATTACCTGTTATGATGGAAACTACTTGGATTCTCAAAATATGGTTGGGACAGGTTCCTGAATATACCGTAGCCTTTATTCGTGTTATGCTTTTAATTGTAATAGTAGATGCAATGGCAAACCCATTAATGGTGGCAGCAAGTGCGAGCGGAAAGGTAAAACTTTATCAATCGGTGATTGGTGGAATTTTAATAGCTATAGTCCCGATATCCTATATCGTACTAAAATGTGGTGGTAGTCCAGTGAGTGTTTTCATTGTACATTTATCAGTGGCATGTGTTGCGTTTTTTGTTAGGATGTTTATAGTTAGACCTCTTGTCAAATTGAGTATTAAACAATATACGAAGCAAGCTTTGTTACCTCCATTATATGTATCAATTCTTACAATTTCTTTTTCGCTTTTATTACAATCAATCTTGCCAGAAGGGAATCTCTATTCTATCATAGTGATATTGGCTTCTGTTTTTATAGTTGCTATTGTTTCATTTCTTATAGCTTTATCTAAAAGCGAAAAGTATTTTATTTTGTCGAAAATACCACATTTACATAAATCATGATTCATATCAATAATAAAATAGATTGTTGTGGGTGTAATGCATGCGGCCAAATTTGTCCTAAGCAATGTATCACGCAAGTAATGGACGAGGAGGGATTTTTATATCCAAGTTTGGATACAAATAAGTGTATTGACTGTGGGCTTTGCGAAAAGGTATGCCCGATGGCTAATAAAAAAGAAACACCTCCCCCAATCGAAGTTTTTGCAGCAAAAAATGATGATGCAGAAGTACGTTTACAGAGTAGTAGTGGCGGAATTGTCTCAAAGATTGCAGAATCTATTTTGACTTCTGGCGGTACGGTAGCTGGTGCGGTGTGGAACAGATTATGGATGGTTGAACATTGTATGATTGAAAGTATCGAAGATTTGTATAAAATCCGTTCCAGCAAATATTTGCAAAGTGACATAAAAAACACCTTCAATGACACAAAAGTATTGCTTGATACCGGAAGAACAGTTCTCTATACAGGTACACCATGCCAAATATCAGCTTTGAAACTATATTTACGCAAATCTTATGACAATCTTCTTACTGTCGAATGTGTATGCCAAAGCGTACCATCACCAGGCGTGTGGTCAAAGTATCTTCAAGAAAGAGTACATAAAGATGGCAAGAAATTATCTGATATAACAAGAGTCTCATTCAGAAACAAAGAAACTGGATGGAAAGGATATAGTTGTTCAATAGACTACAAAGATAATAGCCGGTATTTTAAGTACAGAGAGAAAGACTTATGGATGTTAGGATTTCGAGATGGCCTCTTTACCAGACCTTCCTGTACTAATTGTCCTGCAAAATGTAGTCATTCACGAGCAGATATAACAGTGGGCGATTTGTGGGGTGTTTCGCAACTGGCTCCAGAACTTGATGATGATAAGGGTTTAACAACCGTGATTGTGCATACAGAATCAGGAAAGTCATTTCTTGAGAAGTTAAATGTTCAACATTTAAAGGATTTTTCGTTGGAGGCAGTAGTGGCAAAGAATAAAGCAATAACAACTTCTATTGACGTACCCCCCGGAAGAGTGAAATTTTGGAACGAAATAAAAGCTGGCAAATCAATACTGTCTGTTCTTAAGAAAATCACGAGAGACCCCATAAGAATTAGAATCAGACAGTTTATCAGTGATTGTTATAGAATTATTATCCCAAGAAAATAAATTATGAAAATAGGAATTATAACATTTTGGAAAGCGAAAGATAACTATGGCCAGATACTCCAGAGCTATGCTTTGCAGCAGTATCTGCGGAATCATGGACACGATCCATTCTTGATTCGCTATCAAGATACGCCCAAAGAAGGAGCCTCCTTCAAGTGGTATCGCATTTTTACCTATCTGTTGAAACTGCCTGTATATGTTTCGTGGTATCTTAACCAAAAAATGATGCAACATAAAGCTGCTCAGTACGAGAAATCTGTAGCAAACGTTGATCGTCATTTCTCTGACTTCATGAATGCCAACATCAAGCATACAGAAGAAGTATATACCGAGGACACCATACGTCAGAATCCTCCTGTGGCAGATGCTTATATCTGTGGCAGTGACCAGGTGTGGGCTGGCGATTGGGCTTACTATCTCGATTTCGCACCTGATGACAAACCGAAAATTGCATACGCTCCTTCGCTTGGAGGACTCACCTCATTTGCTCCTGAATATGAGGCACACATGAAGTCGTTACTCAATCGTTTTTCGTTCATCGGTATGCGTGAGCAAAGTGGAGTTGAAGTGTGCCATCGATTGGGGCGAAAGGATGCCGTCAAGGTGGTTGACCCAACTCTGCTTCTTACAAGCCGCGATTACGATAAGGTACGTATCCCTACAAAACACAACAAGCCCTATCTGCTGATGTATATTCTCGGCAACCCTATGGCTTGCAAGGTGGAGGAGATCTTCGAGTATGCCAAATCTCGTGGCCTGGAGGTCAAATATGTAACGTCTGGACATGCCGACAATCATAAGCACATTTATGCTCAGGTGGGTGAATGGCTTGATCTTATTGCCAATGCCGAGATGGTTGTCACCAATTCTTTCCATGGTACGGTATTCTCCTTGATTTATCACATACCTTTCATCACTATTCCTCTCAACAATGGCTATGAGCGAATGAACACCCGAGTAGAGGAATTGCTGAAGGAAGGTGGCCTCACGTCACAGTTATACAATGGCGATTTCACTCAATGCAAGACAAATCCTGATTTTGCTCAGTTCGATGCTTACCGTCAGTCGCAGGAGTGTTTCAGTCATGATTGTTTAGTGTCATTCATTCCGGATAACAGATAAACACATGCAACGCAATCATTATTTTGACTTCCTTCGTGGCATTGCCATAATAATGGTTATTGGCATACACACATGTGGCAAGTTAGGATTGGGAAATTGGCAGGAGTTTACTTCTCTACTGATTCGTGAGGTTATAAATGTGGCTGTACCTTTATTCCTCACATTGTCGGCTTTCTTTCTGTCTCGCAAGATTTTTAACAGTAAGGAGGATTGCATCAGATTCTGGAAGAAGCATATTTCAAAGGTTTACATACCTTGCCTTATATGGTCATTGCCTTTTTTTATTATGGGGAGGGTAATGAATGGTAAAAGCATCATCAATCAATCGGTTCTGTTATTCTCTGGTGGTTATAGTATCTATTATTTCATTCCGCTCATTATCCAATGCTACTTCCTTTTGCCATTGTTACAGAAATGTTCAAATATCGTACTGGGGGGGGTAAGTTTGATTGTGTCACTATGTAGTGCATACTTGATATCGTATCATGGAGGCTATAGGTATCCGTTCATTGTCTATATGAGTCCCATCACTACTTGGATTCTATTCTTTGCTTTGGGCATCATCTTAGGCAGAAGTGAGCGCAACTATCGTATAGTGTCATTAGTGGTAGGTGTTATGTTCACTTTAGTTTTGCAGATTGCAGAATCCCTATACCAGAAAAGCATTGGTGTATCTTCCCCATACGATTGTACAAAACCATCGGGATTCATCTATTCTGCTATTTTTATCGTATTGATTTTTTCAAAACAGATAGAACTATGGTATGTCAGTCATAGAATCAGATTCATAGAGTATATCGGCGAGATTTCTTTTGCTTTGTATTTGGGACATTGCTATCTCATTCTGGCACTTAATGCTTCAGATTACACAATGCCTTTTGCTATCAAATGGCTTGCCGTATTGTCATTGAGTATTGTATGCGTTTTTCTCCTTAGAAAAATAATTATTAATAAAACGATACGAAATATCATAGGATTATGAAACGATTACCATATTTAGAACCCATAGGTTGGAAGAACATATTAGACCATTTTGGCAGTAAAATAGCCCCATTATCCTACTCTTTGTTTCTTACCCATTATCAGGTGCTTCAATTATTCGAATACTAACGGCCAAGCTAATGGATTTGATGTAGAAGCAGTTATCTGATTTTTTACTAAACTGCATAGTTTCTATTTTTTGCCATTGTCTTTTACTGTATGACGAAAAGGCATACAAAGAAAATTGAATATAAACTGAAAGATATTCTCAAATGATGTTATTAACGGTATTCACTCCTGCATACAATAGGGGGTATATTTTGCCGAATCTTTATCAGAGCCTGCTCGCTCAAACCGATTCATGTTTTGAGTGGGTGATTGTGGATGATGGTTCCTCCGACAACACTGAAGAACTTGTAAAAACTTGGATTAAGGAGGCCAATATATACATTAATTATAAAAGGCAACCTAACCAAGGTAAGCATATTGCCATAAATACGGGATTGACCTTGGCAAGGGGTGAACTATTCTTTATAGTTGATAGTGACGATGATCTCACTCCAGATGCAGTTTATAAAGTACGTGAATTCTGGAAGGCCAATCAGCCGAAGTCAGACATATCTGGCATCATTTCTTATCGTCAGTTTCGTGATGGACGTTTGGTGGGTACAAGATTGCCCGAAAATATCAGCAGATGCAAACTTCGTGAAACGGGCAATAAGTATGGTTCAATAGGCGACAAGGTAGTCATCTATCGTACAGAGGTGATGCGAAGATTCTTGTTCCCTAAGTTCGAAGGCGAACGTTTTTTAGGAGAAAGTGTGATGTACAACCAGATAGATGATGAATACGATATGCTTGTCATGAATGCTCGTATTTATAATTTCGACTATCAGGAGGATGGCCTGAGTCAGGACTTTCGCAAGCTATACCGTAATAATCCCAATGGCTTCTTGTTGCAGTTTGAGCAAGGGAGTAAATATGCCTTAGGATTTAAGGAAAAACTTAAAAATGCAGCTCATATAGCCTGCCTTTGCTGGCATTTGGATAAAACGAAGTATTACTTTGCTTCGAGCAATATATTACTTAGATTAATGGCGTTCCCCATAGGTTTAGCTCTTTACCATAAGATTTTTGTGCGTAAGGTGAGCGATGTGAAACCATTTATGGAATCGGAGAACCAATAAACTTTTCACAAATTATGATTAGAGTATTACAGGTGATGGGCGGAATGAACCGAAGAGGGGCAGAATCGTTCATTATGAATGTCTATCGGAAAATAGATCGAGCCAGAGTGCAGTTTGACTTTTTGGTATATACGGATGAGAAACAGGATTTTGAGGAGGAAATAGAATCCTTAGGCGGTCGGGTGATTCACATGCCTTGCGAAACAGGGGTAAAGGCATTTCTTTCTATACCAAAGTTCAGAAGGATAATACAGGAAATGGGACCTTACAAGGTCATTCATATACAGACATTGCTCAATAGTGCTTGGCCTCTGCTGGCAGTACCTAAAGGCTGTGGTGTTGTGAGAATGGTGCATTCTCACAACACTCATAACAAACCTATTATGAGTGGTGTCGAACGATTGTACGAAATATTTGCCAAGTATATTATCCGTACGCACACGCAGGTAATGGCTGCTTGTGGTGAAGAGGCTGGAGTGTATCTCTTTGGTCAAAAATTCCGCAAGGGAGGTATTGTGATTAATAATGGGATTGATTTAGATATTCATGCTGTCAGAAATGAGAATGCGGTTGATGCAATACGCAAAGAGTATTGTCTGTATGGCCAATTGGTAATTGGTAGCGTTGCTCGTTTTAACGAAGTAAAGAATCATCCGTTTATGGTACAGATTGCTAAAGTACTCAAAGATAAGGGGTATGCTTTTCGTATGCTTTTTGTTGGAAATGGAGATGGAGAAAAAAGCATCCGTCAGTTAGTGCATGACAATGATTTGGACAGAGAGATCATTTTTACAGGTCTTCGTTCAGACATATCTGATTTGATGTTTACATTCGATGTGTTCCTCATGCCGAGCCATTTTGAAGGAAATCCTGTAACACTTGCCGAAGCACAGGCGGCAGGACTTCCGTGTGTGATCAGCAATGTGATTACAGACAAAATGGATATGAATCTTGGCCTGATTAATAAATGCTCACTAAAAGATGCTCCATCTGTATGGGCAGATACCATCATTAAAGCCTCTAAGAATAGATGTAATGATGTGGGGAAGATTCGCGAGCGATTCTGCATCTGTGGTTATGATGCTCAGACAACAGCTAACAAACTAATCTCAATTTATGAACAATGAATAACAATACATACGTTATAAGGAAAAAGACATCCGTGACATTTATGGTCATAGTACTGCTGTTGGCATTCTCCAATGTCTTTGCTCCATCTGGAGCGGCTAAGGCCATTCAGTTTAGCGAGAGTTTCTCTGCAATAGCTCTTCTTGGCATGTTATGGTTATCCACTAAGAGTATGCCCCCTATACTAGTAAATCGTTGGTACGGTTTCAGTGTCGCTTCAGTAGTCCTAATGGCGGTTTTGAGCGTAATGAACTATAATGCCCAAGCCATGCAGTTGTGTAATATGGTAACTACCTTTGGAATCGTATTTTGGGTACAGCTGTTTTCGATGATGAAGTGGGAGTGTCGCAACTTGTTTAGTTTGGGTATAGCTGTCTGTATGTTGGGGTACTTCCTTAATTATCTATTTCTACCAGGACAGGCATGGTCAGGTTGGAACCCAAATTCATCTATTTGTGTAGTGCCGATTATGTTTTTTGGCGTGGCTTGCATTTGGTGCTCTGACTATAAGTTTGCACATTGGCTTTCAATTCCTATTGTTTTGATTTATTTGTTCATTATCAGTGCACTTGATAATCGTTCTGCGTTTTACGCTGTGGTGGCATTTTGTCTGTTAGTATTGGCTCGCATACCTGTTTTGCAGAAGAAGTGGTATCGCGTTGCCTATATTTCCATTATCATCCTCAATGTGGCAGTTCCTTATTACAATAGTTTTATTGCTGAGTCAGATTTCTTTACTGAGATAATTGATGCTTCATCAGTTGGATCGGGAAAGGAGGGTGGTTTTAATGGTCGGGAAGAACTTTGGGCTATGGCAGTAATGTACAATGCAAAGAGTCCCATATTCGGTATGTATGGTGTACGCCCTATCTATCCACATAACTTTTCCATGGACTTGCTGGTTGAATACGGATGGTTAGGTTGGCTAACGTTCTATGGTATGGTAGTTGCCATTATGGAAAAAGTGTTCCGCGAAAATTCTCGCTACAATGTTTTTGCTATCGCATTCGTGAGCGTAATATTGCTCAATACGTTTGAGAACGTTTTTTCTTGTTGCAATATGTTTGTGGTGTTCACCTATATGTTGCCAGCTGTTGCTTTATGCATACACCGATCTGGACAGTATGAAGCCACTGGATATAAACCCTCAAAGATGTAAGTTTGTGAAGAAACTACTTTTTGTAATGGATAGCTTTCCATTGGGTGGAATCGCCAAGGCTCAATTGGCTCTATTCAATGCACTGGAGGGGAAGTATGAGATAGATTTCCTGCTAATGAGACAGGAGGGATTGCTTCTGCCATTAATTCCTAAGAGTGTTCGTTTGCTAAATGAACCACTCGAAATCGCTTTTCGCAATCCTCATCCGGCAAATGCATTCAAAGCTTTAAAAGAACTCTCATTCGGCAAATGGTTGAAATGGTGCACTTTATCATTAACTTGTAGCTTCAGCCGACTTCGCGGAGGTCTTCATGGCCAAATCAATGCCATGGATGTATGGTTGGGCAAGAATACTCCTGCCATCAAAAAGCATTATGATGCAGCCATCGCATTCCAGGGTGGCCGTTGTATATATTACATAGCAGAACAGATTGATGCAGATGTAAAGATTGGATTTGTCCATAGTAACTATTCTGTCAACGAAACCGACTTTATGCTCAAACCATCTGACAGCATTTATTTCCCTCAGATGGATTATATTGCCACCATTTCGCAGGTTTGTCTCGAATCACTTTGGAAAGAATTCCCAGCTCTTAAAGAGAAATGCCTTGTAATAGAGAACATCTGTTCGCCCAAGATGATTAATACAATGGCGGCAAAAGGTGAAAGTTATACAGACGGGTTTAAGGGTGTGAGACTCGCTTCCATGGGACGCTTTGACATTCAGATCAAAGGTATGGATATGGCAGTTGAAGTCTGTCGCATCTTGAAGCAGAAGGGTGTCAGTTTCCGTTGGTATTGGTTGGGCGAAGGCGATCAGCGTCCGCAACTGGAGAAAATGATTAAGGATGCAGGTGTAGGGGATGTTTTCATTCTTTTAGGTGCAAAAACAAATCCTTACCCCTATATCAAGGGTGCAGACATCTATGTGCAGCCGTCGCGCATTGAGGGTAAATCTGTTGCGCTTGATGAAGTAAAGGCACTTGCTCGTCCGATAGTCGTAACGTGCTTCGGTTCTGTTTATGATCAGTTTACTGACAAGCAGAATGCACTCATCTCCGAAATGAATGCCCAGAGTGTGGCTGACAATATAATAAAACTTATAGAGGATAATGCCCTTGCTGAAAGCCTTCATCAGAATCTTCTCAACGAGAAGGTAGGCAACGAAGAACAAGCAGAGGTCTTCACTTCACTTTTAACCAAGAAACGCGTATGATAAGAGTCGTTATACAAGCTGGGTTTGGCAATCAGTTATTTCAGTATGCCACAGCATACGCTTTGGCACGCGAGTTAGGGCAACCCTTGGAGGTAGATACCAGTTTTTTCAGTTGGTACAACAAGAACCATCCGGCTACTGCTCGCCAAAGTGCTATGGATCTGCTCCGGCTGGATATGCATACCACACGCACCAGCAGCAATTCCAAGTATTGGATCTACAGGCCTTGGTTCTCGCTTCCTTTCCGTTACTTCCCCTTCTATGTGGGTGGTCAGCCGATGGTGGTGGAGGATATTCCCAACTGTCGTCAGGATCAGCGTACCTTATTCCAAAAGATAGGCAAGCGAGGAGCGACCCTCTTTGGCTTTTGGCAGAATACGGTCTATTTCGACAAATACCTGCTCGACCTGAAACGCCAGTTCCAACCTAATTACGAGCTTGATGCCAGTGTCAGTCAGTTGCATGCTGAAGTTGCTGCTTGCGAGAGTGTGGGTGTGCATATCCGCAGAGGTGATTTTGTGGGTCTCGGATGGGATAAGGGTGCCGACTACTATCTGAAAGGTATGGCATGGGTGAAGGCGCAAAAGCCAGATGCTCGTTTCTTCATCGTGACTGACGACAAGCCTTGGGCACGCGAGAAGTTCTCTGGTTGTGATGACATCACCATCATCGACATCAAGACCGCCACCTGCGACATTGATGAGTTCTTCCTGTTGTCTTCCTGCAAGCATCAGGTTATTTCTGAAAGCACCTTTGGTTGGTGGGCAGCATTTCTGAACACGAATAAGGATAAGTTAATTGTAATTCCACAAACTGCTGTAGGACAAATTTTCAGCGATGAGTGGCATAAGATTTAGACTAAGAATGGGATTATTACTAAAATCAGATATTGCCAGATATGGAAATGGAACAGGCAAGGGAATGCCCAGATTTCAATACTGGTGGCGAAAGGCACAGGAAACTTCTTTCTTTCCGTTAAAGGCCTTTTACGTATTTATGCTTAGAAGGCATCTGGTAGGAATCTTTGTGAGTTTTCCTTTCATATAAAATGCGGCCCAGGTCTGTATATTGGTCATCCTTACTGCATCGTCATAAATCCTGATGCCGTTATAGGCTCTCATGTCAACATTGCAAAGGGTGTGACCATTGGTCAGGAGAATAGAGGAAAACGCAAGGGCGTGCCAACAATAGGCAATAATGTGTTGTGGATTGGGGTGAATGCTACAGTTGTCGGCAAAATCAAAATCGGCGATGATGTGCTGATAGCTCCAAATACATTGGTGAATTACGATGTTCCTTCGCATTCGATAGTTTATGGAAATCCCTGTATGGTTAAACATCGCGATAATGCGACTGAAGGATATTTGTAAAATACGATAATTAAAATTAGATGATATGATACCAAAGATAATTCATTACTGCTGGTTCGGAGGGAACCCTCTTCCAGAACTGGCTCAAAAGTGTATCGCGAGTTGGAAAAAGTACTGTCCTGATTATGAAATCAAGGAATGGAACGAATCAAATTTTGATCTCAATTATAATGATTATGTAAAAGAGGCGTTTCAAGCAAAAAAATGGGCTTTCATTACCGATGTCGTGCGACTAAAAGCAATGGTCGAAGAGGGAGGTATTTACATGGATACAGATGTCGAGGTTTTGAAGCCACTCGATGAAATACTCCAATATGAGGCTGTTTCTGGTTTTGAGAATGATACCCAGTTCCCAACAGGTTTGATGGCCGGCGAAAAAGGTAATCCGATGTTTAAGGAGTTTTTGGATGATTATGAGGGCGTTCATTTTAAACAAGAAGATGGAAGTCTTGATTTGACAACAAATGTTGTCAGAATGATGAGGATAGGCGCCAAATACGGAGTTAAGTTTAATAATACGAAACAGACAGTAAATGGCTTTACTATACTTCCAAAGGACTTCCTTTGTCCGAAAGATCCTGAGACCAAACAAATAAATATCACACCTAATACTCTTACTATTCATCATTTTGATGGTTCTTGGGCAGAATGGTACGACAAAGCTGCAGGTATTCGAGGCCCGAAACTCAAAAAGCGTTTTGGCGAGAAATGGGGTGGAAAAATCAACTCCTGGATCTACATCTATCAACGATGGGGCATAATCGGCAGTATCAAGAAATTAATGAGAAAGTAGTAATATGCAATCACCATTAGTAACTATAGGCATTCCCGTGTATAATGTGGGCCGATTCATAGCACTGACTCTAAAATCGGTATTGGCCCAGACCTACACCAACTTTGAACTCATCATTACCGATGATGGCTCCACGGACAATACGGTGGAGATAATTCGCTCGTTCAACGACCCTCGCATAACGCTCATCGTGGATGGTGAGAACCATGGTATATCATACCGCCTGAATCAGCAAATTGATATGGCAAAAGGCAAAATCTTTGTTCGTATGGATGGAGATGACCTGATGTTTCCAACAAGAGTAGAAGAAGAGGTGAGTTTTTTGTTTGCCCATCCTGAAATAGATGTTGTGGGAAGTACTATTGTAGTTATTGATGATGAAAACAGACCTATCGGTTTTAGAGAATATAATACGAGTGGTCTTTCAAAACAGCAGTTATACAAAGGTACTTGTTTTGCTCATCCGACAGTTTGTGGTCGTATCGAATTCTTCCGACTGCATCACTACGATGAGAACTATAATGGTACAGAGGATCATAATCTTTGGATTCGTGGATTCCGAGGTTCTAATTACTCTTCAATAAAACAACCCTTAATGTACTACCGTGACCCATGCGTTCTCAAACTGAAGACTTATCTCGGACGCTTGAAAACATTGAGACGCATGTATCGTGATTTCATGGTGAAAGATAGAGCAAACACTTTTCTGTTAAGAAAGTTGATTATAATGAGTTATATTAAAACTATTATCTCATATATGCTTACAAAGTGTCATTTTGATTCAATCATGATTAGCAGACGTAACAATGGTTATGTGGCGCCAGAGTATAAAAATTTGATATACAAGATTATTGAACGACAGTAATCCTACAACCATTCCGTATAGCTTTCCCAAAACTGTTCTCTTTGGGGTGTAGGGGATGAGGTAGACATTTGAATGTGTGATGTTTAGGCGCAAAATACAATAGGGAGTACTGTAGGTTTAACATATCATACATGATTAAATACAATAAAAATGAAAATACTGAACGTTTCAAACATATTCTTTACTATCCCTTATTTCTTTGGGAACCAACTAAGTCACTTTACAAAGAAAGGATATGATATTAGTCTGGTGTGCAGTCCTGATGAGAACTTGAAATTTTTTGCCGAAAAGCATGGATGTCATTGGAAAGAGATCTTTGTCCCTAGGGTGATTGCCCCAATGCAAGACCTGAACTGCCTGTGGCAATTGTATAAATTCATGCGCAAAGAGAATTTTGATATTGTGTGTGGACATACACCAGTGGGTGGTCTTCTGGCAATCTGCGCTGCATGGTTGTGTGGTGTGAAGAAGAGGGTTTTCTTCCGTCACGGATTGGTGTATGAAACTGAAAAGGGAATGAAACGTAAGTCGCTTATGGGGGCTGAGAAGTTAGCCTCACGACTTGCCACCCAAGTGGTATGCGTGAGTCCATACCTGATTGAACGAAGCGTGCAGGATGGTTTGACACCAAGAGATAAAATGGTACTGTTGGGCAATGGTTCATGCAATGGTATTGATGCTGTAGGGGTGTTTAATCCTGAGGTGCTGGAATCTCTGGTTTGAGTACCGCACATTTCTTAAATGAGAAAGGTTTCGAGACTACAGTCTTCGAAAAGGAAGATCGCCCAGGTGGTCTAATTAAATGCTGTAGAGTGAATGGTAATCTTTTCCATACTTGTGGTGGTCACGTATTCAACTCCAAGCGTCAGGATGTGCTCGACTGGTTTTGGTCAAAGTTCGTGCGCGAGGAAGAGTTCTCCAAGGCTGACCGTAATTCGTGTGTGTTTATGGATAAAAGCGACAATTCCTTAGAGCATGATAACATTCCTTATCCTATTGAGAACCACATGTACCTCTTCAAAGAGGAAATACAGGCGGCTTTCTACAATGATCTTGAAGAAATTGATGAAATAAAAGGCTTGAATGCTAAGGTTACCGACTACGAGAACTTTGGTGATTTTCTCCGCTGGCGTTTTGGTAAGACGCTCTACAATCTCTATTTTGAGCCTTACAACAAGAAGGTGTGGAGACGTGATCTGACTACAGTCCCTATGTCTTGGATGGAGGGAAAACTCCCTATGCCTACAACTCAGGAGATGCGCGACAACAATGCTAACAAGGTAGAGGAGAAAGCGTTCGTTCATGCCACCTTCTGGTATGAGAAGATGAATGGTAGCCAGTATATTGCTGATAAGTTGGCAGAGGGTCTAAATATCGTATATAACGCAGATGTCACAAATATTGAGAAAACTTGTGACAAGTGGATTGTGCGGGGACAAAAGTTCGATAAGGTCGTATTCTGTGGTAATATCAAGGACATGGTAAAAGCAGTCAAGGGCGTAGATGTCAGCAAGTATGCAGCTGATGTTGAGGCTCTGAAGTATCACGGAACGACGGCTGTATTCTGTGAAATTGATGCCAATCCTTATTCTTGGATTTATCAGCCAAGCCGTCAACATGAAAGCCATCGTATCATCTGTACGGGTAATTTTGCACCTTCAAATAATGATATTGCAACTACACCTAATGGTCGTATAACTGCCACTATCGAGTTTACAGATGCTATCAATAAAGAGGACATTCTAGACAACCTCAGTCGCATTCCTCTCAATCCAAAGTATCTTGACCATAAGTATAATCAATATACATACCCCATTCAGGACGTAAATACTCGCACAATGATAAAGGACCTAAAGGCTGAACTTGCCCCAGAAGGATTCTACTTCACGGGCCGCTTTGCAGATTGGGAATATTATAATATGGATGTGGCTATAGGAACTGCAATGGATTTGTGTTCAAAGGTATAACACTTTAAAATAGAAAGCAGGTAAAAGGCGCGATGCTGCACATCAAATGTGTTGCCTGCAGCTAAGGGGACAGGTCACTGTCCCGCATTATTCTTCATCCTTAATCCATAATCTTAAATACAGCCGCGACAAGGACGCATACAATCAGGTACGGGAGTCTATCATGTCATGGTGCGCGGCATCAACCGCCAGCGCATCTTTGAAGACACTGAAAACCATTACAGGTGCCAAAAAATATAACAATTATGGCAAAACTTAAAATAATTCTATATTCAGTCTCATTGATGCTGCCCGCCATCTTTTCAAACTGATGAATCGGCCTTGGCAAGAGGGCTTGTGTGGGCATCGAATTAGCATCTCCTGCTTCGAGCCTTTGGGTATAGCATCCTTGGATAAGCAATATGCAGCAAGAGCCATCGAGGAGTGGTTGTGCTTTGAGGCTGAGAATATTAAAAAAGCAAAAACACTTGAAGAATTGATATATAGAAAACAGAAAAAATAAATATGTCTCGCAACAAGAAAAAGATTATCCGTACGGTCACTGTCCCTCAGTCGATTGGGTTCTTCAGGGAGGTGATGTGCAAGATGGAGAAGATGGGATATGAATCGGTGGTGGTGACGAGCCCAGGGGAAGAGCTGGACGACTTCCGCAAGGAGTGCCCGCAGTTCAGAACCATTGAAGTGCCGATGGAGCGGCATATAGCATTTTTTAAAGACCTGTGGTCGCTCATCAGGATGATAGGGGTGATGATCAAGGAGCGTCCATATATGGCGCATTCAATGACACCCAAGGCTGGACTCGTGACGATGCTTGCCGCTTGGCTGACGGGCGTGCCTGTGCGCGTACATATGTTCACTGGGCTGGTATGGCCCACGGCTACAGGTGGCAAACGTAAGTTGCTGATGCTGATGGACAGGCTATTATGCGCGTGCGCCACCCACATCATTCCTGAAGGGCAAGGCGTGTTGAGCGATTTGCGCGACTATGGGGTATGTAAGAAGCCGATGAAAGTGTTGGGATATGGCAATGTGAGAGGTGTGGATATGGAGAAATTCAATCCAAAACGTTTTGCAGATGTCAAGAAGGATGATGAAAAATTTACCTTCTTGTTTGTGGGACGTATCGTTGGCGACAAGGGTGTCAATGAATTGGTGGAGGCTTTCACGAAGTTACATGATAAACATCGTCATACAAGACTCGTTCTTGTGGGCAATTACGAAGCGCATCTGGACCCAGTAAAGCAGGTAACAATGGACAGAATTAAGGCGAATCCAGATATTGTTGCCTGTGGCCCGAGGTTTGGTGATGACCTTCTGGTTGAATACATGAAGTCGGATTGCCATGTCTTGCCATCCTATCGCGAGGGCTGCCCCAATACGCCTATGGAAGCGGGTGCCATGGGGCTGCCGAACATCGTGACGGACATCAATGGTTCGCGCGAGATCATCGTCAATGGTGAGAATGGTCTGATTGTCCCTTCCAAAGATGCGGATGCGCTCTATGATGCGATGGAAAGGATGCTGACTGATGAGCCTATGCGTAAGTCGATGGCTGGTAAGGCTCGAAAAATGATAGCTGACCGTTTTGAAAAGAATTATGTGCAGACAAGCCAAATTGCATTCTATCAAGAGATAATATGAACAGCATGTTTTTTGACCTTCTTCGCGCCAGCATTGGTGGGCAGACAGGGCTCAGCCGTCCCTTCTCTTCTCAGGAGTGGAAGGGGGTGTATGAGGTCTGTCGGCAGCAGGGGGTGGTCGGGGTGGTCTTCAACTTTGTGAAAACGTTGCCCAAGGAGGAGGCTCCTTCCTTTGACCTGCTGATGAAGTGGCTGTCGGTCACCACGAATGTGGAGATGGTGATGCAACGCATGCAGCAGCTGACGGAGGAACTGGCCGAAAGGATGGCCGAACGAGAGATTCCGATGGCTGTGCTCAAGGGTTTGGCCTTCTCACAATATTATCCGAATCCCCTCCACCGTGAGTTTGGCGACCTGGACTGCTTCTTGATGGGCAAGAAGGCTGAAGGCGACCTGCTGATTAGTGAACTGGGAGGTACGATGGAGGAAGCTAGCTACAAGCATTCCCACCTTTTCTATAAGGGGTTGACCATCGAGAATCACCAGTTTTTCACTGATTTCAACAATACGCCCACGGGTATCGCCACCGAGCACCTGCTGGCCCAACTCATCCAAGAGGGCTGCTCGCCGCTCGGCGATACGCACCTGCTCTGTCCGCCTCCCCTCTTCAATGCGCTCTTCCTCCTAAAACATGCGCAAGGGCACTTCATCAGCGAGGGCATCCGTATGCGCCACGTGTTGGACTGGGCTCTCTTCCTTCGGGCGGAACAGACCAAGCTTGATTGGTCGCGCCTCTTGCCTATGCTGGAGACTACCCGCACCATGCCCTTCGCAGCCATCATGACTGCCATTGCCGTCCAATATCTCCATATCGAAATTCACAACGTGGGCCTGCAGGCCTGGACGGAAAGCGTAGATCGGAGGATGGTGGAGGCTGTGCTGGCCGACATCATGGGTGAGCAGCCTGCCATCTATGTGGATGGCCTGTGGCACAAGACGAAACGCATCCTTCGCCGTTTTTGGCGTATGTGGAAGTTTCGCTCGTTGGCCAGCGAATCGTACCCAAGGATGGTATGGAATGCCTTTGCTTTTAGTTCGTATGTGAGTAAGAGGGCTATATCCTTCTGAAAGGAAGCAAGCTAATTTATAGAACCTACCTTAAATGGGTCGCGAAGTTCTTCGTGGTTGATGTCATCGAGTGCTATTTCTACAATGTGGCCCTTATTTATGCCTGTTTCTAATAGATGCTGATGGAAAAGCGTGAACAGTAAGAAGGACTTGCCACAACGTCGGATGCCTGTGACCACTTTTATGAGGTCGGTATGCTTCCAACCAATTAGTTCGTTTAGGTATTTTTCTCGTTGTATAATCATATCATTCCAAGAAAACGTCATTAGTGACAGTTTTCTGGAATGACGACAGGATTTTAGGCTGTGTATAGTGTTCGGAGATAAACTTTAGAGATTGCGAACATCAATCATAATAACAATATATACAAGCACTTTTTCAAGCAGGTGATTGATTTCACTCTTGCGCTGTTGGCTCTATTAGTCATCTGTCTGTTACTCTTGTGTGTGACCATCTGGTTGCACTTTGCCAACAAAGGGGCTGGGGCCTTTTTCCTTCAAGAGAGGCCAGGCAAGGATGGCAAAATATTTAAGGTTATCAAGTTTAAGAGTTTGACGGATGAGAAGGATGCGGATGGAAATCTGCTGCCAGATGCTCAACGACTAACAAAGATAGGTCGTTTTGTTCGTTCTACATCTATTGATGAGTTGCCTCAATTCCTTAATGTGCTTAAAGGCGATATGTCATTGATTGGTCCAAGACCTTTGTTGGTTAAGTATTTGCCATATTATTCTGAGCGTGAGCAGTTGCGCCATACTGTACGTCCTGGTATTACAGGATGGGCGTAAGTTCATGGACGTAACCATGTGCTTTGGGAAGAACGTTTTGAGTATGATGCTTATTATGCAGAACATATTTCCTTGACGATGGATTTGCGCATTATATTTACTACTATAAAAAATGTGCTACAACGTAAGGATATAGAAGTTGCTCCTAATTTGATGGACTTTGACGAATACAGAAGACAACAAATGGCAGGAAGAACGTTCTTGACAGTTGAGGGGGGTAAGCTGAAAGGATGCAATGTGGTATATAATGTTCAGGAAATTTATCCTGATATTCTGAATAAGCCTGAGACAAGTCTTGTGCATCGTTATCTGCGAAGTATGGAGAGAAAGGTGTACAACCAGTCTGATGCGGTGACTACTATTGACCAGATTTTCTATGATACAATTGTGGATAGGTTTGAAGATCGATCAAAGTTGCATATCATTCCGAATTTTGTTGATACCGATCTCTATAAGATTGGCGTCTCAACTGCGGAATTGGACAAGAGCCTGTTCCCGGAGAATGACAATATTAAACTCCTCTACGCAGGTAATATTGGTTGGGCCCAGGACTGGAAGCCTCTTGTGAAACTGGCCGAAAAGACCCGCAACCAACCTGTGGAATATTTTCTTATAGGCATGGGTAAGATGAGAAGTTGGGTAGAGGAACAGAAACAAACTTTAGGCTTGGACAAACTACATATTCTGGATTACCAGCCTCGTCATTTGATGCCCGCCATATTAGCCTATAGTGATTTGCAATACATATTTATGACTCCAGAGAGCGAGGGTATGGGATTCCCGTCTAAGGTTTATACGATTATGGCGTGTGGACGCCCTCTACTGGTATGTTCAGGTGAGAATACACCAATTGTCAACTTTCTAAAACCTATAGGTTGCGCTAAGTTGATTACCGACCATGATTTAGACCGTAAAACCGACGAGATGACGCAGTGGCTCGCAGGTATGACTCGCGAAAAACTCCGAGAAATGGGTGCCAAAGGTGAGGCTATTGTCAAGGCTGAGTATGCAAAGGAGATTGTAACTAACAAATACGTGGAACTTGTAAACTCTCTATTAGAATAATATGAAACGCATTTTAATTACTGGCGCTGGCTCTTACGTGGGTGAAAGCGTGCGGAGATATGTTCTATCGACTTCTTCTGATTTTCAGATTGATGCCGTGGATACGATGAATGATGCTTGGAAACAGGCAGACTTCACACTGTATGATGCGGTGTTTCACGTGGCGGGCATTGCGCATGTGAATGCTGACCCGAAGATGGAACCGCTATACTATAAGGTGAATCGCGACCTCACGATTGAGGTGGCGAGGCATGCGAAGGCTGCGGGCGTGAAGCAGTTTGTCTTTATGTCGAGTCAGATTGTGTTTCATGAGAGCCAGTCGTTGAAGACGGAGGTGCTGACTGCTGATACAAAAGAAAATCCTAATGGATTCTATGGGGACAGTAAGTTGCAAGCTGAAAAGGGGTTGCATGAGTTGGAATGCGATAGTTTCAAAGTGTGCATTCTGCGCCCGCCTATGATTTATGGGCCTAATTCTAAGGGGAATTTCCCTCGATTGGCTAAGTTGGCGACCAAGGTGCCGGTATTCCCTTGTTGGCACAACAAGCGTTCGATGCTTTATATTGATAATCTGGCTGAGTTTGTGAAGCAGGCTGTTGAACGGCAGCTGTGCGGCACGTTTTATCCGCAGAACAGGGAGTTGGCTGATACGGTGGAGATTATACGCTACTTTGCTAAGGCGGCGGGGCATAAGGTGTGGATTACGAGGTTGCTGAATCCGCTGGTTTGGCTGGGTTCATTTATCCTGCAGCCTATCAACAAGATGTTTGCCACGTATTATTATGAGCCGAAGATGAGTGTTGCAGATTTTGATTATCAGCTGGTGAGTTTTGAGGAGTCGTTGAAGAGGATTGCTGAGGCAAAATAATAAATCTTTTGGTTGAATTGGCTACTTGTTAATTTGTGCCCACGAATTGCACGGATTGACACGAAGGCAATGCGCTACGGGTATGGCGACCGGGTCGGTCGCACGAATTGGCACTAATGCAATGAGGGCTTTATTTACATGTCCTGTGGCGTAGTGCCTTCCAGGCACATCGTTCTCGTTTGCCTATCCGAGGACTTCGTCCCCGGTTACTATCGCTACGCTCTGTAGTGCCTTCCAGGCACTCGTCCTCAACGAAATCTTTTGTCCACGAATTGCACGAATTGGCACTAATGCAATGAGGGGTTGTTTTATGACGACAACGGGGACAACTTGAAATTGTCTTTTGCGGGCGCAACGGAAATGCCTCAAATTAATTTTTTTTGCCCACGAATTGCACGAATGGACACGAAGACAATGCTCTAAGAAAAATGGCGACCGGGTCGGTCGCACGAATTGGCACTAATGCAATGAGGGGTTCATTTACATGTCCTGTGGCGTACTGCCTTCCAGGCACATCGGCCTCACTATGCCACACCGGGCACTTCGTACCCGGTTACCATCGCTTCGCTCTGTACTGCCTTCCAGGCACTCGTCCTCAACGAAATCTTTTGT
>OBLI01000884.1_pt1 | contig 31049 bp, 27 predicted proteins | sample 1519701 | NCBI WGS metagenome assembly OBLI01 (sample SAMEA3663005, study PRJEB22513) | pig gut metagenome | biome: pig gut; feature: pig-associated habitat; material: faeces | place: France | collected 2012 | reverse complement strand
AGAGAGGTGCTACTGACTTAGCTCTTCGTGAATTAGAAGGTAAAAAACGTGCATTTATCGTAACTGATAGATTCTTATTCAATTCAGGTGCTGTTAATGCAATCACTAATGTACTTGATGAAATCGGTATTGAACATGAAGTATTCTTCGATGTTAAACCGGATCCAACATTATCTACAATTGACCAAGCTATGGCTATTATGAAACCATTTGAACCTGATGTAATCATTTCATTAGGTGGTGGTTCTCCAATGGACGCAGCTAAGATTATGTGGTTATTGTATGAACAACCTGATACAAACTTTGAAGATATCGCTATGAGATTTATGGATATCAGAAAGAGAATTTGCAGAATCCCTGAATTAGGTAAAAAAGCTACTATGGTTGCTATCCCTACAACTTCTGGTACTGGTTCTGAAGTTACTCCATTTGCAATCATTACAGATGACGAAACTCACGTTAAGTACGCTATTGCAGATTACGCATTGACTCCAAACATGGCAATCGTTGACCCTAACTTCGTTGATGGTATGCCAAAAGGCTTGACTTCAGCATCAGGTATTGACGCATTAGTTCACGCATTTGAAGCTTACGTATCTTGTATGGCAACTAACTTCACTAACTCAAACGCTTTAGAAGCAATTAAGTTAGTATTCAGATACTTAGAACGCTCATACAGAGAAGGTGCTAACGATCCTATCGCTAGAGAAAAAATGCACTACGCTGCAACAATTGCAGGTATGGCATTCGCTAACTCATTCTTAGGATTGTGCCACTCTATGGCTCACAAACTTGGTGCTATGTACCACGTACCTCACGGTGTAGCTAACGCATTGTTATTCAGACAAATCATCAAGTACAATGCTTCTGATGCTCCACACAAACAAGCAATCTTCCCTCAATACAAATTCCCTAATGCGAAGGCTAAATATGGTCAAATCGCTGACGAATTAGGATTGGGCGGCAATAATGATGATGAAAAAGTTGCATTATTGATGAAGGCTGTTGACGAATTAATGGATAAAATTGAACTTCCTAAGTCAATTAAAGACTTCGGCGTAGAAGAAAAAACATTCATGGACAACTTGGACGAACTTGTTGAATTGGCATTCGATGACCAATGTACAGGTGCTAACCCAGCTTACCCATTGATGTCTGATATCAAACAAATCTATATTGATGCTTATTATGGTAATGTTTAATTAAATATTAAACGATAATAACTAACACGGTGCGCTCTAAAGAGCGCACCTTTTTTATGCTTTATATATTTGTCGTGTTCAATGAAAAATGTTGAACACGATCTACAACTATTTTGAAATAAAACATAATAAAGGTGGGAAAAGCTCACGCTTTTCCCACCTGCTTTTTGTATTTAACATTTTACCACATTGGCACAGAGCATTCCCCATGCAATCTTATTTGTTCATCATAATATTTTTGATCAATGCCTAACAAATTAAGATGAGATTCATTATTCACTTGTTGATTTAATCTTTGAGCAGCTTCAACTTCGCTATTTTTCATTATATATCCAGCTCCTTTGTTATATGTTTGGTCAGCAAAGCTTCCATCAACATCATATCTCGTAATTTCTGCATATTTGTGACCTTGATTGTAGGAAGGGAAAGGTAAATCATTAACTTCTGCACCGGTTTTTGCCTGTTTAACCATTCCCAAAACCTCTTTTAAATCACTAATTACTTGTTCTGGTGCTTTATTTGCTTCCGCCTCTTTAATAAATTCTTGCATTCTTGCGATTCTATCATTTTTTAATTCTGGAAATAAATCTTGAACTTTTGTGATAATACCATCTTTGTTTTGATATTTTACAAGAGAACCTTCTCTAATTATTGCTGAACCATCTGGCTTGTAAGATATATTTCGACCCTCGTGATAGTTTACTTCTTGAGTGAGTTGTCCTTTGCTATCATAATAATAGTGTGTATCTGTACTTTTTACAAATCTTTCTTTTAATGTTCCGTCACTCCAGAATTGTTCTTGATCGCCATTACTAAAATATTTATAAGTACCATATTTCCCATAACGTTCTTCTGTTCCATTAGACAATATTCTTGTAGCTATTGCTCCATTTTTGTCATAACGTTCTTCTGTTCCATCAGGCAGTATTCTTCTCTTTACTTGTCCATTTTTTCCTCGATAAACTTCTTTTGTCCCATCAAAAAAAGTTCGTTCATTGTATTTCGACATTGTATAAACATTTTTTAAAGAAATTTTAGCATTACGACCACTTACTTTTAATGCTTCTGGAATAGCTTTAAACATTTGAGCGGTCTTTGTAAGTATATTTGCATCTTCTGCCACTTTTGCAGATTTAACACCGGCACTTTGTGCAGATTCCAAGGCTTTTCCCGCACTTGCAGATGATAAAACGGTTGTAGTAACTCCCATTCCCAAAGTTTCTAATGCTTGTTTTGCTTCTCCGTCTGTTTTAGCGGTTGCAGCCTTATATGTTCCATATCCTGCCATACCAACACCACTGGCAACACCAATAGCACCAAGTACTGGTAATATAGCACCACCTGTTAGTGCTGTTGCAGCAGCACCAATACCTACTGTCACTGCAGTTGCAACCGGATGATTAATCACAGCTTTTGGAATACCGCCAATTAAACCTTTCGCAAGATTTTTTGTTCCTTCCCAAAAACCTATTTTTCCATCATCTTTGCCATCTGTGCAAACTTTATCTTTATCTTGTAGCCAATCTGTAAAATCATTATCACCAGTAAGTTTTGCAATTTGATGCCCTGACCATCTGCTATCCCAAAAAGAAACTTCTTCTTGTTTTGGTTGTTTTACAACTTTCTTAGCAACTTTTTTTGTTGTTATATAAGGTTTTACTTCTGATTTTACTGAATAATTCCTTTCATCAATGTTGCCGGAAAATTTAACACCCTTTTTAGTTCCATCTTTTTGTCTTGTCCAAAACATTACACTGCCGTCTGCTTTTTCACAAAAAGTTGTTGCATTGAATAAATCTGCTTCCTTTTGGCTGAAACCTTTTTGACCATCTGAATCAAATACATTCGCATACTTCTTTTGTAAAGCGGTAGCATCTTTTGACTTTTTTACATCCTCTGCTGTCATTCCTGCTTTGACAATAAATTTTCTGTGTTGCACAGTTGTTTTCTCAATACTCATTCCTAAATCCTCTTTTCTTTCTCGTGTTTAATTCCCTGATACTTTAACAAAGTTTTTTTAAATTTAGAAATTGCATAAGATAAATGCGGTACTACTATTGTTACTACTACTAATACTACGTTTGCGCCAATTGTAACAATTTTTAGAGCTGCTTAACATTTTTAACACTTTGTTACAAATATAATCCGTATAATATCTTCAAACGGTAATTCTCAACGAAAAAACAAAAACTTAATTAGGCTGTTATCTGAGAGTCACTAACTTACTTTTAAAGTAAATAAAATAAGTAAAAAAATTTCTTCTTTTATTATTCAAAATAAAAAGCCTAATTCTTTCAAATTAGGCACTCTAGATTGGGGAATTAAATTAGTAAGATGGATTGGTATGTATAATTAAAATTTGTTTAAACATCTCATCTCTTATTGCTTAACTATTGCTTTGTACGAGATATAAATGTTACTCTAGATTTCATATCCATTGCAAATAATCTCATTTCATCCATCAAAACATAAGATTTATCAACTGCATGATTGTCTTGAATATAAAAATCTCTAGAAATTTGTGTTGCCATTGCATTAATATTATAAGTGTCCAATAAAGCCATAATCGTACCTCATCTTTTAAATCTCGTATGATGAAAGAGCGTATTTACTTAAGCCCTCATCAATCATCAGTTTTAAGTCAATATTACTTAAACCCTTGATATCAGGGGATTTTTCTTAAGTGATAATGTAATTTAAACTAAATTATTTTATCTTTTGTTCTCTCATATTTGTCTTACATATATATAAAGTATATTCATTTTTCCCAATTTCAAGAAAGGACATCTTTGTTACATTTCTTTACACAGACATTACACAAATTCAAAACATTTTTTCTTATTATTTCTAGCTTTTAGGCACATATTGTAACAAATTGTAAATATTAGTCGAAATTTCCTAAAGTTTTTAGAAAATGTGCCGATATATATTATATATCATATAAGAGGTGTGTATCATGTCAAACTTCACAGTAAACGGAGTATACTCCTACACAAGCGCAAACCTTTACTCTTACTTGGGCAGAGTCCCTACAAATTCTGCTGCATTGGAAAGAGCATTTGATGATTTCGATATTACGCCGACCGGTTCAACTGATGATTTGAAGAAGCTAAATGCTGCTATGTATGAAGATTACTCAAAGCAGGTTCAAGAGCAAATTGACAATCAAAACAATCAGCAATCTGTACCGTGGGCAAGATTATGTGCGCAAATCGGAATTCAAGCGACAGGTGATTACGACAAAGATTATGCAGCCTTTAACAATGCAATCCAATTGTTGAGCCAAAGTGCTATTGATGGTCAAGCAATGACCTACTTTGCAGGATTAAAATCAGAAGCTCAACTGGCATTCGGTTTATCTAATAAACCGGCTGCACCGGAAGCGCCAATTACTTATCAAAATTATCAGGCGCAATTTATTTCATAAGTGTTGGGGCGGTTATACCGTGGATTTGCCGCCCTTTTGGTTTTTACTTTATGATATAAAATCAAATTTTTTCCTTATGTTATAATTAACATAAGGATTTTTGTTATGAATATACTTATTACGGGTGCCGGCAAGGGCATTGGAAAAGCTATCGCAGAAGAATTAGAAAAAGACAACGATATTTTTGCTATTGGCAGAAATGAAGAGCGACTTAAACATTACAAAAATTATTTTATCTGCGATTTAACAGATTATAATGAGCTTGAAAAGCTTGGTGAATACATAAAGAATAACAAAATAGATATTTTAATTAACAATGCAGGCGAATATATTTATTCTCCCATTGAACAAATGTCTATTGAACAAATCAAACATATTACCAAGACAAATTTTGAAGCACCATTGTATTTGATTTCTCAAGCGGTACCGTATATGAAATCACAAAACTGGGGAAGAATCATTAACATCGGTTCCATTAGCGGAGTAATGGGTGAAGCCAATGCCAGTTTATATTCAGCAACAAAGTCCGGCTTGTTTGGCGCAACAAAAGCGTTGGCTCTCGAACTTGCAGAAAATGGAATTACTGTAAACACTATTAACCCAGGATGGGTTGATACAGAGATGGGAAATTCCTCTGCTGAGGACGGAGATTTTACCAAAGAAGAAATCGTTGAATGTATTCCACAAAGACGATTTGTTGAGCCCAAAGAAGTCGCCGGCATGGTGAAATATTTAATTTCTCCGGAAGCGAAAGGGGTTACAGGACAAGCTATAAATTTATGTGCAGGATTGACTTGTGGATGTTAAAGAAGTTGAAAATGGAAAGTGGAAAGTTAATTTTAAGATAAAAAAATCCCCTCACCCGAATTTCTAAGTTTCGCACAGCTCAACTTGAAATTCTACCCTCTCCCACAAGGGGCGAGGGATACAGAAACAATTTAGGAACTTAGTTACGTACGTAGTACCTCCCACAAGGGGCGGGGGATGCAGAAACAATTCAGGAACTTAATTACGTACGTAGTACCTCCCACAAGGGGCGGGGGATACAGAAACAATTTAGGAACTTAGTTACGTACGTAGTACCTCCCACAAGGGGCGGGGGATGCAGAAACAATTCAGGAACTTAGTTACGTACGTAGTACCTCCCACAAAGGGCGGGGGTGAGATAAAACGAAAGGATAAAACAATGTTATCAAAACAAGAATTATTAGATTTATATAATATGGATTTAGACAAACTTTTGAACGAGTCAAAAAAATATTTAAAAGACGAAGTTGAGTTTTGTTCAATAATAAATGCCCGTTCCGGAAAATGTTCTCAGAATTGCAAATACTGTGCTCAAAGTTCGCACTACAATACTAATATTGAATCTTTCCCTTTGATTGATGTCGAAACGGTTGTTAAGGCTGCGCATGATAGTGTTGAGAATGAAGCTGACAGAGTTGCAATCGTAACTTCCGGCAAAACTCCTGATGAAAGCGATTTTGACACAATGCTAGATATGATAAAAGCTTTAAATAAAGAAGGAATTAAAAGCTGCGCAAGCATTGGCATCCTTAACGAAGAGCAAGCTAAAAAACTTGCAGAAGCAGGTTTAGTAAGATTTCACCACAATATAAACACTTGCAAATCTTACCATCCGCAGATTTGCACAACTCATACTTACGAAGACAGATTGAACACCACAAAACTTGTAAAAAAATATGGAATGGAACTTTGTTCCGGCGTAATCATTGGTATGGGTGAAAGCGTTGAACAGCGTATAGAAATGGCTCTTGAGCTTGCTGAAATCAATCCAAACAGTATTCCGGTTAATATTTTAACTCCGATTCCTAACACACCGTTTGAAAAATATGGTGACAAAATAGATGAAGAAAATGTTTTAAGAACTTTAGCAATTTTCAAGATAGCATGCCCTAATGCTTCTATTAGAATTGCGGGAGGAAAGAAAGCCAGATTATCAGAAGAAACTATCGAAAAAGCTTTCAGATATTGTGCTGATTCTACAATAGTAGGCAACTACTTAACCACAACAGGTTTTTCTCCTGATGAGGATGCAAAACTTATTCATAAAATTGGAAGAAAATTGAAAGGTAAAAAGTAATTAGCAAATGTCACTGTTTAGATTATTTCTCATATACGTAAAGATTGGCGCAATTCTGCTTGGCGGAGGGTACGTAATCCTTCCAATCATGACAAACGAATTTGTTGATAAGAGAAATCTTGTTTCTCACGATGATTTGATAGACTATTTTGCACTAGCTCAATCACTCCCTGGGATTATTGCTGCCAATATGTCAATGTTTATCGGTTATAAGCTCAAAGGCAAGTGGGGAGCACTTGTTGCTATGATAGGAGTAACATTTATACCATTCTGGTCAATTGTACTCCTTGCGTCTATCCTTGGAGCTCTAACACAAAATTCATATGTACTTGGAGCTCTTTGGGGAGTTGGAATTTCTGTTATAGCGCTTATAATGCTCACTGTTAGAGAAATGTGGAACAAAGCAACAAGAAACGCGTTTTTCTACACAATTTTTGTTCTAACATTGATTGCACTTTCAGTTTTCAAAATAACACCCATTCAAAGCATCGTACTATTTACGCTAATTGGTGTAGGATTTAAAAGACTAACACTAAAAAAGGAGGAGCTTAAATGATATATCTTCACCTTTTTATAGAATTCTTTAAAATCGGTATATTTTCATTTGGTGGCGGATACGCGACAATACCATTCCTATATCACATTTCACAAGTTTATAATTGGTATTCACTCGATGAATTAACTCAAATGGTTGCGGTTGCATCCATCACCCCCGGTCCGGTAGGAATCAATGTAGCAACTTATGCAGGTTTAAAGAGCGCAGGGGTACTAGGTTCAGCATTTGCGACAACGGCAGAAATGTTACCATCTTTCTTTTTAGTAATTATTGTATCAAAGTTATTAAAAAAATTTAGTGATAACTTCTATGTAAAATCCGCAATTGAAACATTAAAGCCAATTAGTTGCGCACTTTTAACTTCTGTTGCGGTAGGGTTACTAAAACCGGAAATTGGCTCTATAAAATCAATGTTATTGTTGGCTTTCTTGCTATTATTGAGTTGGAAATCAAAAAAAGACCCGCTTTTTTATATCTTTATATCAGCTGTTATTGGAGTTGGTTGTATTCTGGCAAAGAATTATTTTCCTCCAATTCAGCTTTTTGCCCTTTAATAACAAGTTTTAGTTCTACGCGTCGGCTTTTTGCAAAATCTTCTTTTCCTCCAACAAGGATTGGATTAGAAAAGCTGGCGCCTTCTACAATTACCATTTTACGAAGTCTGTTTCCATTTTCTTTGTTATATGGAGTATTTGTCATAAAATCTGCAACAGCAAAAGCTCTCTTTAAACTTAAATCCATATTTTTCATATACTGTTCATCATCAGAATATGTTCCGGCGTAAGTTTGTGAATCAGTATGTCCCTCTATAATTATTTTTTCTACATTTTCATTCAAATAATCATTAGAAAAAATTGAATTCAAATATGCCGGAGCAAATTTGGAAAGATACTCTTTTCCTTTCGGAGAAAGCTCATAGCTATTCAGTTCAAATAATTCCAAATCTGAAATCTTAACGACACCATTTGCATCTATATTTGCGTTTATATTTTGCTTCTCTAAAGTTGCTTGCAAAGCCTCAGTTGCTTTACGTTGTTCTAATTTTGTTTGAATTTTCTCATAATAACTTGTCATGTATGTATAAAAAAACAGCACAATAAAAACCAGTACCAATGCTGTCATCAAATCAGTCATTGTTACCCAAAAGATATTACTTTCGCTGTCATCATCTTTTTTTTGTTTAAATCTCATAACACACCTTATTGTCAACCACCTTTAAAACAATTTGTCTACAACATCACCACCGGAACTGCTGCCAAAATTTTCATTTAATTTATTTAAGCTATACAAAATATTTTCTAAATAAGGAACAGTCGTTTCGCCAATACTCTTTTCTATAGCTTTCGCAAAATTCTCCGGCAAAGCTTTAAGCAGCTTTTCATTTGTAACATTTTGAATTTTTGATTCTTTTACCAAATCAATAAGGAACTTTTCACTTGTTACAACGTCAAACAATCTGATAAATTCTTTTTGAATTGCTAAGTAATATTTTTTACATTTTTTGTTATACATAATTTTTTCAATAAACATGAACAACATAGAAAAACCAACCGCAAACACAGAACACAGTGCCGCGATTTGAATATTAGCAATCAAACCGTTCAAAGATTCTCCGACATTTGCCTCCATAGAAAGATTTACTTGTGTAAAAGCAATTGCCATTTTTAAGAATGTAAAAAATGGACCTAATCCGGTTAGCAAAGTTGGCATTGTTTGTATAAATTTATGATTAATTTTTGAAGATACCAGACTGTCTTCATTAAAAAAATAAGAAGCATCTATTGTCAAATAAATATCCGATTTAAAATCATTCTTAGTACCTTTTGATGCAACGTACAATTTTTCAGGAAAAATTAAAGCTTTTTTAAAATCTTCCCAAGGAGTAGATGTATATGTATTATTTTTCATAAAAGCATCTAATTCATTAAAACGATAGGACAACTCCTTTTTATCCAATGTCTTTAAAAAATTAAAAACTGCACTCAAATTCGTTTCTACTCTCGAATAATTTTTTATTACCATCATCGTAAAAACAATGAATATTGCGGTTATTATTAAAATTGCAGGTTCTGTTATTATTGTTAAGAAACTCATACACTCCTCCTATTAGTGTAAATTATAGCATAAACTTTAATTTTAGACTATAATTCTATATATGAAGTGTTCAAAGTGCAAAAGAGAGATTCCAAATAATACCAAGATTTGTCCGTATTGCCATAAGGTATTAGCTTTAGAATGCCCAAATTGCCATTCTGTTGGCGAAAGTCCTGTTTGTGAAAAATGTGGCTATATCATCCTTACGAAATGTTCAAAATGCGGAAGAACAGTTTCTACTGCTGCAGATAAATGCAAATGTGGTTTTCCTACAAAAACATCTGTTGCATATCAAGAATGCGAATCAGATGAATTCGCATCCGTAATAGTTCGTTTTGCAGCCCTAAGGCAAATAAGAAATATACTCGGATCACAAGAATTATTCTCAAAATTTTATTTTAGATTAAGAAACCTCCTCATTGCACAACTATCAGGAGTTGAAGGCAAAATCATTATTTATAATGACATCTTCACGATAAACTTTAACAAAGAATTGTCATTACCAACTTCTGCGAATAAAGCTGTAAGGTTAGCTCTAAAAATCGCTAACGCTTTTTGTGAGCTTAATGCAAAAGTTTTAGAAGAACTTGCAATCCCTCTAAAACTGGAAATAACTATTATAAAAAAATCTGCCTCTGATTTATTAGAGAATATATCCATCAATAATAATGTTAAACTGCTTACTGTAAAAAAGGAAAGCAAAAAATATTTAAAAGGTTTGCAAGTAAACTTGGATCAGTATATTCAAGATTGCGTTAACAAGGATTTTAAAACAGATTCTTTATATTCTATTGAAGAAAACGGACAGCAATTAATGTTCTATGAGATTTTGTTGGATAGTTACATTGTTCCACCAAATGAAACTTCTGCGGATGCTCCTGCAGAAATCCAAAAGAAACACGAAATCAGTAAAATTCAACCAACCACAAAAGAACCTGAAGACATATACGGAGTTAAAATTTTTGACATTAATGCTAAATGTAAATTTGAAAAAAGTACTGCAACACAAATTTTCGATAGTTTTAAAGAAAATAAAATAATCTCATTACGAACATCTTCTAACTTGGGAGTAAAAACTTCTGATATTGCAAACTATTACACATCCAAAGATATCAAAGTTTTACATGCAGTTTGCTCTGAGGAAATGACATATAAACCTTGGGGAATTTTCGAGCAATTATTCAAAGATTATTACAATCTATCATTCCATTCTTCTTTAATACCGCAGGATTTTGCGATAAAAAGATTCAGTGCACTTATTGACCTTGTAAAATTCAAGCCAAGAAATGCTGCTACTCCGGAAGATGCAAGATTTGCCTATATGGAAGATTTTGGAGCATTTTTAGCTTCCCTGAAAAATTGCACTATTTTAATTGAAGATTTCGAGAATTTAGATGATACTTCTATCCAAACTCTGGAATTATATTTTGATCAATTCAAAACTTTAAATGCAACATTTATTTTTACAACAAATCAGAACATTGCACTACATACAAAGCTAAAAGGACTTCTTCGAACTCCTAATTATACAGAATACACAATTCAAGCTTCCAGCCTTGAATCATTATTAGATGGAATAAAAGAAGAAGCTTCTGATTTTATCAAATCTTTTTACTTTGAAAAAATAAAAGAAAACTTCAACGGCTCATATTTATATTTCAATCATGCACTGAAGTTTTTGTTAGAAAAAAATATTATTGTAAGTTTTGAAAACCGCTTGCTTTTAAAAGGAAATCAGTCCATTATGCTTCCAAATTCTTTGGAAGGGCTTATCAAAGCAAGATTAAAGCATTTAAGCAAAGACATGGATGCTTCAATGATATTGGCTTACTCAACTTATCTTGGCGCCAGAATGGATTTTGCAATGTTAACCAAACTTGGCATCAAAGATGTTATAAAATCTGCTAAAAAACTCATCGATGCTGATTTTGCGTTTTGCAGAGATAATGTTTTATACATTAATAACTACAATCTTGTAAAACCGGTTATTGATTCTTCCATCAAGCCGCAGGTTAATGAATTCTTATCAAAAAACATCCTAGCAAATCTTGCAAAAGGTTTAGACAATACAACCACATTATTTATTTTAGGTAAATTATCTATTTTCAAAGAAGAATACTTACTTCTTTGGAAGAATTCACAATTTGCTATGGCAACCGGAGATTATGATGCATATTTGAAAAATTGTTTAGGATTTTTGTCTTTAATCGAACATATTTCACATAATATTCCTGCGGAAGATATTGAGAATAACAAAAAAGAAGTTTATCAAAATATATTAATGAGTTTATATAATTATTCTCCGTCAAAGATTTATTCAATAGAAAATATCCTTTTGATTGATGCTATGAATGAGAATAACAATGATAAAATTGTGAAACTATCTAATTTAATGCTACAAGGAGCATTGATTTCAGCAAATTATACAGACGCGCTAACACTTTTGCATAACATTTTATCCAGAATGCAAAACCCTACACTACTTGTAGAAGGAAGTGTCAATACGAAATTTTTATTGTTATCACTAATAAATATTGAAATATTGTTTAATATTGGCGACTTTGAGCAATGCGTCGAAACTGCAAACGATATTTTAGCAGTACTAAAACCTGAAATCATTGAAAAAATAAAACCGGCAAGCTTCTCTACAAACTTCTTTGTAAACCATTTGATGGAAACATTCCGATTAGCAGCATTTGCAAAACTTATGCTAATGGATGATGAACTTGATAATTTCTTTGATGCTATCTCTATTGCCCTAAATGCAGAACTACCGGATAAAGAATGCATCCTTGCAATACGAGATTTTATCGCCGGTAAATCCTATCATGCCGGAGATATAGAAAATTCTACTCCTTTTGCAAAAGTTGTATATTTAATTTTACAAGAATTTGAACACCATAGTGATGACTATAAAGCATTTGCGCAAAATATATATCAGGCCAAATTACTTGCAGCTGATATTCATCAAAAACAGCTTGAAATGTTCTGCGATTTATTAATTGCACACTCTTACGCAAACATGGGCATCTTTAAGAAAGCAGAAATAATATACAATGACATTCTTACACAATCAGAAGAAGCCGCCATTGCAGCCATTGCTACAATCACAAAATACTTTATTGCAAAACTTTATCTAACTGAAAATAAAAATAGTGAAGCTCTTATCTTAATTAATGATACTCTCGCTTTTTTGCAGAAATACAATAACCAATTTAAGGTAATGTACGTTCTGTTTGAAAAATTATTTATTGAAACAGCTCAGACAATGGAGCTTGACAATATTGATGTAGAAACAGAAGAACAAAAACTTTCATTAGAAAATTCTAATGGCAAATTTGCCCGACTACTCTAATTTCATATTGTCTTAGCCACACAGCCTTCTATTGAATTATTTTCCAAATTTTTCGCAAAGAGTTGGAATACCGATTAATGCTAAATAAAAAATACCGCCAAATAATACTAAATTTAAAATATCCATTTTTTCATTCTCCTTTCAGAATGGTAAATATACTCACAACGACTATACCTACCACTCGCTTATATTTAGTTAATTCCACATTTTCAAAATTAATAACGCTTTTTGAAGAAAAATTTTACAATTCTTAACAAACTCATGTTTACATTGATATCATTTTGAGTGTACAATTATATAAGGAGGCTTTATAAGATTGAGTAAAGGCTACGAAAATTTCAATAATATGGAAACTTCCTTTAGAAAATCCACACTAATACAGGAAAGAATCGGACTGGTTTCTACACATATGTATAAGCAGTTTCTGGATTATCAACACGCAACAATGAATACTACAGAGATTTTTGCGGAAATGATTGATAACCTGAAAGCGACTGCAGATTCTCTTAAGCAATCTTTTGCGGCACGTGGTGTTACAACAGAAAACATTTATGTTGAGCATGACAAAGATAAAACTGTTGTTATTATTAACATTTTGTGGCACACAATCAGCCTCACAACACGTTGTAATTACGAACCACAAGCATTATTTAGAGAAAGTGCTCCACCAATGTTTTCCGGTCGTATTATGGCAATAAACGGAAATTATAACGAGCTTATGGAAGGAATTACATCAAGAAATGATATGATGCAGGTACTACTTGACAAAGAAGTTGCATCATTGTTCGTTCCGGCTGATAAAACACAAAATTCTATTTTTAAAATAAGACACCTTGCAAACAGAGAATTTTTCTTAAATTCTTCTGATGCATCCAGAGAATTTGTACTCAAAGTAATTGAAACAATTTGTGGCGGTGGTCTGTACCACGAAGAAGGTTCAAGAAAGAGTTTTAATATTTAAAAAAAATTAACAATGCGTAAATTCTACTTGATTTACGGGTGTATTTATGATTATTTATTAGTATGGATAGGTTGTATCCTCTTAGACCTATTCAATCTAAGAATAAGCGGCTAGATTCTTAGGAGTAACAAAGGGGTTGCTAAAGTCAAGTTTAGCAATATCCCAAAATTTGAGAAGGAATAAAAAAATGTTAAAAATCAGATTAAAAAGATTGGGCGCAAAGAAAGCTCCTACATACAGAGTTATCGTAATCAACTCAACTACAAAAAGAGAAGGTAGACCTATCGAAGAATTAGGTTACTACAACCCTAAAACAAAAGAAATGAAGTTGAACAAAGAAAGCGCTTTAGCTTGGATTTCTAAAGGTGCACAACCTACAGATACAGCTAAGTACTTGATTACTAACTGCAACGATGATGGTACATTAAACTACAAAAAATCAGAAGTTGTTAAACTTTCTAAAAAAGCTCAAGCTAAGAAAGCTGAAGAAGAAGCTAGAAAAGCAGAAGAAGCTGCAAAGGCTGCTGAGGAAGCTGCTCAAGCTGAAGAAACTCCTGCAGAATAGTATAAAATCATTTTATAAAAACGCCTTCCAATATTTGGAGGGCGTTTTTGTTATTAGAGCACAATTAGATTTTTAAAATTTATTGTAAACATATGTAAAGATTGCTGTATAAATAAGCAAGTTTTGATTGTATAATGCATTTATAAGAATGTGTATCAGTATGTGGAAGGTAGGGATAATATGATAAACCCAATTAGTTTTAGAGCAGTTGAAGCTCCAGTTTTGAATCCTGTAAAGAAGGAAGAAGCACAAAATACAGAAGTAGTTACTAATCCAATTAGTAATGAAGCTTCATTTAGAGGTGCGGAAGCTCTTGCAGCTTATAATAAAGCAATTTTAGCAACAGCTGCAAACACAGAAGAAGCAACTAAGGCTCCAGCTTTTAAAGGTGAAGAACCTGCGACAGAAGAAGCTCCTAAAAATGCGCCAGCTTTCAGAGGTGAAGAGCCTGCGGTAGAAGAAGCTCCTAAAAATGCGCCAGCTTTCAGAGGTGAAGAGACTGCTGCAGAAGAAGATCCTAAAGACGCGCCTGCATTCAGAGGTGAAGAGCCTGCGACAGAAGAAGCTCCTAAAAATGCGCCAGCTTTAAGAGGTGAAGAGCCTGCTGCAGAAGAAGCTCCTAAAGACGCGCCAGCTTTCAGAGGTGAAGAGCCTGCTGCAGAAGAAGCTCCTAAAGACGCGCCTGCTTTCAGAGGTGAAGAGCCTGCGACAGAAGAAGCTCCTAAAGACGCACCTGCATTCAAAGGAGAAGAACCTGTAGAGGAAATTGAAGCAGAAGTAAAATAGCTAAAACAAAAAATAAATAAAAAAATCAGTTGATTATTTTATCAACTGATTTTTTTTACATGCAGAGTTAATTACTTTGTCCAGCACGATAACCGCAAGCAACATAAATAATTGGCAAAAATCTGGCAATATTTAATTTTTCTACCATAGGAATCTTGGCTAATGCTAAAGCTCCAATTCCATCATCAATATTTGCCAACGCATCTTTTGGAGTAAGTTTTCTATCTGGATATTTGTCTTTTGGATCTGTTATAATATTTGACAACGCAGCAGAACCATACATACCGACTATAAGTCCGCCTATAACTGATAAAAATTTATTCATTTTTGTATTGTATTTTTCACTATTTTCACAAAGACTCACCGCTCCACCAACAATCCATGTTGGAATAGAAGCATTCAAGAATTGAAATAATCCTTCTTTTAATCTATTTTTTTGTACTTTTTTTTCTTCTCCTATCAAACCGAACCCAACTCCACCTACGATTGCACCAGCAGAAGTTTTAATCATATCCCACATGCCATATTGTAACTTTAGCGGATTTTTCACTTTTTGTTTTTTCATCATTAATAAAATTGGAATCATAGTACCAATTGTTGAGCCTGCAAAAGCTTTTGTCTTATCCGCAGTTGAAATATTTCTATTATAAGATTTTACCCTATAATTACATTTTTTATCTGTTTTTATTGAACTCAAAAATGGAGTATAAGATACAATATGATTTGTTTGTATATTCATTTTATTAATTTTTTAAATCTTACCTAGTTATATAAAACCAATAAAAAATTTTATTGCTATTATTTTTAATTAATTTTTAATTGCTTTACAAAAACTATCGCATCATCTCTTGTCATAACATCGCCATTGAGTTGAGCTTCTTGCAAATTCTTAATCACAAGTCCTAACTTTGGCGATTGTGGAATGTTTAAAATAGTCATTATTTCTTTACCATCCAACAATTTAGGCAATGGCTTTAGAGTATCTTTTTTCTTAAGATAAAAATCTAATAACGTATTAAGACCGTTGATATTATTTTTAATCATCTCATCTGTAATATCCTGCCCTAGTGCTGATAAACGGTCGGCTTTTGCTAGAATGATGTTATCTATAACATTACTATCCATTTTTCTAATATAGCGCATCATCACTTTTTCATTCAATTCCGGTGCTGCTATAACATTTGATGGATAAATATGATTTTTTATCATGCCGGAAATATATTCTATCTGTTTTTTAGAAAACTTTAAATCCTTCAATAAAGGAACAACAAGTTTTGAGCCCACATCATCGTGCTTAATAAATCTATGTCTTACACCACAAACACGACTATCCTTAGTACAGTTATTGCAATTTTCGGGGATACAAGTGTCACTCTCCAGAGTCCAAGTCGAAAATTTACCAATATCATGCAAAAATCCTGCCAATTTTAAATGGTTTATGCGAGGAAATCCTCCAAAATCGATTTGTTTTAAATGAGCTTGAATTTCTTCAGCAGAGTTATTATAAAGAAGTTCAATCTGTCTAACGGTCTCTACAACGTGATGAAATAAATCCAAGTGGTGATGACTATTTGGCGGCACTTGTTTCATCTCAGCTACATTGGGAAATATTTTTTCTAACAATCCGTCATCGTCCATAAATAGTAATGTCTTTGCTGCGTAATCTCCACCAAACAATTTCATCAATTCATAAGCTATACGCTCTTTTGCAGGATTTAAAGCAAGATTTTGATACTTTTTTAAAGCAATTTGTAATTCTTCTGCGGGTTTAAAACCTGTAACCGCTAAAAATCTATAAGCTCTTAGTATTCTTAGCGGATCATCCTCAAAATTCTCATCCTTAATTTGTCTAAGAATGCCATTTTTTAAATCATCCATCCCAGCGGTAACATCAACAAATTCGCCATTTTTTAAATCATAAGCAATTGCATTAATTGTAAAATCGCGTCTTTGTAAATCATCTTCAATCGTATCACCTTGCATTTCTGAAATATCAAGATAGTTGATTTTATCTTTCAAAACAACTCTATAGATATGGTTTTCTGAATCTAAAGTAACCATTGTTGCATCAAATTGTTCTGCAAGCTTTTGCGCAAAACTCTCAGCATTTTTTATCGCAATATCTCTATCACATATACAAAAATCCTTCTTATCAGCAGCCATCAACCAGTCACGAACACAGCCACCAACAAGATATCCTTCATTTATTTCTTTTAGAATAAAATCATCCTTGATATTCATAAATAATATCTCCAAGTCCGACTATTACAGCGGTTTCAGCTTTTAAAATAAGATTTCCAAGAGTAATCAACGGCAAGTTTTTTTGTTTAAAATATTCAAATTCTTTTTCTGAAAAACCGCCTTCCGGTCCAATGATAACCAAAACTTTATCACCTTTTTGAATCGGGTTTTCGTTTAAATAATATCTTAAGCTCTTTTCCGTAGAGCGTTCTGCGAACACAATTACTTTATCAAACTCTTTATTTAAAAGTTCATCAAAAGTTATTGGAGCTTCACAAATCGGGATTTTTGCCCTTTCGCACTGTTTAGAAGCTTCATACATAACCTTCTGCCACTTTTCTTGTTTATTAACTTTTAGTGCACAATTATCAGTAAATACAGGGTACACAGCTCTAACACCAAGTTCTGTTGCTTTTTCCATTACTGTCAATTGAGCATCACTTCTCAAAGGACTTTGCGCTAGATACAAATCAAATTCCAAATCTCGCTCAGAATGATAGAATTTTTTAATTTCACAAATAATTTCTTTAGAATTTATTTCCTTAATTACTGTTTCATACTGAATTTGATTTTCATCAATCAGCAATAATTTTTCACCGCACCTTGCTCTTAGTGAACGCGCAATGTGTCTGTAATTATCAACATCTGTTACAGTTATTAAATTTTCGTTTCTATCATTTGAATTTACAAAAAAATGTGGCATATCTATTCTCCCATTTTTTTAAACTTAACCAACATTGTAGTAAACATAATTGAACACAATACAATCGCTGCAGTCACAAGTCCAAACCAGAATCCAAGTAAATTCATGTGACAATAAAATCCGAGAAAATACCCGAGAGGAATTGACACAAGCCAATATGCAATAAAATTAGCAAGCATTACAACACCGGTTTGTTTTATACCTCTAAAAATACCTGCAAGCGCAACTTGCATACCGTCAAAGACTTGAAAAAAGCAAAGAGCAAACACAATTGGTATACAAACTTTTACCAACTCCACATCTTTTGTAAACAAACTTACAAGAAATTCCGGTATAGTACCTACAACAATTGCTGAACAAGTCATAAAAGCAACCGCCATTAAAATACCTGTATAAGCATACGTTTTTAATGACTTATAATACTTTGCACCATTTGCAAATCCTACTTTTACAGCCGTCGCATTTGAAATTGCAAACGGAATCATAAATGATACACTCGTTAGAGTGCAGACAATATTTTGAGCTGCTGCATAAATTCCGGAAATTCTACCCAAAATTACAGTAGTTGCATTAAATCCGATGAATTCAATTACAACCGCTAAAGAAGAAGGAGTCCCTACTTTTAGCAAATCCTTATAGAATCCACCGTCTTTGTGATGCTGTATTTTAATGCGCTTAAAGCAGTACCAAAACAAAACAAATCCCATAAAATATCTTGTTATTAAACTAGATATTGCAAGCCCTTTTGCACCCATTTCTGGAATAATGCCCCAACCAAACGCAAAAATAACATTCAATATAACGTTAACAAAAATACAAATAACTGTTAAAATATTTGGGAAAACAACAATTTCAAAAGACTGCAAGTATTCTTTTGTCATGCAATGCAAATACGCACCAAAAACAGAAAACGCAGTCACCCAGAAATAATCTTTAATCATCGGAACAAGCCTTGCTTCAAAGCCAAGGTGATTGATAACCGGTATAAAAGCAATAATAGCCAACGATATTATTACAGATAATATAGCTGTAAATTTTAATGCCGGATAAAAATACTTTTCTGCTTGCTTACCGGCTCCTCTATAGTTAGAAAGAATTGCAGAAATGCTACTCAGAATTCCGATTCCAACCATTACTATACAGTTTATTATCGCTGTAGCAAGACTTACGGCTGCAAGTGTATCTGTAGAATGTCTTCCGGCAACAATTACGTCACCAACACCAATAAGTATAAAAGCAAGGTTTCCTAACATAATAGGAAACGCAATATTCAAAATATCCTTTATATAAAAACTTCTAATTTGCATAATACTTATATTGTACTATAAAAGTTTTGACAAAGTTCTGCGATTATCATACGATAAGATAGGAGATACAGTACGCAATTTCAAGAAAATAGCGAACTACTACCCATCCCAACCTTCCTAACAAGGGAAGGAGCTATACTGAATATCAGGAAACTACGGTGAAAATCCGTGACTGTGCCGCAGCCGTTATAGCCGGAATACTTATTATTGCAAATTACGAGTCATAGTTTGCAAAGATAGCTCTATTATTCAGTCATATTTACACAATCCTCGCCCCTTACGGGAGAGGGTAGAATTTCAAGTTGAGAGCATTAGCAAGAAACTTGGAAATGCTGGAGAGGGGAGTTGCCTACTAGAGATTGTTGTTACGCAGAACTAAAAACTGAAAACAAGTTGCGGTCATTCCCTCTCCTAGCAGGAGAGGGCTAGGGTGAGGTAGAGGTGTCATATTTCAATCTATATCCACCCTCATCAGGGCTCCGCCCAGCTTGTCTTGGATTATTCGGGGTGTCGGCGGAGTAACGTCCGACCTCCACCTTACGGGCTAAAGCCCTACCGAAAATCCGTTCTCCCCTCAAGGGCGAAGCGTGAAATGCGTAGCTTTATGTAACATGTTCTTACGGGCTAAAGCCCTACCGAAAATCCGCTCTTCCCTCAAGGGCGAAGCGTGAAATTAGCAATATCCTTACAAAGAAGGAACACTATGTCAAATGCAGTACAAAATGTGAATAAAGTGAATACAGGAGGTTGTCCACATGGCCTTCCGCCTTCTGCTTGTCCTGTTTGTTCCGGCATGGGAGGTGGTGGAAGTACTCGAGTCGGTGAACGTCCACAAAAAGCCGGAGAAATGAGTTATCACCAATGCGCAATGATTGGAGCAATGATGAGAGCTCGTGAACAACGTCTTGAAGCCCACGAACGTAATCTGCTGCACAGAGCCGAAATGGCTGAAGCATTTCAACAAAATATTGAAAAAATGGCACAAAAATTAGCAACTTTTGCAAACCAGATTTCAAACAGCTTTATTTTTAAACCTGTTGCGTATACAATTAATAATATCGTCGTTCCAATCTTAAATACGATTAAAAACATTCCTAACATTGTCAATAATGTTATGGATAAGCTCTCACAAATAAAAGAAAAATTTATTGATATACAAGACAAGCTGAACGCAATTTTTGGCGAAGCTAAAGCTTTTGTTGAGAAAAAAGTTTCAGAACTTGTAAGCAATATAAAATCCAAACTCAAAGGACTGTTTAAAATTTTTAAGCGAGAAAACGCAAAAGACGATGATACAAAAATAGATGATGACAAAAGAATTTTCAACCTAAAAACCATACTACACAAAATCTTAAGAAAGAAAAAAGATGATACCGAAAATAAATCAGGATCTTGAATCTTCAAGACACCAAAGAAATATGACAAAAACGCAAAAACGCAATGATACCTACGTAAAAGAAGGTGTGATTGTTAATTCTTTTGTCAAAGAACCTCTTGCTGATGAAGAAAATCAAGCCAGATTTACTCCATTAGATGAAACTTACGATACCTTGATTATTTCCGGCTCAAATATTGATTTACCCAAAAGAGTTTACGAAAAAGAAGATAAAAAAAGAAATCCACTAATCCCTCTATGTGCAGCAACAGTAGGAGTTATGGCTTTATTAGGCGGATTTACGGCAATGATGAAAAAATTTTCTAAAGGGAAATTGGAAAGTTCTAAAGAGTACCTTCTTCCGGGAATTACCCGCAACCACTGCATCAACGATGAAATTCACCAGAGCATTTTCAGTATGATTCAATCTCCAAGCAGGAAAACAATTCTTGCATCTTTAGGCGTAATTACAATGGGCTCAATGGCTTTTATGGGGAAAATCTTTATTGACGGGTTCAAAGAAGTTTGGGTAAAAAAACAAGAAGCCGACATCCAAAAAGATTTGCAAGAAAATTTAATCGCAGTAGAAACACAGTCTTTCTCCGGCAAAATCCAAATCATAAGAAGCATGTTATCTTCTAAAGCAAAAATGTTTAACAGCGAACTCTCTTTCAAGGGTAAAGATAAGTTTAGTGGGAACGGCAATGACAAGTTTGAAGAAAATAAAATTGATAATCGTTCGCTTTTAGCTGTTGGCGGAGCAACTCTTCTTACCCTGCTTGGTTTAGGGTATTATGCAGCAAAAAACATTAGGAAAAGTGACGAGTACATCTCAAAAGGTATTAAGAATACACGCAAAGGCTTAGACAAGGTTATTGAAGAATTTAACAGCGGAAAACCTATCAACAAACTAGAAGGTAATAATGGCATGATTTTATCCGGCAAGGAAGCCTACAAGCACCTAATAGAAAACCTGCTTGAATCTGTCTACGCAACACCGGAAGAAGTTAAAATGACGGTTGAAAAAATAAACATGCCGGAAAACGAGAAACAAGCATTTTTAACTCAACTACTTGATAACATGAACCAAGCAACCGAGCGTGTTAATCCGATGATTGGCGGTTCCGGCAGAAATAAAATAACATACTTTTCTCATGTAAATGACTATTTGTCATTCTTTTACGATTGGCTAATGAACCCTAAAAATCCGCAATTCAAAAACCTATTCTTTGGGATTGCAGGGGTTTCCGCTCTAGCCTACGGTGGGAAAGCAGCAGCCGAGGCTGTAAAAGAAGTTCAAGTAAAAAAATATAATGCGCAAATCGAATTGGATTTACAAAATCGCTTAGTCGCAACGGAATTACGTAACTTTAAAGCAAAAAAAGATTCTGCAATAGAACCGCTATGCGATGAATTCTTTGTACAAAAACAAAATGGTAAATCTCAAGAAGAACTAAAAGTAATGGCAGACAACATTCTTTTTGAAATCAAAAACGGCCCGCCATTTGTTTATTCTTAAGGTTTTATATAATTTTATGAATTTTCTTTTAACCAAGCTGCAACGGCTGTATTAATAGATTTGAAAGAATTTTTCATTTTTTCATCAAAAAGTGATGAATACATTTTGGTAAATGCTGTTGCCGCCTTTTTCTTTGCTGCCGGAGTTTTGTCTTTTCCACCTTTCTTAAATTCATAGAAAGCTTTTTCCAATTCAGCTTTTGATGCACTTTTAGTATTTGCATCTACGACCTTTTTCTCATCAGCCCATTCGTCTATACATTTTTCTCTAGCACGTAGTAATGGACTACTCTTATGACCTTCAATAGTCTTTTCATTAGCTGTTTTTTGAAGACTGTCTTGTTTATCTTCTAATTCTGCAATCTTTTGTTCAATAGCGTCAACTTCTTCAGTCTTTGCTTTTATATCTGCATCTTGCTTTTCTATTGTTTTTTCTAATTCGTCTTTTTCTTTTTTTATTTTATCTCTATTGTTAGTAGCATCTGTTACAGCTTTATTTAATTTATCATATTTTGGGTCGTCTGTTTTTGCTTCTGTTAACTTTGCTTTAGCTTCTCTGAGAGCTTCTTCAGCCCTATCAAATTGCTTAGTCAAACCCTTCAACGTACCATCATTCTTAGACTTATCTTTCTTCAAGTTTTCTAACTCATCACTCTTTGTTGCCCATTCATTATTTTTAGATTTTATTTCTTTGGCAACAGCGTTTAGTTCTTGAGTATAATTAACTTCCGGTTCACTAGCTTTATTTGCTTTATTTGCAGCAATTGCTTGAAAAGTTGTACCGAGTAAAGCATTTGCTACTTGGAAGCCCGCCATTTTATCATAATTTACTTCGCCATAACAATTGGTAAAAAAGCTCGTATTGCCCATTCCGTAACCACCGCCAAACATATTCAAGCCTTGTTGAAGGAGGTTACCAAAACCATTGTTGCCATACATATTAAACATATTCATATTGTTATAGCCAAGTACCATAATTCGTTTCTTCCATCTTTTTGTCTTGCATATATATAAAGTAGATATTTTTTATTCAATTTCAGTAGTTTATATTTTTGTTACATTTGTTAATAATTGTTTTTGGGTGAGTAGTGAGTGGTGAATAGTGAATTGTTTAGGCTTACGCTTCGCTTTGAAGGGAGAGCGGATTTTCGGTAGGGCTTTAGCCCGTAAGAACATGTTACATAAAGCTACGCGTTTCACGCTTCGCCCTTGAGGGGAGAAGCTGGGCGGAGCCCTGATGAGGGTGGATATAGATTAAAAATATGACGCCTCTACCTCACCCTAGCCCTGTCTTGGATTATTCGGGCGAACATAACATTCCAATGACACCAAATCCTAACGGATTTTGTAGTCATTTTCATGTTATTTACTCTTACGGGCGAACGCCCTACCGAAAATCCGCTCTCCTGCTAGGAGAGGGAATAACCGCCACTTGTTTTCTCTTTCTTGTTCTGCTCGCAATAAACGAGTACCGCTCACGCTTTCACTCTTTGCTCGCAGGACGCTCCCACAAGGGGCGAGGGATGCAGAAACAATCCGGTGACTTAATTACGTACGTAGTACCTCCCACAAGGGGCGAGGAATGCAGAAACAATCCGGTGACTTAATTACGTACGTAGTACCTCCCACAAGGGGCGAGGAATGCAGAAACAATCCGGTAACTTAATTACGTACGTAGTACCTCCCACAAGGGGCGAGGGAGATGTTTAAACTATACAAATACTAATTCCTAATATATATAGAGTATTGTTTCAAATTTCAAATTAATATATAATTCCTTATATAGGAGAGTAAATATATGTTGCCAATTATAACAGAAGAAATGTCATCAGAGGTTTTTAGTGAAGCATTCCAAGATGTTCAAGCTTGGAGAAAAAATATGGTTCAGTATCTTAAAGAAGAGAATCCTGAAATCAACAGTGCAATCTTAGAAGTGGCTAAGTTTGACGAAAATATTGACCTAAAAGCTGTGGCACTCGGAGCTTATCTATCTTACAGACTATTAGAAATAGCGACCGAAAATGACAATTTAGGATTGGCTGAAGAGTAAAATTTATAAAAAACAAAAAATCACACCTATTGTATAATAAGGTGTGATTTTTTTATACTAAACCTTTTTATGTTTTTCTTTCATTTCGTCCATCTTTTCAGAGACTTTTTCCTTCATTTCATGGGCTTTTTCTTTGACATTTTCTTTTGCCTTATGCGCTTTTTCTTTCAAGATTTCTGCATCTTCTTTCAATTCTTCTTTAATCTCGCCAGCTTTATCCTTCATTTTTTCACCAAGTGTTTCTTTTGGCATCTTATCATCTTTGTGCATAATTAACTCCTTTCTTTTGTGAACAAATGTATTATCACAAAGAAATTTAAGCTTGTTATGCGACAAATGGGGAGTTATATATACCTACTAAATTTTGCCCACAAATTTGATATCATAGTCACTAACCAATTCTTCGTGTGCTAGGACGGTCAAATCTTGTACAAATTCGGACAAAATTACAAACACCATATGTCTTATATCCATTGGAACTACAAGAACCGGTTTGGCTATCTTTTGTTTTTTAGCAAATTTCATAAGTTTTGTAGCGATATCTTGGACATCAGAAGAATCTATTCTTATAATAGCTTCCTCTTCATCTTCCTTAAAGAATGAATAAACTTTATCCAGCAACTCATCAGAGAATTCAATAACCTTTAATTCTCCGTCTTTCGCTAAATCTTTAATAATATGTTTAGATAAAGCTAATCTTACCTTATCTAGCAAATCTTCTTTCGTAGGCTCATTTGCGTAATCATTTATTTTTTCAAAAATATAAACAATATTTTTTACAGAAACATGCTCTCTAATCAAGCAAGTTAAAAGATATTTTAGGTCTGATGCTGTAATAAAATCAGGGATTATATTATCAACCAAGAAAGAGTTGTTTTCTATAACTTTTTCCACATACTTATTGACATCATTGTAATCCATAATATCAGAAACTTCTGTCACTGATATGTATTCAATTGCTTTTCCTATGTATTCTACTGCCGTAAAGCCTTGCTGCCAAAAGTCTTTTACTTTGTCTTTCAAAATCCAGATTAGCTTTTTGCCTGTAATATCATCGGTCACAATAATATCATCGTCTTGTGCCTTATATCCTTTCAATTCGTCCTTGTAATAAGCAACATATCCAGGGAATGCCACTGAGCGGAATACTTCTATATCATGCAATTTGATATTGAATTCATTCTGCATTAATTCATCACTATTATGGAAATGGATATGCGGAATTACATAGCCCAACTCTTCTGCCAAATTTTGACGAATTTTAACTGTTTCAGAAAGCAGATTGTCATTAGCTTCCATAGATATAACTTCCAAAATTTCTTCTGAAAGATTAATCACAAATTTCTCTTCTTTTATTGCAGAATACATTGCATCCGGTGAAATCTCATTCACCAAAGATTGTTTAAGAATATCTAACTGTCTTAATTCATCTGACATTTGGTCGTTAAGTTGTTTTTTCTTTTCCGGAGAAAGATTTTCACTCTCTAATTGAGATTTTATTTTTTTAATTCTTTCTTTCTGGTTAGAAATCTTTAGTTGAATTTCTTTACAAGAAGCATAAGGACTAGATGGAGCCGCAAGCATTTTTTCCATACGATATTTAAAGCTTGTAATATTTACAATATCATCCAAATCCGTATGGTCTTCTTCTTGCTTTTCGCGCATAAAAATGCAATTAAAATCGTAAGAAGTTTCTGTTTCAACTTCGTGCATTGTATACAAATCCCAACCTGCTTCTGACATTTCATTGAGCAAATTCTCTAATGCCTGTTTATCATCTGTTGGTACTGATTTTATCACGTATTGCATTTTTTTGTTATACATTATCGTCCTCATCTCTTGTACTGATAATCTTGTAAACTAAATTTTTGTGCGAAGGTTTTACTTCGTTTATTGAAAAAGCGTTATCACAAAATCTCTGAGCCGCCTTTGTCGCTTCTTCATCATTTGAATATATTGTATAAAGGATATCACCTTTTGCGACTTTTTCGCCGCCTTTTTTATTAAGATAAATTCCCACACTCAAATCTATTGGCTTTGATGCAACTTCCCTTGATGCACCCAAAGCTTTCAAAGCCTGTAAAATTTCAAATGCGTTTATACTCTGAACATACCCGCTCTTTTTGGATTCACATTCTACTTTATAATGCGGAAGAATAAATTTATCATAGTTATCAATAACTTCCACCACGCCACCTTGAGCAATTATAAGTTCTTTAAACTTATCGAGCGCTTTACCAGATGTAATAAGATTTTTTAAGTGTTGTTCAGCTTCTTTTTCATTATCAAACATATCCAACTGTAACAACGTCATTGTTGCAATAGAATAAGTAAGTTTCGCCAAATCTTCTGAAACACAGTGACCTTTTAAGAATTCAATGGCTTCTATAACTTCTAATGAATTACCAACCGCTCTGCCCAGAGGCTCATCCATTGAGCTCACAATAGTCGTAATAGATTTATCAAGCATTTTACCGACATTAATTATCAATTGTGCAATTCTAACAGCATCTTCCGGAGTATCAATATCTGTTCCGGCACCGTATTTTACGTTAATGATTATATGTGAAGCTCCTGAAGCGATTTTTTTAGAAATAATTGAAGACGCAATCAAAGGTTCCGTCTTAATTGCATCAATAGCAAATCTCATCGTATAAATTCTTTTATCAGCAGGAGCTAGCTCATCGGATTGAGAAGCGATAACAGCATTAATATTTTTAACCTGATTAACAATTGCTTGCGTTGATAAATTCGTATTCAATCCGGGGATTGATTCCAGTTTATCAACCGTACCTGCAGCATGCCCCAAACCTCTATCAGCAAGTTTTGCAACAGGAACTCCCGCAGCAGCAAGCAATGGTATCAAGGTAATCGTAACCTTGTCACCAACTCCGCCTGTTGAATGTTTATCAACAACTAGACCATGCAAATCCTCAAAATTTACTATCTTGCCGGAATGTCCTAAAGCGTCAGAAAGGAATGCAGTCTCCTCGACCGACATTCCTTTGAAACTTATTGCTGTTAACCACGCCGCCATTTGAGCGTCCGAAACAGAACCGGACATATATGACTTGATAATAAAATCAATCTCGTCCTTGGTATGATGTTTACCAAGTTTTTTTCTTTCAATCAGTTCTGTTATTTTCATATTTATTTAGAAGCTTTCAATTTTGCAATAACACTATCTGTAATATCAACACCGCCAACAAATACGCCACGGACATCCATCACAGCATCAAGTTTTTGTTCTACCATAACTGCTTTTGCGGCATCTTTAATCTTTGTAAATACTTCTTGTTCTCTTTTGTTTTTCAAAGTTACATATGCAGTTTCTTTTGTTTTGAATTCTGCTGCAACTTTTTCTTCAAAAGTTTGTTTTTTCAAAGGGGTATCCAAAGATTTGTATTCTTTTTCCTTATCAACAAGGAATTGCTGCATTTCTAAGCCTTTTGCATCAACTTCCTTAGTAACTTGTTTTGCATAATCATAATTATCAATAACCTTAGCATAGTCAATATAACCTACACCTCCGGCATTCGCGATACCGGTGAATGCTGCCATCAACAGAACAACAATTCCTAATTTAAACTTCTTCATATTAACCTCCTATGATTATATATTATACACTATTTAGTACATCATGTCACCTACACCGAACGTAAAGTAACCGTTAGGTGAGCCGTATGGACCGGAGTTTGTAAGTGGGAAACCATAGTCAACTGATAATGGTCCAATCCCCGGCATATTTATCTTCAAACCAATACCGGCTGTAATTGCTTGTAATGGTCTATCATACAGATAACTTGCTATTGTCGGATCAAATACCTTACCGGCATCAATCCAGAATGTAATTCTCAAATTCTGTAAGAAATTAACTTTCAACTTATCAACAAAAGGAATTGGAGTTGCTAATTCTGCAGAACCCATAATGAATGAAGTACCGGTACCGACACCGTTTACCTTATAACCTCTGATTGTATATGGGCCACCTAAACGGTATGCCATAATTTCCGGCATGTCAGAACCGTGAATTTTTATACCACCACGTCCCGTAAACGTCAATGAAGATTTCTTAGCTATCGGAATATAACGTTTTGCCATACCGGTTAAACGACCATTGGTCTTGCCAAAGCCATCAAGTCCGAACGCTTCTTCATATCTAACAGAAGCCAACGCACCATGGCGCGGATTTATAGCAGAATCTCGTGAATCATACGCCAATCCGGGAGCCAATCTCAAGAAAAAACCGCCTTCTAATTCTTTAGCTCTATCAGCAATATCCAAATTATGCAAGCGATATAAGCTTTCTACATTACCTCTATCACCTTCTGACATGTGAATATATTCAACGCCCGTTGTAAATGTTGAAGATAGATGTTTATTGTATTTCATTCTATGAGCAACAGTACCTTCTATGCCAATTCTTCTTTCTAAAGCAAGCGGAATTGTATAACTGCCTAAATCTCTAAAATATATCTTGCTCATAAGAGAATTATCAGCATTCAAGAAATGAGGTTCAAAAAAGCTTAATTCAGCTTGATAATTCATATGACTCTTAATAGAAGAGTCACTCATCAAGATACCTGAACCAACCAAACCTGTTAAAGAAACTCTCTGATTTCTACCTCGGAAGTTATTATCAGAAATACCAACGGAACCAAATGCACCGGTCGCAGAATCTAAACCGCCACCGATTGATACAGATGCGGTTCTTTGTTCTTTCAACTCAATTGTTACATCAAATTTATCTGGGTCATCTTCTGAAACTTCAATAGTTCTGTTTACATCTTTAAATGCTTGCGTTGAATACAATCTTACTAAATCTTGTTTTACTTGGTTCTCATTGTAAACAGTCCCCGGTTCCGTCATAATATTACGCTCAATTATATATTGCTTAGTTTTTTCATTTCCGGTAATCATAATTTTATTAATCTTACCTTCTGTGATACTCAAATTAAGCGTTCCGTCAGGATCATCATATATTGAATCTATTTTTGATAATATATAACCTTTTGAATAATAACACTGGTTAATTTGTTCCATTGCTTGATTTATTGCTGTAATATTTTGCGGCTTACCTTTTAAAGGAAGCAAATATTGCATAATTTCATCAGATGCAACAACGGTATTGCCTTCAATTGTAAAGTCTGTAACAGGAATATTTTCTTCCAAAATAACTTTTAAAGAAATAGTACCGTTTGAATTTTTAACAGGAATAGCTTTCATCTTTTCAGTAAAATAGCCCATCCGATAGATAGTTTTCAAATCCTGCTGCATCAAATCTTTATCATATAAATCACCTTTTTTAAGAGCCATCTTGGATAAAATATACTCCGGTTTAATAATATTAGAGCCTAAGATTTCTATATCATTAATATAAGCAGTGTTGCTATCGTAGCTTGTTTCTTCAGATGATTCCAGCGCTCCGGCTTCGTCTTCCGTAATTGCATACGACAAATTTCCGGAAACAGTAAAAGCTCCCAGAATTAATGCAAAAACTATTAAATTTTTATATATACCTGATAGATTAGCCAACTATCCACTCCACAGTGTTACAATAATTATTCTATCACAAATATCGGATTTTCGAAAGTTAAGAGTACATTTTACAAAATTTTACATTTAGGGCAATAGTTAAAACTCAAAGAGCAGCTTGTTTGTTATAAAATAGATTATGTACACTTTTAATAAAGGATAGAAAAAGGAGGAAAGATGGAAGGTTTACTGAGCATTATTCACGCTCATGCAATACCTGTATCTGCGGCTATATTGATTGTCGCATACATATTTATTGCTACGGAAAAAATACCTAAGGTTACAGTTGCTTTGTTAGGCGCAGCTTTAACACTTATTTTAGGTTTATTAGGACAAGACAAACTTGTTAATGGAACTTTTGATGTTGGATATTTTATCAACTTTGTTGATTTCAACGTAATATTCCTTCTTGTTTCAATGATGATAATTGTATCAATTGCTACAAGAAGCGGTATGTTTAACTGGATTGCAAACGAAATGTTAAAGTTAACAAAAGGTAATCCAAAATTAATATTGATGTCATTAGCTGTATTTACAGCAATTGTTTCAGCATTTTTAGACAACGTAACTACAGTTATCTTAATCATGCCTGTTACTTTTGTTATCGCAAAAGAATTGGATATTAACCCAATTCCATTCTTAATTACAGAAATTTTAGCATCTAATATTGGTGGTACAGCTACATTAATTGGTGATCCGCCAAACATCATTATCGGAAGTGCTGCCGGACTTTCTTTCATGGATTTCATAAAAGAATTAACCGGTATTGTTGCTGCAATATTGATTATTAATGTTGGTATTCTTGCATTTATCTTTAGAAAACAATTAGTTGCAGCTAAAGAAAAAATGGAAAAAGTTGCACAACTTGATAACTCACATACAATTACAGACAAAGGTTTGATGATTCGTTCTGGACTTGTTTTATTGCTTGTAATCATCGGATTTATGCTACACGACATTACACACATCCAAACATGTGTAACAGCTATGGCTGGTGCTGCATTCTTATTATTATTTGAAAAACCACAAAAAATATTCCACGAAGTTGAATGGAACACAATCTTCTTCTTCATCGGTTTATTCATAATTATCGGTGGTTTAGAGCATGCTGGTGGTATCAAACTTATGTCAGAATGGCTATTGAACGTAACTAACGGTTCTCAAAAAGCTACAGCAATGATTATTCTTTGGGCTTCAGGTATTTTATCAGGTATAATTGATAACATTCCTTACACAGCAACAATGTCACCATTGTTAGTAGAAGTTCAAA
>OBLI01000883.1_pt1 | contig 31055 bp, 28 predicted proteins | sample 1519701 | NCBI WGS metagenome assembly OBLI01 (sample SAMEA3663005, study PRJEB22513) | pig gut metagenome | biome: pig gut; feature: pig-associated habitat; material: faeces | place: France | collected 2012 | reverse complement strand
AATTATTTTAGCATATTCTTTATAATTTTCAAAATTATTATCTTTATTTTTATCCAAAAATTCTTTTGAATCATCTCTTGCTTGTAAAAGTATTTTCATGTCTGTATGAAGATTTGCTATTTTAAATTGCATATCTCCACTTTGCTTTACTCCAAATAAATCTCCTTCTCCACGCATTTCATAATCTTTTTCTGTTATATAAAATCCATCGTTACTTTCTTCAAGTACTTGTAATCTTTTATTATTTTTATCTCCTATAAGTATACAAGTTGATTCATATTCATTTCTTCCTACTCTTCCTCTTAATTGGTGAAGTGTTGCTAGTCCAAAACGTTCTGCATCGTATATTATCATCATAGTTGCATTTTTAACATCTATTCCTACTTCTATTACCGTAGTAGATATTAATACATCTATTTTTCCTGATTTAAAATCATTCATTATTTTATCTTTATCAGTTTTTGATAATTTACCATGCATTATTGCAGACTTAATATTCTTATTGAAATATAAATCTATATTTCTTTTTATTTCATTTACTGTTGTTAAATCTATAACTTCAGAGTCTTCAATTAAAGGTGAAACTATATATGCTTGATGATGTTCATCTATTTCTTTCTTTAATAATTCATAAACATCTACAAGTTCTTTTTCACTTTTAACTATTGTCTTTATTTCTTTTCTACCTTTTGGTTTTGTTTTGATATTTGAAATATCCATATCTCCATATATTGTTAAAGCGAAAGTACGCGGTATAGGAGTTGCTGACATATATAAAGTATCTGGAAGAATACCTTTATTTTTAAGACTTGCTCTTTGATTAACACCAAATCTATGTTGTTCATCTGTTATAACAAGTCCTAAATTTTTAAATACAACGTTTTCACTTAAAAGTGCGTGTGTACCTATTAAAAAATCAATTTTACCTTTAGCAAGTTTTTCTATTACTTCATCTTTTTCTTTCTTTTTCATACTTCCTACTAATATATCTATTCTCATGTTAGTTCCTGAAAGTACATTTTTAATATTTTCATAATGTTGATAAGCTAATACTTCTGTTGGTGCCATTAAAGCTGTTTGATATTTTGCTAAATGGTTAATATATGCAGCTATTATTGAAATTATAGTTTTACCACTACCAACATCTCCTTGAATCATTCTGTTCATTCTTTTGCTTGAAGTCATATCATTATAAATATCTTCAATTGCTTTATCTTGATCTGGTGTTAATTCAAATGGTAAACTTCTTATAAATTCATTTACATCTTCTGGATCAATATTTCTAATATATTCTATTTTATTGTCTTTATTTAATTCTTTTAAATAATTTATTTTAAACATAAACTCAAATAATTCTTCATATTTTAATTTTAATTGTGCTTTTTTAACATCTTCTTTATTTTGTGGCTCATGTATTAGTTTTATTGCTTCTTTTTTTGAAATAAAGTTATATTTTTCATTTAAATAGTCTGGTATATAATCTATATAATCATCAAATATATTTAATGCTTCACTTATATATTTTTTTAAGGATTTGCTAGTAAGACCACTTGTTAAGTGATATACAGTTTCTATTGAACCTGTCGCAATTTTTTCAAATTTTATGTCAGATGCGATTACTGTATTTTTGAGTGCATCATATTTTCCAATTACTGTAATAGTTGTTCCTGGACGTAATTGAGTTTTTAAAAATGTTCTATTGAATATCATAACTGCTATCATTTTTTTATTGGACATTGCTCTAAATGTTAGAGCTGTCATATTAGCTCTAAACCTTCTTGATAATGGTACTGAATCTATAATACATTCAATTATAACATTTTGTTTATCAACACAATCTTTTATATTATCAAGAACTATTAAATCGTGTCTGTAAGGATAATATTCTACTAAATCTCTAATACTATTTACTCCTATATTTTTTAGAGTTTCTATTGTCTTCGGTCCTAATCCTTTAATAGCACATAAATTATTCAATGTTATCGCCTCCAGATAAATCTTCAATATTATATCATATTTTTAATAATAAAAAAAGAAGAAATTTAGTTTTCTTACATACCTGGTGCAGTACTTTCTAAATCTTCTTCTCCTAACGAACTATTAGTTCCTACATTACCATTACTATTTGAAATTCTATTTTTTAATTCTTCGGAATTAATATCTAATCTAATATTACTTTCTATATATTTTAAACAATCGGTTAGATTTTGGAAAAAGTTTCTAAATTGATTTAAATCTATATCATAACTGGTTAATGTAATATATAATTCACTTATAAAAGTTTCTAAAGTATAACTTTTTTGATTATCATCTTCTTCTATACATCTTGCATATTCTAATAATTCTTTATTAGATGCCTTGCAATAAAAACTTGGATCATCCATATTGTGATCATAAGAATCTTTAATTACTACTTTTCCTTTAGACATTTCTATATTTGAATGCATTATTCCATTTCTTATTTTAGTATAAATATTTTTATTTCTGATTTCAAAAGCATTCATGATTCCAGTATATAAATCTAAATATATTTTCTTCATTGCTTCTAATTTGTTAGCTGATTGTGGATAATTAGATATTTTTTGATATTTTCTATTAAATATTTTAATTTCTTTTTTTAATATACCAAGAGTTCCTGTAATATCATTTTCTTTTCCATTTTCATTTTTCTTTTTGAAGAATATTTGTAGTGATGGATTTTTTAGGTATCTAAAATGTAAATCTTTTTTTTCACTTAATAATAGACATAAATGATTATATACTAATGCTGTATTAACAACATTTCTTTCTAGTTTTCTATCTATAAGTGTCGCAATAGATAATAAAGAATCAACTATTTTATTAAGTAAATCATCTTCCATATTAAGTGAATCTTTTGAATTTAATGTCTTTGTTTTTACTCTTGTTCTTTTTTCTCTTAAAGTTTTTGTTGCTAATTCATTTAATTTGGTTAATGCAGTTTTGTATGCATTATTGAATAGCATTATTTCTTCTTCATTGCAATAATATCTTATTTCACTAAATTCTTCACTTAATTTTTCAAGTTCTAATCTTATTGCAGATAATACACACATTATAAAAAATTAAAAAATAGCAATTATTATTAGTATTGCTATCATATTTTTTCCTTTCTTAAAATCTAATTATTTTGTTAAGATAATCATTTTATATTTCAAAGTTTTCATAGTCCTCATCTTCTTTATATAAAATATGATAAGGAATTTTCAATTTTATACATTTTTCTAATTGTTCAAAAAGATATTCATAATCATCACACAGTGCTGTAGTAAAATCATCATTATAACCAAAAATATTTTTATATTCTTTTTCAAGTTCGCTTAACCTTTTTAATTCTTTATCAGGTTCCTTTTTTTCTAATTTATCTAACCAATTTATATTCATATGCTTTTTCCTTTCTTGATTAGTGAATCTTTAAAATGGTTATATGCATTGGAAACATTTGCTTTATATAACGCTATCAAATATTTCTTTTGGTACTATAGAACTATTCATAGTAAAAGTAATACTATCTTTAATTTGTTCATATAAGGAATCTATAATTATAATATTTTCTTCTTTATCCTCAAAATATAATGTTCTATTTTTACTATCAGTCTTAAACATTCTTTCTTTACTCATTATAAATTTAGCCATACTAAGCATAAAGTAATGTTCTATTTGTAGAGTTCCATTTTTATTATTTATAAATGATTCAGTTAATTCTCTTGATATTTTTAATAACTCTTCTCTACTCATATTAGACTCCTATAATAATGTTAACATTTTTATAAATTTAAGTAAATATGTTATAATGGTTATGGTGATATATATGGAATTAGAAGAATTAAGAGATGCAATGAGTGAACTTTCTTATGATGATATAGAATTTTTTGCTCATTTAACAGAAAGAGCAAATGGTCACTCTATTTGTGAGAATGGACTATATATTGATGATAATAAATTATCTAGTTGTGTAAATCCAGTGTTAAATTCATTTTATGACGATCCAGAACATTATATTGATTTTGAACTTGGTAATCCTCAAACAAGAGCTAAAGAAATAATGGTACTTATTGGATGTGAAAAAGATGCAGAAAGTAGATTAATTAAAAGGAATAATAATGGTCAAAGTGAATTTATTATTCCTAGTGAAAATGTTATTGGTTTTGTAGATTTAGATACTAAATATTTTAATAGTAATCCTAATTCAGAATATAGTATTGGCATGGGACAAAATTTATAAAATATTTAAAAAAGTCTTGACAAAATATACTTTTTTAATTAGTATATAGACTTACCAATTCACTATTAGGCGAATTGGTGCTAGTATCACACTAGCCAACCCCTTTTTATTCTTTTTTCCGGACTGTCCATCAGGGGGTGGCAGTCCTATTTTATTAAAAAAATAAAGAGAACTGATTACTCAGTTCCCTTTTTTTGTGTTTTCTAAATCTTTGAAATAATTGTACCTTGCGATAGAGTTATTCATATTTTCTTCATATAATCTTTCATATTCTTCTTTATTTTTAACTTCTAGATTTTTATATCTTAATTCTTTTCTAAATACTGCATCATAATTAGTAAAATCTGGTTCTTTTGAATCTACTGTTAATGTATCCGTATCAGGATTATATCTCATTAATAAGTTATAACCTATATCTACAAGAAGTTTTTGTTCATCAAGTGAATTAGTAAGTCCTCCATATATTCCTTGTTCAATACATGGACTATATGCGATTATTAATGATGGTCCATCGTGCTCATATGCTTCTTTCATTACTTTTAGTGTTTGCATCATATTTGCACCCATAGAGATACTTGCAACATATACATTTGGAATACTCATTGCAATTTTAAACAAATCTTTCTTTGTTTCAAGTTTTCCATTTGAAGCAAATTGTGCTACTCCACCAATTCTAGTTGATTTAGATTTTTGACCTCCTGTATTTGAATATACTTCAGTATCAAGAACCATAATATTTATATTTTCATTACTATGAAGAACATGATCAAGGCCACCATATCCTATATCATAAGCCCAGCCATCTCCTCCTAGAATCCATACTTTACGAGATGGTATATAATCAAGTAATACTCTTAATTCATTTGGAATTTCAGAGTGTTCTAACTTATCTTTGATAGCTAATGTTAAATCATCATTTTCCATATTGTCTATCCATTCTTTATAAGTTGCTTTAACTTCAGGGTCAACAATATCTTTTGTTTCATACATTATTTTTTTGATTCTTTCTCTCATTTTTTTGTATGACTTATGAATACCAAATCCAAATTCAGCATTATCTTCAAATAATGAATTCATCCATGGAATTTTATATGGTGTTAATGGGAGGCTACCTCCATATATTGAAGAGCATCCAGTTGCATTAGCAATTACCATGTTTTTTCCATAAAGTTCAGTTAAAACTTTAATATATCCTGCTTCACCGCAACCTGCGCAAGCTCCACTAAATTCAAAGTAAGGTTTCTTGAATCCTACTCCTTTAACAGTAAATTTGTTAAATGGAGTATCATTTTCTTGATTCTCAAATAGATAATCACTTATTCTATCTAATCTTTCATTATATTTTCCTCTTTCAAGTGCTTTTTCTTGTTGTTTACCAGGACATGCCTCTATACATAATCCACAACCTGTACAATTGGATTCTGAAACTGATATAAAGAAGTTTTTATTCTTTTCTCCTAAACTTTCTATAGTTTCACTCTTATCTATATGAGCCATTAAAAGCTCATTATCTGTAAGTGAATATGGTCTTATACATGCATGTGGACAAACGAATGAACATTGATTACATTCAATACAATTTTCTTTACACCATTTTGGTACTAAAGATGAAGTTTTTCTTTTATCACTTGCTGCAGTTCCTCCTTCAAATGTACCATCTTTATAATCAATAAAGTCTGAAACAGCGAGCATATTACCACGTAATTTTAATACTTCATCTGTAAAGTTCTTTTCACTTTGTTTGTCACTTGTTAATGTAAATATTCTGTTATCAATTTCTTCTAGATATTTTAAAGATTCATTAATAGCATTTATATTGTTTTCTACTACTTTAGTTCCTTTACTATTATATGTTTTTTCAATAAGATGTTCTAGATCTTTTATTTCTTCTTTATCATAACCTAATATTTTTAACATATACATACACATTACATTATTTATTTTTCCATGTAAGTTATATTTTTCATTCAATTCATCTAGGTTAGCTACATATACTTTTATATTTTTATCAAGTATTTCTTTTTTATTTTCATTACTAATTAATTTATTTAATTCCTCATCTGTTTTATTGCTTGATAAAAGTAATATTCCATTTTTCTTTATATCTTTTAAACAATAATATCTATTTAAATAAATATCTTTTGAGATAACTATGAAATCAGGAGATGTTAAAAAGTATGGAGCATTTATTTTGGTTTCTCCTACTCTTAGGTGTGATATTGTTACACCACCACTCTTTTTAGAATCATATTCGAAATATCCTTGTACATAGTTTTTATCTATATCTCCTAAAACTTTCATAAAGTTTTTAGATGCTCCAACCATTCCATCAGAACCAAAACCATATACTTTTATTTCTTTATAATCTGGTATATATTCTATTTCTTTTGATTCAATACTTAAGTGTGTTACATCATCAATAATACCTACTGTGAAATGATTTTTAGGATTATCACTGAATATATTTTCAAATACACCATTTATATCTTTTAGTGGAACATCTTTTGAAGAAAGTCCATATCTACCTCCATATACATGAATGTTTCTTGTTTTAACTGCTTCTACTACATCTAAATATAGTGGTTCTCCAATACTTCCTGCTTCTTTGGTTCTATCAAGTACTGCAATTGTATCTACAGTTTTTGGAAGTACATTTAATAAGTATTTAGTACTAAATGGTCTATATAAGTGAACTTCTACTAGCCCTACTCTATGTCCTTTTCTATTTAATAAATTTACTACTGTTCTTATAGTATCACAAACTGAACCCATTGCTACTATTACATGAGTCGCATCTTTAGCACCATAATAGTTGAATGGTTTATATTCTGTACCAGCAAGTTTATTTATTTTTTCCATATTTCTTGCTACTATATCTGGCATATCATCGTAATATTTATTTCTTACTTCAGTATTTTGAAAATAGACATCTCCTGTTTCTGAAGTACCACGAGTTATTTCTTTTCCTATATTAAGAGCTCTATTCTTAAACTCATAAATTTTGTCATAATTAACTAGTTTTAATACTTCACTTTCATCTAGAAGTGATACCTTGTTAAGTTCATGACTTGTTCTAAATCCATCAAAGAAATGAACAAATGGAAGAGAACCCTCTATAGCTGATAAATGAGTTACTATTGCCATATAGTATGCATCTTCTACTGATGTTGATGCTAACATACAGAAGCCTGTACTACGTGTAGCATATACATCTTGATGGTCTCCAAATATTGAAAGAGCATGTGTTGCAAGCGAACGTGCTGCTACATGAATTACTCCTGGCAACATTTCTCCTGCCATTTTATACATTGTTGGTATCATTAAAAGTAAACCTTGTGATGCAGTGAATGTTGTTGCAAGACTTCCTGCTTGAAGTGCTCCGTGTGATAAAGCTGCAGCACCCGCTTCACTTTGCATTTCAATTACTGAAACAGTATCATTAAATAAATTCTTTTTACCTTCAGCACTCCATTTATCGGTTAATGTTGCCATTGGACTAGCTGGTGTTATTGGATAAATTCCACATACCTCACTAAAAAGATATGACCCCATTGCACAAGCTTCATTTCCATCTATAATATAATTTTTCTTCATATCATCACCATATTCATTATATTACATTTTTATAATAAAAAAAAGAATAGTTTTTACTTCATAAATTTTTTATTTATTGTTTTTGAATTATTCTTTTAAACTTATATTCACTATTGTTAATAAATTCATCAATTAGTTTACTTTCTTCTTTTGTTTCTGCATAAGCAGTTATAGCAAGTGTCTTTTCCCAATCTTTTGTATATCCATCAGTAGTTAAATTTGTTATTTTATGTTCTTTTAGCCAGTCTCTAAATTCCATCATAACTTCTTTATTATCGTTTAAAATAATATTTACATATGTTCTATCTTTAGAAAATTTATTACTTATCATGAGTGCTAGTAAAGTTCCTATTCCACTTGCGATGGCTATTACATAAATCATTATTTCACTACCGCTATCACTAACGGCGTCAATTAATTTATAAAATATTATTTGACTTATAACTACAGTAAGTGAAGCAATAAATGCTTTATTCTTTTGTATAAGAATTGTTTTACCAGTTCCTAAAATATTGTCTATTACTTTTATAACAAATACTACTAATAAATTGATAATAAACGCTTTCATTAAATCATCTCCTTCTTTAAGCGTGAGTTAACATAATAACATATTATTTATTTTATTGCAAATAAAAAGAATAGTTTCCTATTCTTTATTAACTAATTATTTTTTTGTGAAATATCCTGGTGTACTAGCTGCATCTATTCTTGCATATGTTTTATCTATATATGAACTATTATATTTTGTGCCATTACCACCTACTAGATTGCTTGAACCGATAAACATGTAATTACTACTTGTTACATTTGTTGTTACAAATTTATCACCTGCATATATAGTCTTCAAGTTAGGGCACCAATAAAACATATTACCCATATTAGTTACCTTACTTGTGTCAAAACTACTTAAATCTAATGTCTTTACTTTTGCACCTTCAAACATTCCGTACATACTTGTTACATTTGAAGTATTAAATTTTTCTAATCCGATAATATTTGTCGCTTTAGTTTCCCAGAACATACGAGTCATTGTAGTAACATTTTTTGTGTTAAATCCGCTTAGATCTAGTTCTGTCACATTTGTACCTGTAAATGTACCACTCATATCTGTTACATTGTTTGTATTCACATTTTTTCCAAAAACAATTGATTTAGCACTACAATTTTGAAACATTCTTCCCATACTTTTAAGACTACTTAAATCGAAACTACTTAAATCTAGGTTTTCTGCACTGCTATAATTAAACATTTGAGTCATGTCTGTTACTTTTCTTGTATCGAATTTATTTAATCCAATAATTTTTGTTGCCTTGTTTAACTCAAACATTCCAAGCATTTTTACTACTTTGCTAGTATTAAATGAACTTAAATCCAAAGTATCTGCATAACTACCATAAAAAGTATATGTCATATCTATAACATTGCTCGTATCAAAGTTTAATAAATCTAGTTCTTTCGCTTTACTTGATTTAAAAGTTCCCCACATGTATCTAACTTTACTTGTATCAAAGTTTTTTAATCCTATTATTGATGTTGCCATTGAATTTTCAAACATACTGCTCATAGTAGTTACTTTACTTGTATCAAAATTACTTAAATCTAGTTCTGTTGCTTTGCTGTATGCAAACATACCACTCATACTTGTTACATTACTTGTATCAAAATTAGATAAATCCAAACTCTTAGTTTCGTTGTCAACAAACATATTTTGCATTGATCTTATATTAGTGGTATTAAAACTACTAAAATCTATTGAAACTGGTTTACTTGTATGGAACATTGAATCCATTGAAACAACAGGTTTATCATTTATATATGTGCATAGTTTAGTAGTTACTGGTGCGGTACTTTCACCATCTGTTAATTGAACACCCCAACCATCTATATAAATATTATCCCATCCAAAACGTCCTCCGGCTTCTTGTTTATATCTATAAGTATATTGACCATTTACATACTCTGCACCTTGCACAAGTTTTCCATCAAATGTGCAATTTGTTGCTTTTGGCACGTTTGGGGTGTATTGTGAACATTTATAACCATCTAGATTTCCTTCTTCTAAATCATCAATAGATAAGTCTTCTAATTTCTTGTTATTATCTAAGCTAGCTACCCATTCACCATTAGATACCTTCATAGATTTTACTTTTCCTTGACCATTTAAAATTACACAATATTTTAATTTTTCTCCGGTCATATCTAATTTTGTATTATCTTCTGAATTTATTACTTTTGATGGAGTTCCAGTTATTGAAGAAGATATATAATTTTTTTCAACCTCAGAATATAATTTCTTAGTTTCAGTTAAAAATGCTTCTTTCTTAGCTTTTGTATACATATTTATTACATTAGGAAGTGCTATTATTACTAATATTGCTAAAATTGCTATTACGGCAAGTAACTCTACTAATGTAAAACCTTTTTTATTTTTCATATTATTCACCTAGAATAAGTATAATATGTACCCTCTTACGAGTCAATATTTTTACTAATAACCTTTTCTAATTTTAGTGATAAACAAATGTATTTCTTAAATAAAAAGACATATACTTTTTGTACATATCTTTTATTTTCTATCGATTTCTTCTTTACTTGCTTTTATGTCTCTTGAAATAAGTATTATTATACATGCGATTGCACACATTGAGATAATCATACATATTGCAAGATATAATTTTTTATTATCTTTTTCTTCTACTTTTGGTTCTTCTTTTGTAGGTTCTTCTACTACTGGTACTTCTTTATCTTCTTCTTTTTCTGTTTTACTGACAATTAAATAATATTCATTAGTATCCCCTTCATTGTTTTTTGTTTCAATTACTACTAGATTCTCACCTATTTTTAAATTTTCATTTCCTTTAATTGTTACATCATATTCACTTTCATAATCAATAAGAATGCTATCTTCTGTACTAGGAATTACTACATGATAAGTATTAACATTTGGATCAAATGTTTCGATCATATTATATTTTAGAACTCTTAACCCTTTTAATTCTGGATAACCATCATAACTATATTTATTTACTTTTATTTTATAGACTTGTTTAGTTCCATCTACTGATGTTGAGGTAATCTTAACAGTCGTAGTATTCTTTGCTAAATTTATTTTATTGTCAATACCAGAAACTACGCAGTTATTTGTTATACATCTTGCATAAACATTAATAGCTTCGCTATTTGTATAAACCTCATATTCATAAATTCCAGGATTAAAACTTGGACTTAAAGTTAATTCTTCTCCATCTTCATTTTCAACACTTATTGAAGTTAAATTAGAATCTTGTTTTTTGATACCATTAGAATTTATATCATAATTAAGAAAGAAGTTCTCAGTGTTATCAAATGTTAATGTTTCTCCATCAGTTTTAGCTATATAATTTGTGTTATCTTTTAAAAGTTCTATATATGTGTTTTGGTTTACTACGTTGTCTTTGACTCTAAAGCTTAGTTTTGCGATTATATTACTATATTCATCATCTTCAAACTTTTCATTTGAATTTTGTTCTATAGTATTTCTTACCGACAAATTAATAATTGAAGAGTATGTCTTATAATTTGTTACTTCCCAACCATCTTGTAACTTTATATAATCATTATCAGTTTTTACTAGCTCAAATATATAAGGGTTATAGAAGAATTGTGCATTATAACTTTCCATAATTCCATCTACGTCTTCTGTTCCGAAGTTAGTAAGTAAATAAACAGTTACCACATCTCCTTGTTTCACAACATAACTTTCATTAATATCTTTTCCTAGAAATATGTATCCAGGTTCAGCATAAATAACTAATGGAAATAATAACATTATTAATAAAAAAATTTTCTTTTTCATATGTTCACCTATTCTATTAAAATGTTATCATAAAGAACCATAAAAATCAATTTTAATATTAATATACTTTAGTTAAATTTTCTAATTTCATTAATTCATTTACTTCACATGTTATAGTAATTCCATCTATTTTTATACCATTTAATTCATAATATATTTTATCTTCAATTGATTTATCTTTTATAAAAGTTTTTACTAGTTCATTTATGTCTCTTGCATAATATTTTTTATCTTCAACTATATAGTTCATCACATCTACATTAACATATTTTAATATATCATCTAATTCATTAGAATTTATACTTTTAAAATAAACTTTAAAAGTATCTTCTACGTGTATATTTGTTTTATCATAGTGAAGAACTTTATCACTATTTGAGTCTATTTCATTAATATTAAAAACTATAAATAAAGTAATAAATATAAGTGTTTTTAATATTAATTTTTTCATGTTATCACCATTTATAGTTTGTTCATTTTGATTATAAAAAAAATACCAATTTATGGTATTTAATGAATATATTTATAACTAAGTATTCAGGAATAGTATATCATCAAAAAAGTAGAACTATGTCTACTTATTTTTCTTTGTTTCTTTGTTTGATTTTAATTCTTCTAATGCTTTTAATACTTTTTTATTTTGAATAGCATTAACTGTTATGATTGCAGCTGTAGCTACTACTACGAATCCAAAAGTCCACCAAATTGTTTTTACATATGGAGCGTTTTCTGCTTTTTTAACCTCTGCTTCATAGTTCTCTGCTTTTTCTAAAATATCAACTCTATCAGATGCATTTTTATCATATTCTGTTTTGATAGCTGTTTTAATTGCATCATTCCAATCAGATATATATCCTGGGTATACTGTTTCACCTATAATGATATATGGAACTCCTCCTGCTTCTTCACCAGTTGCTGTAGCTACTTTATTAAATAAAGTATTGTTTTCTTCATTTTCCCAAACTTCAAATGAAACTAATTTAAAATATTTTCCATATTCATTTGAGATAGAATTTAAAAATTCTAAAAATGATCTACAATAAGCACAACCTTGACCCCTAAACATATAAATAGTTATTTGATTATCTGTTTCTTTATAATCTTTATTTTTTAACTCTATTGATTCTGCAGCTAAAGTATCTTTGAAATTCTTATGTTCATATTCATCTATTAATGATGCATTAGCAGTCAAAGGTAATAGAATTACACCTAAAGTTACAAGAAATGTTAAAATTTTCTTTTTCATTTTACGTCCTCCAGTATAATTTTAATTTATTTTTAATTAAAAAACAATATTTTTCACTTATTTTTCATTTCTCTTTTTATCCATTCAATTATCACATCTACTATATAATCAATTTCTTCTTTTGTTAATTTTCTTTTTTCTTCAATTCCATGCCATTTATGTAGACATCCTCTACAGCATGTTGCGGTAGCATGTTGAGCAACAAATACAGGATGTCCTTTCATTGGAGTTTGCTTTCCATCATTTGGTATATTTGCATGACTTAGTCTTTTTTTAACAAAATCATATGCATGCTCTCTTATTTTATCTATACCTTTATCACTAACATATTTTATTTCTGGTTCATGTAAATGGAAATTGCTTCTAAAAGCAGATTTTGATAATTCATCAAATAATTCATCTATGTTTTTCATATAATCACCTATTATTATTTTAACATAAAAATTAAAAATGAGAAATAATTCTCATTTTATTCCATTCTATGTACTAAAGCATCCAATGAAGCTTTTTGTTTTGCAGATTCTAACAATATATTCATGTCACTTTCATTAGTATTTAAATCATTTTGTAATAATCTAATAATTGTTGATTCTATTTCTATTGGTAAATTATTTGGTAATATATCATTATCAATATAATTTTGAATAGCCATGTTGGCTATTATTACTAAACTGCGGTTTCTAGGAGATATTTTTAATTCTTTTTTTTGTTTTTTACCTAATTCTTTTAATCTTTTTAAAGTGAATGTTTCATTATTACTTAATGTTATTTGTATTGAATTTGCCTTTGCTACTATATCTTCTATTTCTTGCTTTAATTTAATAAATTTTTCATATTCTGACTTTTGTATTTTAACTGATTTTATTAATGAAGAAGTTAATAATAACATATTTATTAATCCTAAAAGTGGTAATACAATCATAACAAATATATTTAATATTGCTATAAAAGGTATTAATAAATTACTTTTGTTTGATTTTTTACATTCATCTATCAATCCAGATTCTACTTTTGATAAACCTTCTAAAAGTTGTTCTTTTAAATACATTATTTTAAACATTGTTTCTTTTAAATAATATTCCGATAGATTCTTTTCTTCTATTACGTCATCAAATATAGAGTTTGCTTCTTTTTCAACTTGGTTTATTGTATAAACACCAAGATCTATTTTAGATAACTCTTCTCCCCCTGTTGATTCCTTCATATTTCCCCCTTTAAAAATATGCCAAATATTATAACATACTTTTTCTAACAAATCAATTTTATTATTTTTTTTAGTTTTTTATAATATATTCTTTTATAACTTAATTATCAATCAAAAAAGTGCTTTTATGTAGCACTTATTTAGTCAATATTAACTCCTTTATTAACTGTTTTTAATCCTATTATGTATTCTAATACTATAAGAATTAAATATGTTATCATTCCGATTAATAATACTGTTTTAAATACACTTAGAGTAAATGTTGTACTTGTAAATATACTCATAATATCACTATTAAATAAACCGCTTATATAAATAACTAATAATATTATTATTGATAAAGCCATATATACTAAGAATCCATATAAACAACTTTTTAACATTTTATTATTGTTTGTTTTATGCCCAAGAATAATACCAATGTAACCTGTTAGTAAAATGAATATAAATTCTAAGAATATTAGTGTAAATATTTGTAATATTAAACTTGTAATACTACTTTCATAAATAGAAGCTACTAGGTTAAGGCTATTTTTTAATAATTCTATATTTTCTTTTGAATAATAACATATTAGAATAGTTACTGCTATTACTAGTGTTGAAGTTAACATTGTAATAATACCGCATAGTACTTTAGATAAATATAATGTACTCTTTTTAACTGGAAGAGTGTGTGTTAAATAAGACTCATCTTTATAGAAATTCAATACTAGTCTTGCCCATACTCTCATCAAGTTATTAATGATAACACTTACTATCATTGAGATAGCTATACCGTTATTAATCTTAGATAATATTAACATAATACCTGAATTATCAAATATACCACATATTCTTCCAAGTAAAGCGAAGAATAATGATAAAGTATAGAATATTATTAAGTTTTTATAAGTAAATTTTAAATCATATTTTAATACTTTTAAGAGCATTTGAATGTCCTCCTAAAGATTTCATCTATTGATGATTTTTCTTTTTTACGAAGTTCATCAGCAGGAGCTGTTAATATTATTTTTCCTCTATCAATAAATATAACTTCGTCTAATATCCTTTCTATATCAGATATTAAATGTGTTGATATTATTACACTACTTCCTTCTTTAAAATTTGAAAGTATAGTATCTAATATATAATCTCTAGTTGCTGGGTCTACACCACCTAATGGTTCATCAAGTATATAAAGATCAGCATCTCTACTCATAACTAGTATAAGTTGTAATTTTTCTTGCATACCTTTAGACATTTTTGATATTTTTTGATTTATATCTAAATCTAAATCTTTAATTAATTTTTTAGCCTTTTCAATATTAAAATTATCATAAAATTCATCAAAATAATTAAGTGTGTCTATTATTTTCATTTCTTTATCTAAATAAGTTCTTTCAGGTAAGTATGAAATAATTTTCTTTGATTCTACTCCCGGGTGTTTTCCTTCAATAAGTATTTCACCACTAGTTGGAGTAAGTAAATCATTAATAAGTTTTATTAAAGTTGTTTTTCCTTGCCCATTTTTACCTAAAAGTCCGACTATTTTACCTCTAGGTATTATTAGGTTTACATCTTTTAGAATCTTTTTGTTATCAAAACTTTTTGATAAGTTTTTGCACTCTAAAAGTTCCATATTATTTTCCTCCTAATTCCTGCAAGTACTTAATTGACTCTTCATAAGTTATACCTATACTATTCATAGAATTTAAATAATCATTAACTTTTTCTTTTGCAAGTTTTTCTTTTATTTTGTTAATAACCTTTTTATCTTCAGTAACATATTTACCATTGGTTCTTTCAGTATAAATTAGTTTTTCTTGTTCTAATTCTACTAAAGCTTTTTGCATAGTATTTGGATTAACTTTGTAGTAAAATGCTAGCTCTCTTACAGAAGGTAATCTACTACCTATGCTTAATTTACCTGATACTATATCAACTCTTACTATATTAACAAGTTGAATATATATTGGTATATTATTGTCGAATGTATAACTCATTTGAACTCCTTTCGTTGTATTACTTGCATAATACAATAATACTATTATATATAAATTATGTCAATAGAAAAGTCAAATTAATTTGACTATATTTTTATAAATTCATAATCATTTTCAGTATAATTTAATATCTTTTCTATATCTTCAAGTTTTAGCCATATAGATGCGGTATTTTCATTAGGGTGTACACCAATTTCTTTAAACTTTTTAATATCTTCGTCTATTAAAACTTTAACAATATGATTAGTATCATTTAATACTCCTAGAACTGTAACAGAGCCCTTATGAAGACCAAGATATTTTTCTAAATCTTCTTCACTTGCGAATGTTAAAGGTCTAAGTCTTAAATTATTTCTTAATTCTTTTAAATTAACTCTTTTATTTCCAGCAATTAATACTAAATAATAGTTTATTTTTTTGTCATCTCTTATAAATATATTCTTAACTATTTCATCTTCGTTTTCTAAGTTTAATTCTGCCATTTCTTCCATAGTGAAAACTGCTTTATGATCTACTTTTCTATATTTAACATTCAATTCATCTAATTTTTTATAAACGTTTTCTTTCTTTGTGTACATAGATCCTCCATATAAAAATGCAATGTTATTTCTTCATTGCATTTATTATATCAAAGTTCTTTATAAAGTTAAATAATTTAACATCTTTGTACTTTTCTATTATTTTATAAATTAGTAATGTTATAAAGTATGCTACAGTTGCTCCGACTAATCCTGATATCATACCACCTATTACATCTGTTGGATAATGAACCATTAAGTAGTTTCTTGATATACCCATCAAGAATATAAATAGTATACACCAATACTTTTTCTTTGTTTTAGCAATATATACTAATGACATCATTGCCGCTGTAATAGCTGTTGTGTGACCACTTGGAAATGAGAAATCACTTTCAGTAACCATACCTGCATATTGCCACCAATCTTTATATTCAATACCACTCATATATGGTCTAGGTCTTGCTACCATATCTTTTAAAATAAAATTAGTTAATATTGCTCCTGCTCCAATAGCACCAAACATACAAATTCCAAACTTTCTTGTTTTCTTAAATAACATTAAGAATATACTAAGCAAAATAAGGAATATACCTTTTTCTGCGAAAAGACTTATAAACTTAAATAACCAATTTAAATTACCATTTGTTAATAAAGCAAGCTCATGTAAAACACTTAATATAGCATGATCAAATCCATTAAATGTAGTATTTAACCACTCTGCTACAGTTGTTAACTCCATATTTACCTCCCACTACATTATTATTTTACATTTATAACTTATTTAAAACAATAATATTACTTATTCTTTACATTTTTATTATCAATTATAGCAAGTAAGCTTCTAAGTCTTATAGTTACTGCTCCCATATTAGATATTTCATCTATTTTTATTTGAGTATAAACTTTATCTTTACTTTCTATTATTCTTCTTACTTCATCAGTAGTTACTGCATCTACTCCGCAACCAAATGAAACAAGTTGAACTAAGTTCATATTCTTATTAGATTCACTTACATATTTAGCGGCTGCATATAATCTTGAATGATAAGTCCATTGATTCATTACTTTTGTTTTAAATGGTTTTACCTTATGACTAATACTATCTTCAGTTATAACTACTGCTCCAAGAGATGTAATAAGTTTGTTAATACCATGATTTACTTCAGGATCTACATGATATGGTCTTCCACATAATACAATTATTGGCATATCTTTTTGTTCAGCAATACTTATAAATTCTTCTGCTTTAGTTCTAACTTTTAATAAATAATTATTGTATGCTTCATAAGATTTATCTACTACTTTTTTTAATTTTGATTCAATTACTTCTATACCATAATATTTAATAATTGTTTTTATTCTTTTTAGAAATTGTTTTTTGTCTGCTAGACTTACAAAGTCATCTATAAATGTTTCTTTATTTAAATTATTTACATTGCCTCTTATTACTTGTGGATAGTAAGCAACTACTGGACAATTATAATGATTTGTTCCAAGTTTTTCGTCAAAGTTATAACTCATACTTGGATAAAATATATAGTCTACATTGGAATCTATCAAATATTCAATATGTCCATGCACTAATTTAGCTGGATAACATATTGTATCTGACGGTATAGTTTTTTGTCCTTTTAAATATGTGTTTCTAGTTGAGAATGGCGAAACTATTACATTTAATCCTAGTGACTTAAAGAATGTATACCAAAATGGTAATAATTCGTACATATTTAGAACTAGAGGTATTCCTATAGTAGTTTTATTTTCACTAATATCATTATTCATGAATTCTTTTAATAATGATTGTTTATACTCATATAAATCATAGTGTTCTTGATTTATACCGTTATTAAGTGGCTTAGAACATCTATTACCTGCGATAAATCTTCTTTTTTTATCAAAAGTATTTATTACTAAATTACAATGATTAGTGCATCCATTACAATTTATATTTCTTGTTTCATAATTAAATTTCTTTAATTCTTCTATAGTTAGTATTTTACTTTTATCACCATTTTTTTCTTTTGAATATAAGGCACTTCCGTATGCTCCCATTAAACCTGAATATTTTGGTCTAGTAACATTATGTCCTATTTCTTTTTCAAATGCTCTTAGTACAGAATCATTTAGAAATGTTCCGCCTTGTACTATTATATTTTCACCTAAATCTTTAGGGTTTGCACATCTTATAACTTTATATAGGGCATTTTTTACTACACTCATTGATAGTCCTGCAGCTATACTTTCTACTGATGCACCATCTTTTTGAGCTTGTTTTACTGAACTATTCATAAATACTGTACATCTTGATCCTAAACTAACTGGACTTTTAGCATAAAGACCTAAATGGGAAAATTCTTCGGTAGTATACCCTAATGCTTTTGCAAATGTTTGTAAGAATGAACCACATCCTGAAGAACAAGCTTCATTTAAATATAAACTATCTATAGAACCATTTTTGATTTTAAAACATTTTATATCTTGTCCACCTATATCAAGTATAAAATCTACTCTAGGATTTATTTTTTTAGCTGCAGTATAGTGTGCTATAGTTTCAACTACTCCGTAGTCAATATTAAATGCGTTTTTTATTAGTTCTTCTCCATAACCTGTTACAGCGCAAGATTTTATATTAATATTGGGATACTTTTCATATAAATCTAATAAATATTTTTTTACAATTTCAATTGGACTTCCTTCATTTGATGAATAAAATGGATTAAATATATTTCCTTCATCATCACAAAGAACCATCTTAATTGTAGTGCTACCTGCATCTATTCCTAAATACATATTTTTACTCGGTTTTTCTAATTCTTTTATAGATGTATCGTTGTGTCTTTTTAAGAATTCTTCATATTCTTTTTTATCTTTAAAAAGTGCATCACTTTTTATATAGTTATTTTGTTCTTTAAATTTCTTAAATTTATTTTCTAGATTTATTAGTGTTGTTTCTTCTTTAACGTTTGCGAGTACCGAGCCTATTGCTACAAAATATATTGCATCTTCAGGAAGAATTCCTTTAGTGTTTAAAACTTCATCAAAACTATTTCTAAGTTCACTATAAAAATATAATGGCCCACCTAAATATAAAACGTTATTACCTATCTCTCTTCCTTGTGATAAACCTGATATAGTTTGATTTACTACTGCTCTAAATATACCTGCTGCTATATCTTCTTTTCTAACTCCTTGATTTAGTAGAGGCTGAACATCTGATTTAGCAAATACTCCACAACGAGATGCAATATTACATATTTTTTCGTGATGACTTGATAGTTCGTTTAATTCTTCACCTGTTACATTTAGTAAAGATGCCATTTGATCTATAAATGCACCTGTTCCACCAGCACAGCTTCCATTCATTCTCATTTCAAATCCACCTGTTAAAAATAGCATTTTAGCATCTTCTCCACCTAATTCAATTACTGTCTCGGTATTAGGATAATATTTATTAACAGCAATCTTTTCTGCATAGACTTCTTGAACAAATGGTATTTTTAAACTTTCAGCATATCCTAAACCTGCTGAACCAGAAATTGTTACTGTAATTTTATCGTTGTTTATAATATTTTTTAATTCGCTTAATATTTTTAATACAGCATTTCTTATCTCAGAATAGTGACGTTCATATTTCTTAAATAATATATTTTCTTTTTCATCCATTACTATACATTTAATAGTTGTAGAACCTATATCAAAGCCTACTCTTTTCATATTATTTATCACCTTCTTCTGCGATAGCTAGCATTAATTTAATTCTATTTTCTTGATTTACTTTTGAAGCTCCCGCATCATAATCTATTGGAAATATATTAGCATTTGGATATAGCATTCTAAGTGTTCTTATTGTACCTTTTCCAACAATGTGATTAGGAAGACATCCGAATGGTTGTGCACAAATTATATTATTGTAACCATTTTCTATTAGTTCAGCCACTTCTCCTGGTAAAAGCCATCCTTCACCCATATTTACTCCTCTATCAATTACATTTTCTGCTAATTTTTTAATTCTTTTAAATGGTGCTGGACAAACAAATTCAGGATATGGTTTTAATGCATCCTCCATATCTTTTTCCCAAGAAGATGCGATAGACTCTACGGTCTTTCCTGCATATAAACTTACTCTATTTTTTCCATAATATTTATGGTTTATTTCTCCATCAGAAAAACAGAATTCAAAGAATGCTAGTACACCAGGCACCATATATTCGCACCCTTCTTTAAGTAAGAATTCTTCTAAATTGTTGTTACCGAAAGGAGAATATTTTACATATATTTCTCCTACGATACCAACTTTTTTTAACTTCTTATCTACTCTTTTAATTTCATGAAAACTTTTAGCAATACTCTTTAGATTCTTTTTCATACTTCTATTATTTAAACTTTTTTTAGAGGCAAAATCAGTTGTTAATTTATTAATCCAACAGTCAACTAATTTATCAGTTTCACCTTTTTTCTTTTCATAAGGTTTTACTTGATTTTTTAAAAGCATTAAAAAGTCTCCATATATAATTGCTCTTAGAGACATATACATCATCATTGGAGTTAATTTAAAGCCACTACATTTTTCTATGTTACTTGTGCTTACTGATATAACTGGTATATAATCATATCCCATATTTTCTAAAGCTTTTCTAAGCAAGCAGATATAGTTGGATGCTCTACATCCACCACCAGTTTGAAATTGTATTAGAGCTACTTTATGAGTATCATATTTACCACTTTTTAGTGCATATAGTTGTTGACCTATCGCACATATAGCTGGGTAACAAATATCATTATGTAAGTAACTAAGCCCAGTATCAATAACATCTTTTCCTTCATAGTGAAGAACTTCTACATTGTATCCATATAATGCGAATACTTTGTTTAGAAGTCTCATATGCACTGGAAAAATATCTGGTGCTAAAATAGTATGAGTTTTTTTCATTTCTTTTGTAAATTCTACTGCCATATATGTCTCCTTCTAATTATTTTTTCTTTTCTTTGAAGATTTTTACTGATGTAATAACTGTTATCAAACTAAGAATACCTTCTACTAAAAGGTTAGCTCCAAGTAATATAGTTAGTACTATTCCACTTTCACTAGGTTTTACCATTAAAGTAATTCCACAAATACATGCTAATACAGCAAATATTAAGATTAAGTACCACTCATGAATACCAAATTTACGTGCTTCATTTGATATGTGCATCTTAAACATACTATCTGTAAATATTGATAAGCCTAATGCAATACATATAAAATTAATAAATCCAACTGGGCGTACTAAAATAATAATTCCAAGTACTATTAGTAAGATACCAAATGGTAAATCATACTGGAATGCTAGACGATATAAATCATTTGAAAAATAACCAAATAACTTAATCATACCAAATACTATTAAAAGAATTGCACACATTATAACCAATATAGTTTGTGAAAATGCTGGATTTATCATAAGCACTAAACCTAAAATACATAGTATTATAGATATAATTATATAACTTGTTTTAGCTATACGTATAAACTTATTCATCTTAATCCCTCCTTTCATTATATAAGTAGTATAAACTCATAAGCTAACTTTTAAAATGAACAATTTTTTTATGATGTTTAATTTTTAGACAAATGATATTAAATGCATAAAAAAAGAATATTAATTAGAATGTTTATTTATGAACTCTATTAATATTTCTTTAGTTATCTTAGTGTATGTTACATATTCTTTTATATATTCTTCATCTAGATTTCTTGATAACCAGTCTATACAAAATCCAAAGAATTGACATTTTATAAAACTTATCAAAAAATTTTTATCTTTATCACTTATACTCATATTCTTAGTAACACTATTTATAAGTGTTCTAACTGTATATTCACATGTTTCCATTATGAATCTTTCATAAATATTTTTATCTAAGTAATTATATATATTAAGTATAATTTTTTTGTTTTCAAGTACATATTTAATGGCTACTTCAACTGCCATATCTAAAGAATCAATAGTTGGGTAGTTCTTAATTAATACATCAGTTTCTTCAGTAATAACATTCTCTAATAAATCATTTATATCTTCGTAATGATAATAGAATGTATTTCTATTCACTCCACATTCATCAACAATATCTTTTACTGTTATTTGATTAAATGGTTTTTCTTTTAGTAAAGATATAAATGTGTCTTTAATTGCTTTCTTAGTAAAGTTTGCCATATTTACCTCTTGTTAAACTCACATATTATTTTTATTATGTCACTTGAGTGTAATTTAAATTTTATATCAGATAATATCTTAGCATTTTTTAATTCTTCTGTTGATATTGGGTTTAACTCTATTATCTTATCAAGTTCATCATTAGTAAAAATATAATATGCTGGAACATTCATTGATTTAGATTTTTTTGTTCTTAGTTCAATAAGTTTATCTCTTAGCGTTTTATTATCTTTTGGTAATTCCTTTTGTTCAGGTTCTTTAGTAACTTCTATTTTATCATTAGAAATATATTTCTCATATTTTTTTGCTACACTTGTGTATTCATTTGTATTAACTTCAACAAAAAATTCAGCAAAACTTTTCATATCTTTTTGTTTAGCTAATAAATCTCTATCATAATTATTAATATCATTTTTGATGTAGTTTAGTAGTTGATCTACTCTAACTATATGACTTTTTATTTCTCTAGGAGCATATTTTACATTTACTATAGATTTTGGATTAGAGATAACAACTAGTGGTTTATACCATAAGGTATCAAATTTTTTTTCTTGAATCTTTACCATTAATTTATTATTAGCACTAATCCACCTTTTCTTTAATACTTCCATATGTCTGCATGCTTGAGTATATGGTGAATAAATTGCTTCTTTATATTTTTTACCATTTAATTCATATTCTCTTACAAACTCTCCAGTGTGACTTACGGTTATATTTCCAATTAGATTTTTGCATTCAACTAAATATGTGAATCCCCTACTGACAATTACATAATCTATTTGTGCTTTTAAATCTTCAAAAGGAACAGTTACATCATGAACTACATACATTCCTAAATTAGAATTCTTTAGTTCAAAAGCGATATCTTTTTCACCTTGCAATCCTTTTTTTAATAGTAATATATCTTTATCTATCTCATTTGTATATTTTAATTTTGGTCTTATTTCTTCTAATTCTTTTATTTGTTTTTCTAAGTTGCTGTCTTCTTTTAAAAATATTGTTTCATTGAATCTTTTAAATAGTTCCATGTCATCACCTTTTAAATTATAACATACTTTGTTATAATATTTCTATAAGGGTGAGCCTATGAAAATGTATGACTATGACAAAACTATTAAGAAACTTAAGCTTGAAGAATTAGATGAAGTAGAAAAATTAAAAAGAGTTATAAAGTGTTCTAGTGATTGCTATGATACTTTAATTAGATTTTATAATTATTATTTAACTTTAATAGAAAAGAATGATGATTTGGATGATTTTGATGATGATATTAAGAGTATTAAAAATAGTAAAGTAAAGACTACGAAAGGATATTTAGATTTAATTAAAAAGATTATTAATACTACTAATGAAATAGCTAATGAAACTATAGAGTTAAATTCTAAATTGCATAAAAAAGAAAAAGCCATAAAAAAGAATAAAAATAGTCTACTAAGAAATCTACTTATCGGTTCTTTGTTTGGAAGTAAAAACACAAAGAAAAAAGTTAATAAATCTAAGGTGGAATTTCATGAAGAGGAAGAACTTGAGGATGACGATTTTCATTATGAAGATCCAGATTAAAAAAAGTTTTTAAAACTTTTTTATTTTGTTTATATAAACCTTTTCATTATTATATTTATCACAGTAATAAATATAATTATTTTTTTCTAGTAAATTTATTAAATCTTTATGATTAGTGTAAAGTGTTATATATATTTCATTTACATTATTCTTAAGTGCTTCGTTGTATGCTAATTCTAAATATTTAGTTCCAATATTTTTAAACTTAACATCTACTTTTAAAGTACATATTTTTAATCTTTTTGATGGTTTAAATTCTTTATTGAAGTCTTTGTAGTTTTCGCTTTTATCTTCTATTTTTAGGATTAAAATAGATGCTATCTTATTATCTTGAAATGTTATATAAGCTTTTCTATCTAGATGATTATTAAACCAAATAATAAAATCTTTATATTCATTTTTTAGTGAATCAAAGAATCTATCATTTATATCTAAATCTTTTAATTGTTTTTCAATTATACATATATCTTTCATTGAAATAATTATATCTTAAATAAAAGGGAATGTAAATCTATTGTATATTTACATTCTCTTTGTTTTTAAATATTCTTCTTTTGTTAATCCATATAGCACTAAATCTTGAATACCGCCGTAGTAATAGAACATTGCTTGTTTTCTTGTTCCTTCATATTTAAGACCAAGCTTTTCCATTACTTTCCATGTACCTGGATTATCTTTTGCTCCGCAACTCTCTATTCTATTTAAATCTAAAGTATCAAAGGCAAACTCTAATATACGTTTAGATGCTTCAGTTATATAACCATGGCCCCATTCATCTTCTCTAATCCAATAATCTATTCCAGCTGTTTTTGCTTTCTCATCATGAATATTTAAATATATTGTACCAAGTACTTTATTATCTTCTTTTTTTACTATAGTCCATCTATAGAAGTCTTTGTTTTCATACTTTGATTCATCAAAATATTCTCTATTTTTAATTAGGTTATTTCCTAGTTTTGTAGGGCCTAAATATTCTCTTAGTTTAGGATTTAATTCTATAAAGAAGAATTCATCTATATCTTCATTAGATGTTCTTCTAAGAATTAATCTTTCTGTTTCTAAAGGGATTGTTCCGGTATGATTTATTTTTTCATAATCATGTCCTTTTATATCTATGGTACTATTTTCTACATTATAATGTTCACCAAAATACTCAATATTTCCATTTTCACATCTAATAAAAGATTCATTTGGAAGTGCGATTAATGGTGTATCATTACTTACAGTAAAAACTTCTTTTAAAAAGTCAATGTTCTTAAAATCTAAGTGTGGATATATATTAAAATCTACTAAACCTAATCCTTCATATTTTACTAGTTTATAATCTTGATATTCATCTAAATAAACAACATTTTTACTTTGATTTAGACTACCTGCTGAAACACCTAATATTAATTTCCTATTTGTAATATCTTCTTTAATATCATATTCATTTATACTTTTCATTTCTTTATAAGTATCTCCACCCATAAGAAAAACTATATCTGATTTATTTAATAATTCTTTTGCTTCGTCTTTTGATACTCTTTTATCAACAAGATATTCACATTTAAAATTAATGCCTATATTATTAAATGCATCTATTAGTTGTTTTTTATTTGTATCCGTCTTTTCAGTGTTATCAAAGTCTGATGCTATAAAAGTAATTATACTATTATCTTTTATATCTTTTTTCAATGATGTAGCTTGTTCTTTAGTAAATCCATTTACTTTATCAATTCCACTAAATAAGTAATTAATCATAATATCACTTCCTTTATTTGATTATAACATATAAGTAAAATAAAACTCATCATAAGATGAGTTTATATTACCAAGAGCTTCCGCCTCCACCACCGGAGCCACCTCCTGAGAATCCACCGCCAGAGAAACCTCCTCCTGAGAATCCTCCACCACCTCCTGATGATTCATATGGACGTGATGTCATACTTCTATTTGCAGATGTTATTGTTGAATTCATAAATCTATTAAATCTATAATAATCAAATGGATCAGTTGTATCATACCATTCTGGATTTCTAAACGCTATACTTTCAAATTTCTTAATCCATTTATCAGATATTCCAAATACATAAGTATAAGGTAAAATATTGTAGAAGTATTCTGGATCTTCTGCTACTAAAGCTTCTAATTTATCTTTTTCTGCTGTTTCTAAGAATCTCCTGAAACCTAATATTTTTCCATATAATTCTTTTCCGGGTTTTGTTCTTTGTTCAGAACATTTTCTAAAATATAGAATTGAAAGTATTGAAACTATTCCTATTCCTATAGATATCACATAGAAATAGTCATCTATCATTGCTTGTTGTATACTTGCTATCATTATTCCTATCATTACTGGTAGAAAGAAGAATAATGCTAAAAACAAATACATTTTATTTCCAGAAACATTATCTGCTACGATAAATAGATATGTTAATGAAATTACAAGTGTTCCAAAAAAGAATACAAATTGTGTAAGATCGTCACTATAAATATATGCAGGAATTAAAGTATTTACATAATATATAGCTAACATTATTATAAACAACCATTTGCAATAACTATTTTTAGCAAATATTTGATTTCTATTTGTATTAGAATTTACTTTTGCTTTTATTCTATCTATTGTTTTATAAAATTCATCTTCTAAATCTTCATTAGTGACTTGATCAATTAAACCTGATTTGTTCTTTTTACAGTCAAATAAATCTCTCATGAATATTTCTTCGTTTTCATCGTTTCCGTCATATTCTTTTAATTTTGTTATTTTAAATCCTGCCTGTTTAAATAGTCCTCTTTCTTTATGTTCACCTATTTTTACATAACCTTTATTTGCTAATATAATTAGTAATGAAATAACATCTTTACTATTAACATTTCCTTTATAAACATAAGCGACATCTAAAGAATTCATTCCTTCTGGTGGATAAAATTCTACTGTTTCTACCACTGGATCATTTTCTTTACAATATTTAATCCAAATATATGTAGCAAGTACTAATAAAACTAATGTTACTGCAATTATTACTATTACTTCAGTTGAAATACTATTATCAACAGTAAAATATCCTTCTGGAAGTTGTATTCTTATAGTTATACCTTCATAACTATTTAATATATAATTATATGAACCTGTTATTGTTGTTCCATCTACATCATATGTTAAATATCCTTCAGGATATCCAGATGTTCCATATCTACCTACTGAAAATCCTATCTTACTTGCATTAAATTCTTTTGGCATAGTTATTTTAAATGTTACATTATTTATATTTGTATCCCATTCTGTACCTATTATATTGTAATAAAGTTCATCATATGTATCACTATTATCTTTTCTTAAAAAGTAATCATAATCAATTACATATCTTTGTTTACCAATAAGAGTTTTATTAGCATCTCCTATTTTAATAGAATATTTGCCATTTACTCTTTGCATAGTATAATCATCACTAATACTATTTATTTTTATTCTTGACTTACTAACTTGCGAAGTACCATCTGCTCTATAAATATTATTTTTAGTTGGTATTATTCTTATGATACCATGTTTCTCACTTTTGAAATTAGTATCTATTGTTTCTACTATCTCTAATTTGTTGTTTTCATTTACTACTATATTTACATCATAGGAAGTAATTTCATATGTTGAGTCTGCTTTAATATTTATAAATGAAAATGATATAGCTAATATTACTAATACTAAATATTTTGCTATTCTTTTCATTTATCCTCCAAGTCTGGTGCTGTTATACCATTTGGAAAATTCTCAATACTTTTATAATTTTTGAAGAATTTAATTATTAAGTCAGTTGCTTGTCCTTTTTTGTTTTCTCTAAATACATCATGTGTAGTCTTTTCTAACATAACAATCTTTTTATATCTATTTTGTACACTTTCATACACGTAATCAACTGATTCTTGTGGAACTACATAGTCTTTTGTTCCTCTAAATATAAGTGTTGGTACTTTAACATTCTTAACATTCTCTTGAAGCTCTTTTACTAATTTAAAGAAATCTACGTAGCAGTTAGGTGGTAACTTTAATAATCTATTTGTTACTAGTTGAACTCCATATTCTTCAAATATTTTAGGAGTTGAAGTAAGAGCTGTACTCATATTAAACTTCTCTTCTTCAAAACCAGATATTCTAAAAGCAGGTGCTACTAAAACTAACTTTTTAACTTGTGGATACTTTGCTGTAATATAAGATGCTAATACTCCACCCATAGAGTGACCTATAACATATATTTTTTCATATCCGTGAGAAATTAAAAATTCCATTTCACTATCTACTTTTTTAATCCAATCTTTATAAGTAATTTTCTTTTTAAAATTTCCATCATGACCTGGTAAAGTAAAAGTAAACACATCATAATTATCTATAAGTTCTAATCTATGCGTTAAGTATTCTTGATCATATACTCCACCAGCAAAACCATGAACTACTAAAATAGCTTTTTTAAATACTTTCATATTACTACCTCTCTATGCTTATATTTTAACATAATTGATAGTTTCTTTCTACTTATTCTAACTCATTTTTCCAACTTTCATCTATTTTTTCTTCTTCATAGAATAGTTTGCTAGCAGTAGTTAAAGCATTATATAATTTTGATATTCCTCTATCTGTCTTTTTATAGTTTGCTATAAATTCATCTTTTATTCCTAAACTTCTTCCTTCACTATAAGAGTCAATATCAGCACCAATATACATGAACTTCCAATCCTTATGCACAGATATTAATTCTTTTATTTGAGATTTATTATACTTAGTAGATGCATTTTCATATCCATCAGTAGTAATAATAAATATTACTTTATTTGGATTTTTATCTTCCATTTCTCTTATTGTTTTACCTATCGCATCAAGTAGTGCTGTGCAGCCTCTTACATAATATTCCTTATTAGTAAGTTTTTTGATGTTATCAACATCTACTCTATTATGTAAAACTTCATACTTATCATCAAATAGTACTGTTGTTACTTTAACGTTCTTTCCTCTTTGAGAATCAATATAACTATTATATCCTCCGATGGTATCTTTTTCTATTCCACTCATAGAACCACTTCTATCAAGTAAAAAAACTACATCCATTTCATTATTTCTTGTTTTATTTTTCATTTTATCTCCTTCTTTCATATTAATAATAATATTTTCTAGTATTTATTTGGTCGCTTAATAAGTGACATTTATGTTATAATTACCTAAAGAGGAAATTATGAAAGATAAATTAAAAGAATATATAAAATTAAATTATGAAAATATAAACTTTAAGGCTAAAAGATTTATGGCTTCACCATTGTGTGGTGAAAGTGCAGCAATAGAAAGTTATGCAAAAAATATAAAAATTGATGACTATTTAAAGGACAATGACAAATATAATGATTTTCAAACTATGCTCTTTAAATTAATTGATGAAAGAAATCTTAAAGATAGTGATGTATATAATAAAGTTAATATTGATAGAAGACTATTTTCTAAGATAAGAAGTGATAAGAATTATCATCCTTCTAAAGAGACTGTTATACTACTTGGTTTTTCTTTAGAACTTAGTGAATTAGAGATTGTAGAACTATTAGATAGTGCTTCTTATTCACTACCTAAAAATAATTATTTTGATTTGATAATTAGATTTTGTTTTATTAATAAAATATATAATATAAATAATGTTAATGAACTATTGTATGATTATGATTGTAAATTATTAAATGTTTAAGAGTTATTTTTTTAACTCTTTTATAATATTTTCTATTTCATGTGTTAAATCTTCATTTTCTGTATCTTCTATTACATCCCATAATGGATTATTATTATCATCTACTATTGGTACTAATTCTACATTACCATTGTTATTTACTATTTCTAATGAATTATCTACTATGCCTAAGCAAAGAAAGTAATCAAATGTTAGTATTTTTTCTAATAAATCTTTAGTATTATTTTTTCTAGATATTTTATAAAATCTATATGTTTCATTATTTCTTATTGCTTTAAGTACTGAGTATGTATGTTTACAGAAATATTCACATGGACAACTACAATATAGTTGAAGTCTTTTACTTTCATCATTGTATTTTACAACTACTAAATAATCTCTTGTACCTTCTACTACAGCAAAATATTTATCTTCAATTTTTTCTAAAAAAAGTACTCTTTTATCATCATAGTATTCACTACCACGTTCTATTATTCTTTCATCGAATAAAGAATTGATATCATCATTAAATAAATCAAAATCAAATTCTTTTTGATATTCATATTTAGTTGTTTGTCCTGTTAAACTAGATATTATTTCATAGAGAAAACCTTCTAATTTCTTTGGTAAATTTTGAAATATAAAGTTCAATATATTATATACATAAGTTATTTCTTCTGGAAGATATTTATAAAATTCAACACTTATTTGTTCTTTATTTTTAGTGTTTATTTTAACATCTAATTTTACTTTACAATTATCTTGTACTTCAGATTTATAGTTTGTATTTATATTTTCTAGAGCGTTAATATTATTTATAAATGCTTCTATTTTATCTTTTGGAATATATTCAAAACTTACATATTTATCTATATTTTTATCTAATATCAAATCTAAATCAAACCAACTAAGTTTAAAAGTCTTAGTACTTTTTAATTCATCTAATCTTATATAAATATTATATCCTTCATAATTAATTAAAGATAATT
>OBLI01000880.1_pt1 | contig 31070 bp, 30 predicted proteins | sample 1519701 | NCBI WGS metagenome assembly OBLI01 (sample SAMEA3663005, study PRJEB22513) | pig gut metagenome | biome: pig gut; feature: pig-associated habitat; material: faeces | place: France | collected 2012 | reverse complement strand
CATCCCTATTCGCTATTCTTTTTTCTATCTGTCACACATCATTGTAACACCTACACCGCAAGTAAACACTTTCCTGTATGTTTTTATTGAAATCATTTTCCAGCAGTGGTATGATGGTTCTATATATTTATAAATTCTAGGAGGTATCTTTAATGGATCGTGAAAAATTTCTGGCCCAGCGCCAGTGGGTCCGTGACCAGCTGGCAAACGTAGCCGATTTCTGGCTGAAAAATGGTATGGACGCCGAGCACGGCGGCATTTACACCTGTCTGGACCGCACCGGCAAGATCTACTCCACCGACAAGAGCGTGTGGATGCAGGGCCGCTGCGGCTGGACCTATGCCTACCTGTGCCACGTCTACGGCGTGAAGGATGAGTGGCTGGCCGCTTCCAAGAGCTGCATTGACTTCCTTGAGAAGTACTGCATCAACCACGACGCCGGCGGACGGCTGTACTTTACTGTCACCGGCGACGGAAAGCCTCTGCGTCAGCGCCGCTACTGCTACTCCGAGGCCTTCTACTGCATCGCCAACGCCGAGTATTACGGCATTACCGGCGAGAAGGAGCACCTGGAGCGGGCGCGCCGGGCCTACGATATGTACTGGAACCTGAACCACGGAATGCCCGATCCCACTGGCATGGGCCCCAAGACCATCCCCGAAACCCGCACCGGCCGCAGCCTGGGCATTCCCATGATTATTCTCAACGTCACCGGCGTCATGAAGCGGGTGGACCCCGCCAACGCCGCCCTGTACGACGAGCGGGCCAAGGAGTGCATCCATGACATCTTCGCCTACCACGTCAAGCCCGATCTCAAGTGCACCCTGGAGAACGTGGCCCCCGACGGCACCCCCCGGCTGGACATCACCGAGGGCCGTATGGTGAACCCCGGTCACGACATCGAGTGCAGCTGGTTCCTGATGGACTACGCCAATGAGACTCACGACAAGGCGCTGCACGACAAGGCCATTGACGTGTTCAACATGGCCTTCAACATGGGCTGGGACAAGGAATACGGCGGCATTCTGTACTTCATGGACTGCCTGGGCAATCCTCCCGAGGCCTACGAGCACGACATGAAGCTGTGGTGGCCCCACAATGAGGCCCTGATCGCTTCTATGATGATCTACCGGGATACCAAGGACGAGAAGTATCTGGATATCTTCTACCAGATTCTGGACTACTGCAAGACCTACTTTGCCGACGAGTACGGCGAGTGGTATGGCTACCTCCGCCGGGACGGCAAGCCCACCCAGCCCGCCTGCAAGGGTTCCACCTTCAAAGGCCCCTTCCATGTGCCCCGCTGCCTGATTCTGGTTGACCAAATGATGACTCAGATTCTGGAGGGCTGAGCTGCTGCCCTTTTCGGCGGCAAGTGGTCGCCCTGTGTTCAATTATCCACCCCCATACATCAGAAGGAGACACGACTATGGACGAACAGAAAATGGATATTCTGGAGCGCATTCGTGCCTCCTACTATCAGCTTACTACCGCTGAGCGCCGGGTGGCAGACTTTGTGCTGGTGCAGTATGCGCAGGTGCAGTTTATGTCGATCACCCAGCTTGCGGATGAATGTGGTACTGCAGAAGCGACCGTTTCCCGATTTTGCCGCAGTTTGAAACTGAAAGGTTTCAATGCTTTCAAAATCGAACTGGCCCGGCGGTCCGCTTCGGGGGCCGCTCCCCTGCAGACACCAATTTCTATGGATACCCTTGCCGGACGTGTGCATGAATCCGGAAGAATGGTCATTGATGCTGTCCAGCAGACCATGGAACTGATGGATCTGAAGCTGGTCACACGGGCCGTGGAGATGATAGAGCAGGCGCCATCGGTATTGTGCATCGGCTCTGGCGGCTCCATGATTATGGCATCGGAATGTTCCCATCAATTTTCCACGGTCAGCAGCAAGTTTTCTGCTGTTTCTGATTCGCATATGCAGATCTCCGCGGTTGCAACCATGGATCCCAACGGTGTGATTATTCTGTTCTCCTACTCCGGCGCGACCACTGGAGGCCTGCAGATTTTGGAACTGGCCAAGCAGCGGGGAATCCGGACAATTCTTGTGACCCGTTTTCAGAAGTCCCCCGCCGCGAAGCTTTCCACTATCGTTCTGCGCTGCGGTTCCAACGAGAGCCCCTTCCAGTTCGGCTCTGTTCAGGCAAAGGTTGCGCAGCTGGTGGTTGTAGATGCCCTTTTCCAGGAATATTGCCTGCGCAATCAGGAAAGCTGTGAACAGAGCATACAGTCCATTGCGTCCGCACTGTCCGTTATGCACGTCTGATGTTATTCGCCGGCACCAACCATTGGAATATAGACTGATAGGATTCCCCCCGAAGCAGACCACGAAAAAAGTCTGCTTCGGGGGGAATTACCATTGCGACATTCATCAGGACGATACCGCACAGCAAAGGGGACGGCAGCTCCCTCACAACAGGATAGATCCAACCTAACGGGTCTTGCTTTACCGTATTGCTTCTGCCGCTAACGGGTGAGATCGACCATCCTGCCGGTAATTTCGTCGATTCCAACGCCGTAGGTGTCCACCGTATACCAGGCCGATGTGGCGGTATGGGACTCCCCCTCGCCCAAATCCACGTTCTCATACAGCCGGATGGTATAGGTGCCGTCGCCGTTATCCGTGAACGCTGCTTCCGGGGGATAGAAGTCATAATTCCTTTGTAATATTCCTGAGCCAGAACGCAAAGCTGCTCCGGTGTTTGTTCTTCCCGGGGCTTTAAGATATATTCCCCGGTCAGAAGATTGTCCTCCTCGCCTCCGGCCAGAGTCTGCTCATCGCGCCTGACCTGCATGAGCACAACGTCCTCGCTGCTGAACAGGAAGTCAAGGCTTACAAACCGATCGGTAATGTCATTTCCGTTTTCGTCCTTCACGGTACGGATGGTCAGCTGCTGGGCACTTGGCGCCTCCCAGTCGGGGTACAGGGTATAAACTTCCTCGTAGGGTTCCGATTCGCCGGAGCGGAACAGGCAGTGCAGATAGAATTCGTCCCGGAATTCAATCCAGTATTTCAGCTGCCCGGCGCTTTCATAGGCATACCCGTTATAGTAGTCCCAGTATTGGTAGGGATTCCCCTGTGCGGTGGTTTCCGGGATGGCGGTTTCTTCTGTTTCCGCAGCAATCGGCTGATCGATATACCGCTTGAGAGGGCTAAGGCCCCCCGCTGCATATTGCCTGCCGTTGAGGACAAGATTGGGTCGCAGACCAGATTGGACACTTCAAGGCGCACATTGATATTGATGGCATGGGCGTTGAAAAAAGCCAGCAGCTTTGCCTTCTCCTCCTGCAAATGCGTCCCAAAGACGCTGGGCAGCGCGGCTCTGGCAATGGGGGTAACGGGAACGCCTGACATACCCTCCACGTATTGCTGCAGATAGGCCTCCGGCTCCACAAAGTCCCGCAGCCAGGCGGGAGCCGCCACAGGGATACGGGCAACCTTTTTTTCTGGATCGGGTCTCGGATTTTCTCGAAGGTTTCCTTGGAGGAGGTCAGAATAACAGACCGGTCGGGGCTGACGGCTTGCACCGTGGCGGTAAAGGGAACAGCGTCGGACTGCCACTGGGTGTTCAGGGCACCTTTCAGGGTGTAATCCGGGGGAACCACGGCGCTGGCCAGCGGGGTTCCGGTATTGGCGTCTGTGAATTGCCGCAGATCGGGGTTTTGGGGCGCGGCTTCCCCTTCGTAGGAGATGTGAAGCCGGTTCCCGCAGTTGGGGCAGAAGGTAAAGGTCGTATCATAGTTTACATCCAGCGGCGCGCCGCAGGATGGACAGATGTACGCTTTGATTTTCACGGTATCGCCCTCCTTATGCTGTCTTCTCCGTTGATTCCAGCTCCGCGGTGATGGGCAGGAGCCGGATATAGGCGATCATCATTGCCAGCGACGGCAGGGTCAGTGTGAAGCATAAAACAAACAGGGCCACAAAAGCGGCATCATAGAACGTAATGATCAGCCAGAGCGAAAAAACACTGAACGCCAAGGTCGTCCCGGCCAGGATTCCCAGCGCTACGATGGCTCCCCACACCTGCCGGGTTGTCTGGATGGTCACCTTGAAATCCGGGTCCTTTTCCACTTCTTCCGGCGATTGCTCCCGGAGCTTTTTTTGAAGATTTCTGTACCCCTTCACATTTCTGACAACCATAGGCAGATCACTGTACATGGTAACGGGGCCGGCGCTGCGGGAGAGCACCGTGGCTTTGAGGAAGTCCAGCTACGCGTCCATCAACTCCGAAAGTCCGGTATAGAACCGGGCGGTGGGAAGCTGAAGCGGTGACGTGGGTGCTTTTATTTCGTTGAAATGGATTACCCGAATATATTCTTCCAGGTCAAATTCATCCATTTTTTGCAGGAAACGTTCCATGTTCCCGGTGCTTCCGACGGCGTCCTTTGCGCAGAGGTATTGGGCAACCTCGCGGGCATATTCCTCATTTCCCGCGTCGGCAGACAGGCTGGCTCCGATCAGCGCCGCAAGCTGTTCCAGCTCCCCGCCGCTCTGACAGCGCCGGGCAACGAACCGCCCCACGCTCAGGGCAAAGGCGGCGGTATCCCGGGGCGTTCTCTGCCCGGAGCGAATCCGGGAGAGATAGGAAGCGTCGTAGCTCAGATACCGGGCCAGCTCCGTATTGCCGACGGAAAAGGCATCCAGCAGTTCGTTGAGATTGTGACGGAAGCGCTCTTTATCAAAGCCTTCCCGGAAAGTCAAAGCCTCCCGGAACGCGCTTTCCACCGATTCCTGCGTGATTTCCTTCCACCCACGTTCCACCGCAAGGGCTGCAATCCCGGCGGACAGCTTCCGGCATTGCGCCAAGTCCGGGCTGTGGCTGCCGCTGCGGTATCGGCTGATCACAGGAGCGGAAATGCCGCTGACGGCGGACAGTTCTCTGGCGGTACACCCCAGCTGTGTCAGATAATCATTCAGAAGCTTCTGAAACGTCACGGAATATCCCTCCTCCGGAATACCTGTGTTGAAATTACTATATCACAAACTGGAAAGCAGTACAAAGCAATTCTATATTTGTCATTGACAAACATAGAAATCCAATTCGCAGCTGCAAAAAACGAAAGCGCCCTCCGCAAGGAGGGCGCTTGGGTTGTGAACTTAAGGCTTTCCAACGGGAATACTGGTGTGTTCCCGAATGGCATCCAGCAGAGCGTCCAAATTCTCTTCGTGGGTAAACCGGCATACCTTCTGTTTGCCATCGTAGCAAATCACCAGATAGCACAGCGTGCCGTAGATTTTCCCATTCTCGAAGAATCCCTTGGTCACGCCAAGGCGCTTATACACCCGGGTGATCGCGGAAAAAGGGATATAGCCGACCCGGCTGAAGCCGTACATACCTACGTACAGTGCCCGATCGCCCAGACCGAAGTCCTCATAATGGGTACAGCACACCCTATCGGGCCGGAGAAGCTCCGGGGGCAGGTTTTTTTCGGACAAGGCTTTCGGTGGGATATACATAGGAACGTTCCTTTCTCTTGGAAAATTATGCCTTAGCGGCCTTCTCGCCCTTGGGGGCCTTCAGGATGAACAGAACCAGCAGCACGACAGCGATGCCGATGCCCAGGAACTTGGAGATAGGCGGGAAGAAGGGGATGCCGCCCAGATACAGCTTGCTGTTGAACACGAAGGACATGGTAACTGCGGTCATGAACGCAGCGGGCAGAGCACAGATGTAAGCGTTCTTGCCCTCATGAGCCAGGTACATGGCAGCGGTCCACAGAACGATAGCAGCCAGAATCTGGTTGGTGGAAGCGAAGTAGTTCCAGATGGAGGTGTAGTCCAGCTGAGAAACCAGCACACCCAAAGCCAGCAGGGGGATGGTCAGGATCAGGCGGTTCTTGTAGCTCTTCTGATCCAGCTTCAGAGCGTCAGCAACGGTCAGTCGAGCGGAGCGGAACGCAGTATCACCGGAAGAGATGGGGCATGCAATAACGCCCAGCATGGCAATGACAGCACCGAAGCCGCCCATGGTGGTGTAGCAGATGTTATACACGCAGGCGGACTGGCCAGCGGCCATAGCTTCCTTCAGGCCGGTCATCAGACCGCCCTCGATGGGGAACAGAGCGCAGGAGGCAGCGGCCCAAACCAGAGCGATGATGCCTTCGCAGACCATGGCGCCGTAGAAGACCATGTGAGACTGCTTCTCACTCTTGCAGCAGCGGGCCATGATGGGGGACTGGGTGGAGTGGAAACCGGAGCAGGCGCCGCAGGCCACGGAGATGAACATGGCCGGGAAGATGGAGGTTCCGGCGGGGTGCATATTGCGCAGGGGGAAGATTTCGGGGATGGTGTAGCCCTTGGCGATGGTGCCGATGCCCACGCCGATGGCCATGACGATCAGGCAGATGCCAAAGACGGGATACAGTTTGCCGATGATTTTGTCAACGGACAGGAAGGTGGCGATGAAGAAGTAGATGAAGACGACGGTCAGCCAGAAGTACTTGTTGGTCAGGATGCCAGTGCCGCCGCTATTGCCGCCGCACAGGTAAGCCAGCAGGCCGGCAGGGCCGACGGCGAACACAACGCCCACCATGAACAGCAGCACGGTGGAGAACACACGCATAACCTGCTTCATGACGTTGCCCATGTACATACCGGTCAGCTCAGGAACGCTGAGGCCCTGGTGACGCATGGACATGAAGCCGGAAGCGAAGTCATGAACACCGCCGGCGAAAATGGTACCGAAGGTGATCCACAGGAACACGCTGGGGCCCCACATTGCGCCGCCCACAGCACCCCAGATGGGGCCCAGGCCTGCAATGTTCAGCAGCTGGATCAGGAAAATACGCCAGCTGGGCATGACGACGTAGTCAACGCCGTCCTCCATGGTGACTGCCGGCGTTTCGCGGTCATCAGGACCGAAGGTCTTGGATACAAATCCGCCATAGATGAAGTATCCAGCGATCAGGATTGCCAGACATACGAAGAAACTAATCATAAATTACCCTCCTTACAGTATGGCGCCACGGGACTCCGCAGCTCCGGGGCGCATTTCCAAACGCAGAACAGGAGCGTTGGCGCACCCCTGCCGCACAGGGACATTGTATTACGTTTCTCAGTAAAAGTCAACAAAAACATTTGAAAATTTTGCTCTTCAATTGTTCTAACCGCATAATTCTCCGGATGGTTTGTATTTCTCCAAAAAACAGGGCTTCTTCCCGACTTTTCACGGCGCAAAGGGCGGATTCCGTCGGGTAAGGCAGGAGGAACCTTCCGGCCTCAGCCCTGCGCGCCGTCAGCACCTTTTCATCTTCAGCGGCATATTCTACCGGGAGGTGATACTTTGGCTATTGTGCAGACCGATGTACCCATGACCGCCGAGCTCTGCGAGCAAACCATTGGGCAGCTGCTGCGGCGATATCCGGCGTTCCGCTCCGAAAGTCTGACAACTACCGCCTTTGGCAGGCCCGTTCTCGCTTTGACCATCGGGCAGGGCGCGCGGAAGGTGCTCTACTCCGCCGCCCACCACGCCAATGAGTGGATTACCACGCCGGTGCTGCTGAAATTTCTGGAGGAGCTGGCACAGGCGGCGGAATCCGGCGGAAAGCTCTTCGGCGTCCCCGCCCAAAATATTCTGAAGGCCGCCACAATTTACGCCGTGCCCATGGTAAATCCCGACGGGGTGGACCTGGTCACCGGGGCCATCGAGCCGGGGACGCTGGAATATACCGCTGCCCAAACGCTGGCGGACAATTACCCTGCCATTCCCTTCCCCGATGGCTGGAAAGCCAACTTACTGGGGGTCGACCTGAACCTGCAATACCCCGCCGGCTGGCTGCGAGCCCGGGAAATCAAATTCTCGCAGGGCTTCACCAAGCCCGGCCCGAGGGATTATGTGGGCCGGGCCCCTCTGAACCAGCGGGAGTCCATCGCTATGGCCCGCTACACGGAAGCGGTCGACCCCGCGCTGGTCATCGCTTTCCACACCCAGGGCGAGGTAATCTACTGGCAGTTCGGCGACTATGTGGTGCCCGGCGCGAGAGCTTTGGCGGAGGAATTTGCCAGGCTCAGCGGCTACGCGCTGGAGGACACCCCCTATGAATCCAGCTTCGCCGGGTACAAGGACTGGTTTATTCAGGACTGGCGGCGGCCCGGCTTCACCATCGAGTCAGGAACCGGGGAAAGCCCCCTGCCGCTGAGCCAGTTCGACGAAATTTACAAGGCAAATCTGGGCATATTGGTTACAGGGGCAACCGGTCTGCCCGGCGGCATTTAAAAAATCCCCCCGGTGCATTGCATTTCCAGAATAAATGGGATATAATGGCAAAAACACAAAAGGAGGGGACCTATTATGACGGGACAGCTGTCCGCTCAGGTTCTGGAAATCATCCGCAAAATGCAGCAAAACGAGCTGACGGAAAGTGTGATCTACGAAAAAATCGCCGTCTTCGCCAAGGGAGAGGAAAACAGGCAAACCCTGCTGCGCCTGTCCCGGGAGGAACGGGCCCACTATGAGATCTGGAAAAAGTACACCGGCATCGAAATGAAGCCGCAGGGCGGCAAGGTGCTGAAATATACGATGCTTGCCCGGGTTCTGGGCTTCACCTTCGCGGTGAAGCTGATGGAAAAGGGCGAGGAGAACGCCCAGGAGGAATACGCGCTGCTGGCGGAAGCGGTTCCCGAAAGCATCCAGATTCGCGCTCAGGAGGAAGAACATGAGCAGTCCCTGCTGGGTATGTTGGACGAAGAACGGCTGCAATATGTAGGCAGCATGGTGCTGGGCCTGAATGACGCGCTGGTGGAGCTGACCGGCTCTCTGGCTGGCTTCGCCTTCGCCCTGCAAAACAACCGCCTGATCGCCCTGTCCGGGCTGATCGTGGGAATCTCCGCCACCTTCTCCATGGCCTCCAGTGAATTTCTGGCAGCCCGCAGTGAGGGCCGCGGCGATGCTCTGAAATCCTGTTCCTACACCGGCATCGCCTATCTGATTACGGTGGTGCTGCTGATCGCACCCTACCTCCTCTTTGGCACGGCCCAGTACATCCCGGCGCTGATCTGTATGCTGGTCATGGTGGTGCTGATTATTGCCGGCTTTACCTACTACACCAGTGTTGCACAGGATCAGCCCTTCAAAAACCGCTTTCTGGAAATGGCGCTGATCAGTGTCGGCGTGGCTGTGGTGTCCTTTGTTGTGGGCGTTCTGGCCAAGAAGTTCCTTGGCGTTGACCTGTAATCCGAAAAAGCGGCAGTCTCAGGACTGCCGCTTTTCCTATTTAATAATACGCAATTTTCCAGTTGACGAACGCAGCAAAAGCTTATATAATAAGCTTGTGCTTATTAATGAATCTACAAGGAGGGAGCGCCATGACGCAACGGGAGCGGCAGGTTTTGCAGCTCATTGAGTCAGACCCCATGATCTCCCAACAGGGAATCGCGGACAGGCTGGGCATCACCCGGTCCTCCGCCGCGGTCCACATCTCCAACCTGATGAAAAAGGGCTACATCGCCGGTAAGGGCTACGTCCTGCGCAGCGGCAGCTATGCTGTGGTGGTGGGTGGCGTCAACGTGGACATCGGCGGCCGGGCCTTTGCCCCGCTGGTGGAGGCGGATTCCAACCCCGGTCAGGTCAGCGTCAGTCTGGGGGGCGTGGGCCGGAACATTGCCCACAATATGAGCCTGCTGGGGCTGGACGTGCGGCTGCTGACGGCCTACGGCGACGACCTTCACGGGCAGCGGGTCGCCGCCTCCTGCTCGGAGCTGGGCATCGACCTGAGTCACGCCCTGCGCATCTCCGGCGGCACCACCTCCACCTACCTGTATCTGGCGGATCCGGCGGGAGAAATGGCTCTGGCGGTGTCGGATATGTCCATCTGCGAGAAAATCACCCCGGCCTATCTGGCGTCGAATCTGACCATTCTGCAAAACGCCCAGGTCATCGTGGCGGACACCAACATTCCCGCTGAGGCCCTGCAATATCTGGCGGAAAATGTCACCGTTCCCCTGTTTGTTGACCCCGTTTCCACCGCCAAAGCGGAGAAGCTTCGTCCCATCCTGCACCGCATCCACACCCTGAAGCCCAACCGGTTGGAAGCAGAGCTGCTGTCCGGGGTGCAGATCAAAAGCCGGGAGGATGTGGAAAAGGCTGCCGACGCCCTGACCCGTCTGGGCGTGCACCGGATGTTCATCTCCCTTGGCGCGGAGGGCGTGTACGCCGCCATGGGGGCGCAGAAGCTGTGGCTTCCCAATATTCCCGGTCAGATGGTGAACACCACCGGCTGCGGTGATGCTTTTATGGCGGCGCTGGTCTGGGCATACTTAGAAGGCAGCGATCTGGAAACCACCGCCAGAGCCGGTCTTGCCGCCGGTTCCATCGCCATGGAATCCGCCGAAACCATCAATCCGCAAATGTCCGCGTTGGCGTTAAAAAAACGTATGAACGCCTGACGCTCCTCACTTCAAACTTCACACTCCAAACTAACGAAAGAAAAGGAATGACACTTATGAACATGAACAAGTATCTGGATGTCAACCCCGAAGTCGCCGCCGCCATTGCCGCGGGCAAGCCTGTGGTAGCGCTGGAATCCACCATCATCTCCCACGGTATGCCCTACCCCCAGAACGTAGAGACTGCTCTGAACGTGGAGAAGATCATCCGGGAGAACGGTGCGGTACCCGCCACCATCGCCATCATCGGCGGGCGGCTGAAGGCCGGTCTGACGGCTGCGGAAATCGAGTACTTCGGCAAGAAGGGACAGGCCATTGCCAAGGCCTCCCGCCGGGACATCGCCGTCCTGTGCGCCCGGGGTGAGGACGGCGCCACCACCGTCACCACCACCATGATGATCGCCCACATGGCGGGCATCAAGATTTTCGCCACCGGCGGCATCGGCGGCGTGCATCGGGGCGCGGAAACCACCATGGACATCTCCGCCGACCTGGAAGAGCTGGCCCAGACGCCCGTCATGGTAGTTTGCGCCGGCGCCAAGTCCATTCTGGATCTGGGTCTGACGCTGGAGTATCTGGAAACCAAGGGCGTGCCCGTCATTGGCTACGGCACCAATGAGCTGCCCGCCTTCTACACCCGCCAGTCCGGCTTCGGCGTGGACTACCGCATGGACAGCCCGGAGGAGCTGGCCGCCGCCTTCAAAGCCAGCCACGACATGGGCCTGAAGGGCGGTATGCTGGTGACCAACCCCATCCCCGAGGAATACGCCATGCCGCTTAGCACCATCAACGCCGCCATCGACCAGGCCATTGCCGAGTGTAACGCGCAGGGCATCCACGGCAAGAAGACCACCCCCTTCCTGCTGGCCCGGGTGGCGGAGCTGACCGGCGGGGACAGTCTGGCCTCCAACATTCAGCTGGTGTTCAACAACGCCCGGCTGGCTGCCCGGACCGCCGCGGCTTACTGCAGACTGTGATTTCCGATTTCGGGAGAGGAAATACTTCCTCTCCCGAAAAAATACCCTCTTCCAGAAAAAAAGGATTGCAAATTTTCTTTGTTCATGATATAATCCCCCGTGTGTCCGTTCAAAGGATGACGCTCCAACATTGGGATGTCGCCAAGCGGTAAGGCATCAGACTTTGACTCTGACATTCGTCGGTTCGAATCCGGCCATCCCAGCCAAATATGATCCGCTAGCTCAGTCGGCAGAGCAACTGCCTTTTAAGCAGTGGGTCCGGAGTTCGAATCTCCGGCGGGTCACCAAAAGACCAGATGCCTATTTGGGTATCTGGTCTTTTGTCGTTGGAGATTCGAAAAATCAAATGGGACAGTCCAGTGGACTGACCCTGACTGGTGGCTCGACACCAGTCACTCCTTACGCTGTGCATCGCACAGCGGTAACGAATCTCCGGCGGGTCACCAAAACCCTGAAAACTCTGGGGCTTTCAGGGTTTTTCGTGTCTTCTCGCACCATCACCAGACTCACTGCCGAAACCTCAATTTTTAAGAAAGGCAGTGGGTCTGAATTATGGCAAAAAAGAGATTGCAAATGGATCAGAAAAGTTGGAGAAAAAGGGAGACACTGCATTGCCGGTTTGCCCCAAACGGATGTTGGAAAAAGGTTGCAGTATCCCGCAAAATATGACATAATAAGCAAAAAGCACACGGGAGGCAGCGAATATGCAGGAAGCGCGAACCATAACGGTTATGACAGGGAGAACCCAAACTGAACTGGAAGTCAGTGAGATTCATTATGTCCTTATGAATCGGAATTATGCGGACATCCATATGGAATGGGGCGGCGTTTGCAAAGCGCGGATCACCTTTGAGGAACTGGTGAAGCTGCTGGGGGATGATTTCCTCCCGATTCGCCGGGGATGTCTGGTCAGCGCGGACCAGATTCACCACATTGACGATATGGTGGTTCTGAACAGCGGAGAAAGGCTGAAATATGTGCGGCGGCAGAAAAAGGCACTGGTTTCCGAAATCTGCGCTCTGCGAAACTGTCCGCCGGAAAGCATTGCTGTGAAAGTGCGAAGGTCCCCCAAACGGGAAACCCCACCCGCCACGGCTTTGGAGGAGCCCGCGCCACCTGCCGTTGAGGAAGAAGAGGAACTGCCTGCCGCCCGGGGGCCGGAAGCGGATGTGCGCGGATTTTCGGATGGAACCTATCTGTCCATTACGGTGAAACGCAAACGGCTGATGTTGAATGTGGACACGATTCTGTACGCGGATGTGGAAAAAAACATTGCCCAGATTCATCTTGTTGACGGGACGGTGCACCGCACCAGAATTCCCTTGTCCGTGCTGGAAAAGGGGCTGGGGGACGGCTTTCTCAAGGTCAGCCGCCACCGGCTGGTATCGGTCATGGCGATTCACAGCGTTACGGACACCGTCAATCTCAGCAATGGAGAGGCTCTGGACTATACCCGCAGCAGGAAAGCCCAGCTTTGCAAACTTCTGGCCTCCCGGCAGAAGCTGTTCATCGACAGTCTCAGCGATGAGGGCACCCCTGCCACGCCGGAGGAATACCACGATCATTACCGCTGTTTTGACAACGCGCCCTTTGCCTTTACAGACATTGAAATGGTGTTCAGCGAGGACCGGCACGCAGTGGACTGGATTTTCCGCTACGGCAATCCGGCGCTGGCGCGGCTGGAAAAAACGCCCCTGAAAAAGCTGATCGGCAATTCCTTCGGAAGCCTGTTCGCCAACATGGATTCCAAGTGGCTGCGCAGCTATGAGCAGGCGGCGCTCTACGGGAAAACCCTGGAGATCCAGTCCTACAGCCCGGAGATCGACACCAATCTGAAAATCATCTGCTACCCCACCTTCAAGGGCCACTGCGGCTGCATTCTGTTCAATCTGGACGCTGCTGACGGACAGCTGGGTGTGCTGAATCTGTAAATACGAACGCCGGGACAGCGGCATTTTTCCTTCCAAAGGGAAAAATGTGTCGGAAAACCCGGCGTTCGTACTCGCTTTATGTCCCAGAAAAATATTCGTCCCATGTAGAAGGCTATTTCGTCCCTTAATATTGCAATTTGATTTTGGATGTGATAGAATAATTTCGAATATCATGGCGGGGTATTATCCGCGAAAGCGAAGCCGCCAGGAAACCTCAAAAAGGGGCGATACATATGAAAAAATGGACGAACACAAACACAAAGCGGCGGCTTTTGTCGCTGGCGCTGAGCATCGTCATGGTGCTCTCCCTGCTGCCTGCGGGGGCGCTGGCGGAGGAGCCTGTACTGGACGAGCCTGTGCAGGAAGAACTGGTGCAGGAAGAACTTGTGCAGGAAGAACTGGTGCAGGAGCCGAAGACGGAAACCTGCACCCACGGCAATGACCCGGCGGTCTGCGAAGCCTGCGCTTCCGAAGCACGGGTTGCTGCTGTTCAGGCGCAGATTGACGCTCTGCCGCGGGACGTGACCGCCGAAACCAAGGAGGCGGCTCAGTCTGCCCTTTCCGCTGTGGACACGGCGAAGTCTGCCCTGACGGAGTCGGAACAGGCTCAGCTGGACATGACCCGGTATACCGCTCTGACACAGAAGCTGGCGGCGCTGGAGAGTCCCGCGCCAAGCGCCACAGGGGACACAACGGAAAAGACCGCCAAGGTGATTTCCGCCTGGGCGTGGATTGATGAAGAAGAATATTTGGACGAGGAAACCGGCGGCCTTGCCCTGCCGGGTGCCAGCGAGGAAATGCCCGCCTATTTCGTAGATGTGGTGACCTTCCTGCCCTATGAGATCACCGCCACGGTGGATGGGGTGGAGGAAACCCTGACCATTGACTGGGTCTGCGATAACTACCCCGAGGACGGTGCTTATGAGGGAGAATACACCTTCACCGCCACCCTGCCGGAGGGCTATGCGCTGGACGAGGGTGTGAAAGCCCTCACCGTCCCCGTGCTGCTGGGCGGCATCAAGCGTTACGCAACCGGGATTTCCTATATGACGTGGGACGGCTCCCAGAAGAAGCTGGTTTCCGCCACGTGTGACAGCGCCACCGAGGTCACCGGCAGCGCCGATGATGTTACATGGCGCACCGGCTGGTATGTGGTGAATCAGGATGTGACCTTCGGCTCAATGATGAAACCTGTGGCGGTGCGCGCTGAAGGTGACATTCACCTGATTCTGGCAGACGGTGTCACCTGCACCATCTATGGCAGACTCGAAGTCAACAGCAGCGATGAGGAAAGCGATTCGCTGACCATTTATGGCCAGTCCGGGCAAAGCGGCAGGCTGGATGTCCAAAATGTGTCTCACTACAGCTGCGCAACAGATGGTGAAGCTGACGGTTGCAGTGATCCAACAAACAAAACGAACATGTATCTGGCCTACAGTGCTGCCATTGGCAGCAAATGCAAAGCCCCTGAAACTGGAGAATATGCTAGCTATGATACCAAGATAACCATCAACGGTGGCAACGTCACTGCCTCGTTTGTAGCGTATAATCATAAAACAGATGTAACAGGAACACCTAGTTTGTGCTGGGCTGCAGCCATCGGCAGTGGTCCGTTCGCGAATGCCACCATTACCATCAACGGCGGTACTGTCAATGGAAATAACCCACATGTAGGAGCAGGCATTGGCGCCGGATATTATAGCGACGGCACTGTTGTCATCAACGGCGGTACTGTTGGGGGAGGCAGCGCATCTGGAGCAGGCATTGGCGGCGGTGGCGGCTCCAGCAAAAAAACGGCGACCATCACCATCAACGGTGGTAAGGTAACAGGAACAAGTGAAGCTGGAGCAGGCATCGGTAGCGCTGGATGTGGCGATAATCAGGGTGGATCGTATGCCAAGATTTACATCCACGGTGGTGACGTGACAGGAGACAGTTCACGAGGCGCGGGCATCGGCAGCGGCAACAAATCCAATACCGCATACATCGAAATCAATGACGGCACAGTCACGGGAGATGGCGGCGAAGGTGCCGGCATCGGCTCTGGCGCTTCTGCTTACCAATCTACTATCAAAATTACTGGCGGCATAGTTAAAGCAAAGGCTGGCAAGGGAGCCGCCATCGGCTCCGGCAACGAAGCTAAAAATGATAGTACCAAGATTACTATTAATGGCGGTGACATTTTTGCCTCTACCGAGATTAGCAACTCAAGTGGTGCAGCCATTGGCGGCAGCTTTAGCGGAAATAAGGTGTCAAAAATTGAAATTCGTAATGCTAAGGTCGTAGCAAAAGCCGGTAAAGGAAGTCCCGGTATCGGCGACGGTTCTGTTACGATTTCCAACAGCACCGTAAATGCATACGGCGGACAATTAGCTGCCGGTATTGGCAGCAGACAGGGAGTAAATTCCAGTCCTATCACAATCGAAAGTGGTAACGTTACGGCAGTAGGTGGTTCAGGTGGCGCTGCCGGTATCGGCACCGGCAATTTTTACTCCTTTAGTAGTTCCGCAATGGGCAAAATCACAATTCAGGGCGGCACTGTAAACGCACAAGGCACTGACGGCGCCGCCGGTATCGGCGGCGGTTCGAGGGTCATGGTTAATAGAGATAATATCGTGATCTCCGGCGGAACGGTTTATGCCCTCAGAGGCAGAGGTCCGGTGATGAACGAAAAGGAACTCTATCAAGCTTTTGACATCGGAGACGGCGAAATACCTGTTTCTCAAAACGCAGGTCTATCCAATTGCAGATTTACGCTGCCAGAAAACGGCACTGCGTGGGTCTATCTTGAGAGTGATAATAACCGGAAATCGATTGCGGCAACTTCCGGTGTTATTCTCGAAAAGAAACAATCGGATGACGGCTATGAGACCTGCACCGTCTACGGCACTCAGAGCCTGAGCGCGGATTATCCCATCGCCAGAGGGAGAAGCATGACTGTTAAATCCGGCGCAACGCTGAACACCGGTAACTACGGCATCTATGTCCAGAATGGCGGAACGCTGACGAGAAGCGGTACGGTCAACGGCAATGTTTACTATCCCCTGACCCTCACAAACTGCACCGCGACAAATACGACCACCTATCAGGACAGTCTGTTCGGCAAGGCAGGCGCGACCATCTCTCTGACGCCCAACGTACCAACCGGCTACAAGTTCCAAAGTTGGGAAACTAACCCTGCCGGTTTGATCACTTCCGGCAACCGCTTCACCATGCCGCAGCATGCTACCACGGTGGAGGCGAAGGGTACGCAAGTGCTGTGGATCACCACGCAGCCCGAGCCTACTACGACCATCTTCTATGGTGACAAAGCCTTCCTCAGCGTTACCGCACAGAATTCCAGCGGCGGAACGGATGGAATTACTTACCAGTGGTACAAGGGCACCGAGAAGCTGCCGAACGAAACCTCTAAAACGCTGTCCCTGAGGTATCTCGATGCGAGTACGCAGCCGTACTCCTTCTACTGTGAGGTTTCCTGCAATGGTGTTTCCATAAACAGCAACACTGCCACCGTCACGGTGAATAAGGCTCAAGCCAGTGTGACCATCGACAGTGACCCCAGTAAGACCTATGACGGAACGCCTGTCGCTACTAGCTATACCGTCAGCGGCAGTGGGTTCCCTAAAATCGAGTATAAGCTCCAGAGCGGGTCTGACACCGCTTACACGACAACCGCCCCCACAGACGCTGGCAGCTATACCGTCCGGGTCACCATGTCCGAAAACCAAAACTATGAGGGAGCCAGCGCCACCAAGGATTTCACCATCAGAAAGGCTACGGACAACGCATGGCAGACAGAGCCATCCGTTACCAACTTTACCTATGGAGATACCGTAACCAATCCTGTCAAATATCAGGCACTGTACGGCGACGACGACGTAGTGGTCACCTACAAAAAGCAGGGAACGCAGGACACTCCCTCCACCACTGTCCCCAAGGATGCGGGCACCTACGAGGTGACGGTGACTCTGGAAGAAACCAACAACTATGGTCCGAAGCTGGAAGCTACAAATCTGACGCTGACCATCGCGAAGGCAGCTTCCTCCGTGACCACGTCTCCCACGGACGCCCAGAGCCTGTACACCGGCAGCCCCGTTCTGCTGGTCAACGCGGGAACCACCGGGGACGGCACCATGAAGTACAGTCTGGACGGCGAGAATTGGAGTAAGGATATCCCCACCGCCACCGATTGGAAAACCTACACCGTCTACTACAAGGTCGCGGGCGATAACAACCACAACGACACCGAAGCGAAGTCCCTGACGGCGGAAATCGTTCCCTTCAAGGTCGCGCAGACGCAGAATACGGTGGAAATCACCTACGGTCAGGACGCCGCGTTGTCTGTCAACCCCAACACCAACCTGACGGAGGGTATTTCCTATCAGTGGTATCAGGGAACCGGCGAGGGGGATGTGGAACTGACGGGCGCAACAGAAAACGAGCTGACCATCATCAAACCCATCGCGGATACTTATACCTTCGTGTGCAAGGTCACCTGCGGCGACTACTTCAAATACAGTACAGTCCCGGTTGTGGTGACACCCGCTGAGGTTAAGGATGTTGACCTGTCCGACTTCTGGGCAGAGGGCGGCGAGAGGAAAATTGCACAGGGCGAATCCGTACAACTCACCAATCCCAGCTCCCGGCTGCTGACCAAGTACACCACGGAAACCAACGCGCAAGGCGACGAATATCCCAGCGGCATGAAGGTCTACGAGTTGAACGAGAACAACCAGCCCGTGGAAATTCCCGAACTGAGCAATCTGCTGCAATACTCCGGCTGCTCCATCCGCATCACCGGCAATCCCGGCATTCGCATGATCACCAGCCTGACCAAGCAGGCCAAGGCCGCCCTGAAGAAGGGCGAGCTGGCGGACTACACCCTGGAGGAATACGGCACCGTGGTGGCATGGAGCAAAAAACTGGGCGATAAGCCCCTGACTCTGAGCACAGGATCCTCCAACTACGCTTACCGCAAGGGCGTTTCCGACCCGGTCTTCGCCAACGTGGGCGACCGGACCCAGTACACCAACGTGCTGGTGTGGGATTCCCTGCCCGATGAGAAGTACGCCATGGATATCGCCATGCGGCCCTACATCATCCTGAGCAAGGACGGCGAGACGGTTACCCTGTACGGCGGCACCGTGATCCGCAGCATCGGCTATGTGGCCCAGCAGAATGCCGACACCTTCCCCAAGGGCAGCGCGGGCTACAAGTATGTGCATGATATCATCGACAGGGTCAATAAACTGACCAACAATTCCCAGCAATCCTAAGGAGGTAACGCGCAAATGAAAAAGATACTCGCGCTGCTTCTGGCGCTGACGCTCGTATTCGCGGCAGGCTGCTCCAATAAAGCGGAGCAGCCCGCCCCCACCGCCGCTCCCACGGTTCCCGAGGCCACCGCTGCCCCGGAGACCACCCTTCCCGAAACGGAACCGCCCCTGCCCAGGCTGGAAGCGGGCACCATTCAGGGCGACAATATCCCCGCCATTCTGTGTCTGCTGAAAAAAGACGATCTGGTGGAGGTCACGGGCTATGCCGAGGATGGGAGCGCCATCGTGAAGATCGGCGACGCTGTAGGCACCGTGGAGAAGGAACTGCTTCGCTTTGCGGGGGAGGGGCCTTACGAAAGCTGGACGGCCTATGCCCGGTGGGGCACTGCCCTCTACGGCAGCTATAAGCTTACCGGCGAGCCCTCCGAAACCCTGAAAACCAACACGGAGCTGACTATTCTGGACGAGCTGGAAAACTGCTATCTGGTGCAGGTCGGGGAGAATACCGGCTATATCGCCCAGAAGCAGGCCAGCAAGTGGCGTATCACCAGCAGCCCCAAGACGGATGATGGCGGCTCCTCCGGCGGGGGCGGCAGCTCCGGCGGCGGTTCCTCCGGCGGACGGGACGGCGGCAATATCTCCCTGACCGCTGCCGAAGAAGCTATGGGCCAGGTCGTTCTGCTGACAGAAGTCGCCAGAACCGGCAGCGCCGAAATCCGGGCCGACGGCGGAGTGGTAATTTTGAAATACTTCGATTTGGGCGACACCGTGCAGATCGTGGCGGAGGAGGGCTTCGCCCCGGAAATCCCCGGCTACACCACCATTCTGGAAGATGGCGTGTACGCTTACGTCCCCACCGCCTGGGTGCGCAAATCCGGTGACGAGGAATTCAAGCAGTGGGACGGCTTTGCCGGTTACAGCTGCTACTTCTACGACAACTATGAGCTGCGGGGGGAGCCTGCGAAGCAGATTTACGCCAACAAGGCCATCACCGTGCTGTGGCAGGCGGGAGACGTATCCCTGATCCGCGTGGGCGATGATGTGGGCTACATCTCAACGGCAACCGCCCGCACCACCCGGATTCCCGTGAAAAAGAGCACGGATGAAGGCGGCGGCGGTTCCTCTGGCGGCTCCTCCGGCGGCGGAGGCGGCGGGCAGTGGACACCCCCTGCCATGTAAGGTGCTGCCTTTTCGGAAATGCCCCTAAAGCCAACGGTTTTGGGCAGAAAACGGCACTCTGCTGCTATCGGCAATGCCTCTGTAATACAGATGCAAACCCCCTCATTTCCATGACAGTGGAAATGGGGGGGGGTCTGCTTGTTAAGGCGCTTCTGACACCGCCTGCCTGATACAGGTAGGTTGCGGCGGCGTTTTTTGCTTTTTTACGGCGTTTGCGTTCCCGCATGATTGTATGAAAGAGGCCCTCTTCACCCATCCTGGGGGTACAGAAGATCTCCGGTCAGCTCTGCCAAAGTGTTCTCTGCCCAGCTATAGTTGGTCAGATAGCTGCCCTTGAACAGTTGCGAGTATTCTTCTTTTCCTGACAGGTAATCGTACAGGTCGCACTTTACCCGTTCCGGAATCAGCCGGCGTTTCCCGTTGACGGATTCCATAATGTCTGCCACGCCGTATTCCTCCAGAGTATTTTTCAGCCGCAGAGCGACCTTGCGATATCTTGCCATGGTCAGGGCGTTGGCAGGTTCGTCCTCCCATAGAAAGCCAATCGCTTCCTCCGAGGAGATGAAGCCGCCCTTCCGATCCACCAGCAGGGTGAAGAGCTCCCTGGACTTTTGGTTTCGGAAGGCGATGGGCTGTTCCTCCATGAACACATCGAAATAGCCAAAGGTGCGGATGCGCACCACCGGTTCGGATGATTCCGGCTTCTGGGCATCCAGATTGTACAGCATCACATAGCATTTGCCGCTGCCGTCGTATTTCCGGGAGCAGATGGCGCGGATACGCCGGTAGGAATTCCGGGTCATATCAAAATAGGGAAACTCCGCCTCGCCAAGGGTGAACAGGTTTCGGATGTCGGCATAGTCAATACCGCTAACCCTATGCGCATCAGACGCATAGGGTTTTGTCTATGTTGCGGCCCGCAATTCCGTTTTGCGAATTTTCCCGCTGATGGTTTTTGGCATTTCCGAGACAAACTCGATCAGGCGAACCCACTTGTATTCCGCCAGCCGGGCATTGCAGAAATCCTTGATTTCCTTTTCCAGTTCCGGGGAGGGCTGGCGGTTACCCAGCACAATGAAGGCCTTGATCGCCTGTCCCCGCAGCGTATCCGGCACACCGACGACACTGCACTCCACCACCGCCGGATGCTCCATCAGCACATTCTCCACCTCATAGGGGCCGACCCGGTAACCGCCTGTTTTGATGATATCGTCAAAGCGTCCGTGGAACCAGTAGCGGCCCGCTGTATCCCGGTAGGCGGCGTCGCCGGTGTGGTAGACACCGCCACGCCAGACATGTCGGTACTGCGACCCATTGTCCAGATATCCGGAGAATACGCCCACCTGTTTCCCGTTTCCCGGGGGAAGAATCACCACCTCGCCGATCTCCCCATCCGGAACGGGGCGCCCCTCCTTATCCCGCAGTTCAATGCGGTACAGGGGGGAAATAGTACCCATGAAGCCTTCCACCGGCTGCATCCCCTTGAAATTTGCCATGAGCAGGGTGGTTTCCGTCTGCCCGTAGCCCTCGCACAATTCCAGCCCCGTGCGCTGGGCGAATTTGCGGAACACCTCGGGGGCCAGAATTTCCCCGGCGGTGGAGGCGTGCTTCAGTGTGGGCATATCCGGGATGCCCTTGCGCACCAGATAGCGGTAAACCGTAGGCGGGGCGCAGAAGGAGGTGACGCCGTAGCGGTTGACGACGGTGCACAGCTGCTTGGGGTCAAAATTGTCGAAATCAAACACCATTACCGCGCTGCCCACCAGCCACTGACCGTAGAGCTTGCCCTAGGAGGCCTTGGCCCAGCCGGTTTCCGCCACGGTAAAGTGAAGCCCATTATCTTCCGCCTGCTGCCAGTATTTTGCCGTGACGATGTGGGCCAACGGGTAGGAAAAGTCGTGGATGACACCCTTGGGGTAGCCGGTGGTGCCGGAGGTGAAGTACAGCAGCATGGGGTCGGTGACCATCGTCGGGATACGCTCCAGCGAAGCCGGGGCCGCTGCCGCTTCCTCCGTCAGATTGCGAAAGCCCTCGATATCCTTTCGGACAGACCATAAAATGCTGTCCACACCCGCTTCCTCCACGGCGTCGCGCAGCTTTTGGGCCGTATCCCCAAAGGGGGGTGCAGACGATGGCGTTGACCTTTGCCATGCGGATGCGGTAGACGTAATCACTAACCGTCAGCATATGGGTGGCGGGAATGGCGGTGATGCCCAGCTTATGCAGCGCCAGCACCGCAAACCAGTATTCGTAGTGGCGCTTGAGCACCAGCATCACCCGGTCTCCCCTGCGCAGCCCCGCCGAGCGGAATACATTAGCCATGCGGTCGGAGTTCTCCTGCATATCGGAAAAGGTAAAAATATGTTCCTCATTTTCCGCGTTGCACCAGACCATGGCCAGTTTTTCCGGGGTTTCGGCGGCGATGGCGTCCACAACGTCGTAGGCAAAGTTAAAATTGTCAGGATAATGGAGGGAAATGCTCTGTAAAGGTGCTCTCGGGCTTCACAGCGGAAACGTCACAGCCGGTACGCTCGGCAATAACCTTGGCAATCGCATCAAAATACATAACAATCATGAATAGTGACGAATAATTGCACGCGTGCAATCTCCGTGCAATAAAAACCCTCCCGGATCTGGAACTCCGGGAGGGCGCACAGGAAAGAAAGGATCGAAAAAGGGACGAACCATCAGTTTATCGTCGTAGACAAAGACGGAATTCACGAAAGTATCGATAATTTCTCTGCGATAATCCGGGTCGTTGATATTTCCATCTTTGTAGCGACTGACCCAGTCCACGATTTCTTTCTTGGTGAATTTCCTACGTTCCAGCTGAAGCTGGGCAATGCTGCCCCGTATGGAGTCTCGCTGCTGTTCCAGTTCCTCCAAGCATTCTCTGGTAGAATCCGTAAGGATGCCCTAGCGGATGGCCTTCATCACATTGCGAATCTCTGTTTCGCATTGCCGAAGCTGCTGTTTCAGCACCGGCGTTACAGTATTCTCCTGTTCCTGCATGATGACAATGGCATCCGCAATTCGACTTATTACGGCGTCTGTTAAAACCTGGGTAGCGGTGTACTTCACTACCACATCTTCAATCCAGTTTTTCTGGATTGCTTTTTTCTTGCACCCCAGCTTCCGCTTTGCGCCGCTGCATTTCCAGTTCTTCGTCAATACCGACTGTACCGTACCGCAAGAAATTGTGAATCATCTGTTCCTCCAATTCAGCGTGATGTTCCCGCATAAGAGCTTCTTGGATGGCAAGCACACACTGTTGAACACCATACTTTTCCGTGAACATTTGGCGCAAATCCACTTTGCTGTCCATGGTTCGCAGGATGTTCATGGTGCCGTTACCAATGTCGCAGAGCATATTACTTCCGGTGACGGAGTTGACAATGGGCGCGATTGCTGCAAATCCCTGAGGATAGACTGCCGCACCCACAATTCGGATGCGGTAATCCTTTCTCCGAAAAGAGAACTCCACCTCACGATTCTGTAGCAGATATGCCTGGAACGCCTTCCGCTGTTTCGCCACCCAGGAGAGCGGCAATCCCGCCGCCAGGAACACGTTGGCCTGGGTAATTTGCTCCCTGCTCAGCTCCTGGTCGATGGCTGCCAGAGTCAGGATGTAGTAGTCCTCGTCCATTACTTTTTCAGCGGCGTATTCCTTGTGTCCAACGCCGATCTGGTAGTAGCGGCCCTGATAAGTCAGCAGATCATTCTTGAAGGTCGGTTCCGTGTCGCTGCTCTCTACACCGGTAGGGAAGCAGGAGTTGAGGTATTTCCAAATTTTCTCGTCTTCCTTTCTCAGAAATAAGAAAGGCTATAACACAGCCGTATATTACCGCAGGGATTTTCCGATATCACGAAAGAAGCTGCCAGCAAAAACTTTTCGCCCCCCAAAAGAGAAAAGGCAGTTCCCAACTCAGTAAATTGGGTGTATACTTTACTCAGAAAATATGGGCAGGGAGGAACACAAATGATCTTCAGAATTACACTTGGGAAGCAAACGTATGGATTTCGTTTTTCCGGCCGGAAGGCGGTAGAATTTGACCGGGAGCGGGATCGCTCCCCGGTGGTCCAAGTCGGCAGCAAAACATACCAGGGGCTGGGAGAGATCTTTCAGACATCTGTGGAGGCTTGGATGAAGGATGATTCCGATACAACCTTAGTGGGAAGGGATCGCTATGGAGAGCCTGTGCTGTATTCCTACAGCAACATTCCCTGCTTTGACTCCGGGGATAGGCAGTTTGATTCTCTGCGGGGCTGGTTCCTGGTAAAGGACAAAAGGGAGCTTCATTTCATCACATTTTCCAGAGGCACCATGATCGGCAGCATTACTATATTTCCGAAACTGGTGGAAGCGGAGGTTGGAGCACAGGCGCCGCTGGAGGCCGTGTTTGGGCCGCTGGATTCCATCCGTTGGTCGGAAGAACCCATTTCTAAGGAGATCGTAAAAACGATTTTGATACCGGAAGGAACAGCGGATATCGCAGATTCTCAATTTAAGGGCTATACAGCCCTGGAAATGGTTGTGATTCCTGATAGTGTGCAGCGGGTCGGCAACTACGCATTCTCCGGTTGCAGCAATCTAAAATCTGTCCGTATGCCGAAGGCACTGAAATCCATCGGAAACGGAGCCTTCCGTAACTGCATTGGTTTGGAGGAAATGACCTTTCTGGAGCCGGTCACAGAAATAGGTTCCTGGGCCTTTGAAAACTGCAAGAGTCTCAAACGCATCACCTTGCCGGAGACCCTGAAACGCATCGGAGAACGCAACATTCATTGTACAAATTGAAGAAAGCATCAATCGCCGAATTGCTTACAGTAAGCGGGTGCAAAAAGTCGTAACGATCATCAAATAGTTAAGCTATCGGGGCCACTAAAAACGTGCCGCTATTCCGGAATTTGGTATGCTGTTCATGGAACACATGGTGGTACCGATTTGGTGGCCCCTATTTTTCCCATTGTGCAACGACATTTCTCCTGAAAATAAATGTACAATATCATCATTCAATAAGCAATCAACCTGGTAGTTCTGCGCGGCGGCTATCACATTGCGCATCTGACATTCTATGAAACCCTTCTTTCGGCGGACTGCCGCTTGAAAGCATATTTCGATAAACTGGGTTGGCCCACGAAGGGGATCGACTGGCAGGAGGAGCAATGAGCAGATCAGGGCCCGGTAAAGAGATTGGAGGATCATATTATGAGCACTACAGCATTTCATCCTGATAAAATGTATACCTATCTGCGGGGCTTTGCCTCCGGTGCCGGGATGCGGGAGACGCTGAAGGCACTCTCCTTTGCTCGGGAAAAGCACAGCGGTCAGCTCCGCAAAAGTGGGGAACCTTACATTGTCCATCCGCTGATGATGGCCTGCAACGCCGTCAGCATTGGTATTCGGGATGATGCCGTAATTGCGACCATCCTCCTGCACGATGTCTGTGAGGACTGCGGTGTCAGTTTGGCAGAGCTGCCCGTAAGCGAGCCTATAAAACGGGCCGTTGACCTGATGACGTTCCGGGTCATGGAGGGAGAAAACAAGGAGATTGCCAAAAACCGCTACTACAATCTCCTGCTGCAGTGCCGTGAAGCTACGCTGACCAAGCTCATTGACCGATGCCACAATGTTTCCAGTATGGCAGGTACTTTCTCTGCGGAAAAGCTGAAAGCTTACATTGAGGAGACCCGGCACTACGTTCTTCCTCTGCTGAGAAAGGCAAAAATCCTTTATCCGGAGGATGCCGATGTACTATTTGTGCTGAAATACCACATGGTCAGTGTTGTGGATTCCATCGACACCACCATCCAGATTTTTGAAAAGGAAAGTCAAAGCTGAGATGCGGCGAACTGGCGGAAAAATGAACTCGTCTTTACATTTGAATTACGCTTGTACATCCATTTATGTGTATGCAGATCTGATATATGGACTTTTAAATCATATTGATAACTTATCCGGTAGAAAAACAGAATGCCAGGCTTGCTTGGAAAGATATCTTAATGGTTTCTGGCTCTAATATATCTCTTTTCCCCGCATATTTTTTCTCTCATCATGTGGAGAATTATTCCGTAAAAATGTAGAGGTTTCGAAAAGGCTGTTTCCCATGCTGCCCGTACTCCTCCAGAACCTCGTATACTTTATAAATATCGTAACAGCGAATATCGATCAACGCTAGAAGTACACGGTTCCTAGGATCCGTTTCGTCAAATGCGTCGTGCCCCCGCCGCAATAATTCTGTAGCATCTTCCTCATTCATCTTCAAAGCAAACACCAATTTCCGTAGAGTTTCTTTACTTGGTGTTCCCTTATTCCAGCGAATATTAGACCAGGTATTGCTGCTGATTTGTGCATAATCGTAAAAGCCTCCCTCATCCAAAAGGCCGCTTTTTTTCACAAATCCACGCTTCTTCAATTCACCGCAAAGGTAACTGTAAAAAGAGGTATCCACCCCGCAATCCACCCGGCTATTGAGTGCCGCATCAACTGCGTTTCGGAGCTCTGGATCGACTTTTCTCAACATACCGCGTCCGGACCGGGCATTGATACGCTCTTCGATTTGAACAATTATTTTTCTGTCCATCCTACATTTTCACCCATTCCCTTTAAAATTCAAATGCAGTCCCACTTTATTGTCCCAGAAAAGCTGATATGACGCATCGTTATTCCGCCTTTCTTCCTTATATTTCCCATCATACCTACTCGCCTCCCCCAAAATTTCATTGCAGGCAACAATATGCACATTTCTCTCCATTTTACCCGGACGTCCACCCTGGCCACCAATGTACAGTTAGCTAACCGCACAAAAAACAGATGATATATGCACTTTTTATTATAGCTATTTGACAAACAAATTACAAGTACATGGTGGATAATAAACTGTACTTTTCCATCCGTTGCATTCCTTCGCCCACCGCAAAAAGGTGCTGTGGGTGATTCCCAGCTGTCTGGCTGCCGCCCTGGCGGATATTTTCTGGTCTTGCCATTGCTTTTGGAGTACACAAAATACTGCGGGCCGCTCCATGGGTTTTCTGCCGAAGCGAACACCGTTTCGCTTTGCCGCGGCGATCCCCTCCGCCTGGCGCTGCCGGATAAACTCCCGCTCCGTCTGGGCTACATAGGACAGAAGCTGCAAAACAATGTCCGCGATCAGCGTTCCGGTCAGGTCCCGGTTTTGCTGGGTGTCCAGCAGGGGCATATCCAGCACCACAATGGCCGCCTGTTTTTCCTTGGTGATGATCCGCCACTGCTCCAGGATCTCTTCATAATTCCGCCCCAACCGGTCGATGCTCTTTACTACCAGGGTATCGTCCTTTTTCAGTTTCCGGACCATCCTCTTGTAGTTTTTCTGCTCAAAGTCCTTTCCGGATTGCTTATCCATGTAGATTCGGTTTTGGGGAATCCCAAACTCCCGCATCGCAAGGAGCTGCCGCTGTTCATTTTGTTCTCTTGTAGAAACACGGATATACCCATATTCCATAATGCAAACCTCCAATTTATCGGTATTCGGATAAATTGTAATACAGTTTGCGAACCGCTTCGCCCAAGAGTTCAATGATCCAGAACAGGAAATAAAATAAGTGCCAGCAGCCCGGCATCAAACCGGCACTGCTGGCACAAAACTCAATATGAAATATCTCTGATATAAACAAAAAATCCGAACCCATCCCTCACAGGGAAGAAGTTCGGATTTTTCATGTATGGTGGACGATATAGGACTCGATGAAATTATGGAGTCGGCATCGTCGAGCCGCCGCCGAGTGACAGTCCACCGGACTGTCACATATAGATGGGTTCGAGTCCTATTTCTAATACCATACCAATAGGAAAAGCACACCCTTTGGGTGTGCTTTTCCTATTGGTGGACGATATAGGACTCGAACCTATGACCTTCCGCACGTCAAGCGGATGCTCTAGCCAGCTGAGCTAATCGTCCATGGGATTACTCGATTAGTATACCTGAGCAATCCCTGTTTGTCAAGTGCTGTTTTTTGAAAATAGCAAAATAGGAAACTCCCTCTTTTCTTTTTCCTGAAAATAGGCTATAATATTCGCCGTAATGTGTCAGCTAAGGAGACTGCTATGAGAATTTTATACGACAGCAAGCTTTCCCAATATAAGACCCCCTTCGGCACCCTGACCCCCGGTCAGATGTGCACCGTGCATATCCACATTCCCTGCGCTGTCCGGACCACGGCGGTGACGCTGCTGCTCAAATACGAGGACGGCAAAACCGGCGCACAGGACGTTTGCCTCACAAAGCAGGCCGTTAAGGGTGCCTATGAGGTCTGGAGCGGCGAATTTTCCATTCCCTGCACCGGCTTGTACTTCTACTATTTCTATATCAATAATCCCGACGGCGGCTTCCGGCTGTTCAAGCAGGGCGACGATACCAACATGGAGGCCGGTGATCTGTGGCAGGTCAGCTGTGTTCCGGCGGACTTCCACACCCCGGACTGGGCCAGGGGCGCAACCATCTATCAGATCTTCCCCGACCGTTTTCATAAGTCCGGCGACTGCGACCTCACCGGCAAGCTAACCCCCTATACTGTCCATAAAAGCTGGAACGAGGACGTGGAGTGGAAGCCAACAGAAGACGGAAAGGTGCTGAATAACGACTTTTTCGGCGGCAATTTCCGGGGAATCACCGAAAAAATGGACTATATCGCGGGCCTTGGGGTGAGTCTCATCTATCTGAATCCCATTTCCAAGAGCTTCTCCAGCCACCGCTACGACACCGGCGACTACAAAACGCCTGACCCTATGCTGGGCACCGAGGAGGATTTTGCTGAGCTGTGCCGTCAGGCTCACAGCCGGGGCATCCGGGTGATTTTGGACGGCGTGTACTCCCACACCGGCTCCAACAGCCCCTATTTCAACCGGGAGGGCCAGTTTGACAGCGTGGGGGCCTACAATTCCAAGGAGTCCCCCTACTTCAGCTGGTTTACCTTCTACAACTGGCCCGATTCCTACAATTCCTGGTGGAATTTTGACACTTTGCCCACGGTGAACAAGATGGACCCGGCCTTCCTTGACTACATCATCACCGGCCAGGACAGCGTGGTGGCCCACTGGCTGATGCTGGGAGCTGACGGCTTCCGGCTGGACGTAGCCGATGAACTGCCCGACGAATTCATCCAGCTGCTGCGGCGGCGCGTCAAGGACATCAAGCCCGACGCCCTGTTGCTGGGCGAGGTGTGGGAGGACGCCTCCGCCAAGGTCGCCTACGGGCGGCGGCGCAGCTACTTCACCGCAGGAGAGCTGGACAGTGTTATGAACTACCCCTTCCGCACCGCCATCATCGACTACGTTCGGGGTCGGGACGGCGGGCAGGGGCTGAAGGAAACGGTCATGTCCATTGTGGAAAACTACCCGCCGGAAGTGGTTCAGTGCAACATGAACCTGCTGGGCACCCACGACACCCCCCGGATTCTCACCGCGCTGGTGGATGATTTTAACGGCACCCGGGAGGAAATGTCCAAGCGGCACCTTAGCCGGCATCAGTACGACATTGCCTACGACCGGCTGCTCATGGCCTCCTTCCTGCAATACACCCTGCCCGGCAGCCCCAGCCTGTACTACGGCGACGAGGCGGGCATGGAGGGCGGCAAGGATCCCTTCAACCGCCGCCCCTATCCCTGGGGCCGGGAAAATACGGATTTTCTGAGCCACTTCCAGCGCTTGGGCCGTCTGCGCAAGGAGCACCCGGCCTTCCGCTACGGCGACATCCACTTCTTCCAGGCGGGTGACCGGCATGTGGGCTTCACCCGCGGCTACGAGGGAAAAACCTACCGGGTGTACTGCAACCGGGACGCCGACCCCTGGGAGATTCCTTCCGGGAAATTGATCGCGGGCTTCAGTCTGCAAATCGTGGCCCCGGACTGGCTGACCCTCGGCCCCAGAGGCTACTGCATTACGGAGGATGAATGATATGGAAGAAGAGAAGTTCATTTCCGGCTACTGCCGCCAGCTGGACGCATCGCGAATGGTGGAGGTCGTGGCGGAAAACGGCGAGATTGCCGAGGTGGACTGCTGCTACGGCAGCTGCGTCTATCAGGGCAGCTGCCTGATTGCCAAGGAAATCGACGGGATGAAAGCGTAATTCCCGGCTCAGAATTCTATAGCAGCAATCATGCCTTGATTCAGCTGTCCAGGGCGTGTTGCAGCATTCACAGAGGAAAAACAATCGGTCAGCTCCGAAAGGAGTTGACCGATTTGCTTTTTCGGTAGTCAGTATAAGGTATTTTTGAAAACAATCCAACCCTCATAGCGCATCTGCAAAATCAATTTGTCGTGATCTGTCAGCTTTTCCTTGAACGATTCCATGCTCTGCTCAGTAAGTACCGTAGGTTCAAACTCACCCCGGGGATCAGCAATATCATAAAGCCGCTCACCGTTGATGCTTGCGCCGTTTTCCAGCACATCCTCCAAAGAAATATGCTCGGCGGTGCGGCTGTGATCCCAACTTCGCATGAAATCGCGCTTGTTGATGTTCTTGCCGGTGTAATCCGCCACCTGACGATTGTTCCAGATTTCGTCAATCATGGGCTGCCAGTTCTGCTCCTCCACAACCATATCCGTGAGATTGCCCACCAGATTTCCGAAGTGCTGATAGCTGAGCCATGGCAGCTCCGAATCCTTGTCCATCAGGAACAGCCGTTGGAAGCTCCATTCCAAATCCGTTTCAAACTTCTGCCGGAAATACTTGATGATTTTATAGGACAGACGCCACAGTGGAAAGTCGCCGGAGTAGTTTGACCAGTTGCCGGAGATGTCGTGTTTCACGCCGCCCTTACCCGGCACCTGAAAGAATTGCCATGCCGACCACGCATAGCAGTCCCAGACCAGTTCCAGAAAGGCTTCCGACTCAATCAGCCTGCGATGTTCCTCGGAATGTAAAAGTTGGTGGATATTCCGTGGAAGCTCCAGATACGCCGGATGCTTCTCAACCAGTTCCTTCGGCAGCGCATAAAACAGCGTGATCCAGGAAAGATTGCTGTCCTGCGGAATCTCCATGATGCCATCCGTCAGCACCACATAAAAGCTATAAGGGTTGCTCTTTTCCATATTCATCACCTCGTTCAACATATTCCCCCCATAACATATGGGCACCAGAATCGCTTTTTTTCCAATGGCTACAAAAATTTTTGAAAAATTTTACTGAATCAAGATTTGTCTCGTTCTGCATCTATTGTAACCGAAAAGTCGGAATAAGTCTATTCTTTCTAATGCAGGCAAAAAAATAAGCAATACCCGGTCAAAACAACCAGGTATCGCCTATTTTCGTGTTACCAACCCTGCAAG
>OBLI01000879.1_pt1 | contig 31087 bp, 24 predicted proteins | sample 1519701 | NCBI WGS metagenome assembly OBLI01 (sample SAMEA3663005, study PRJEB22513) | pig gut metagenome | biome: pig gut; feature: pig-associated habitat; material: faeces | place: France | collected 2012 | reverse complement strand
AACCAATGAATTTTCTGATGGTATTTTCCGAGACATAGCACGCTACGTCTCGGAAAATACCATATACACCCCCTACATGACTACATGAAATTTCGATACCCGTAGCGTGCTACGTCTCAATGCTTGTTCAGAAGGTATTTCAGGAGACGTTGCACGCAACGTCTCTACGGGGTTGAATGGGGGTGGAACACGCAAACCGGGGGTGAAGCCTGTGGCGTAACCCCCGGTAAACAATTCCCATCGAATAGAACCGCGGAGCGGTGGTAAGAACCATCTTGTGGATTATTCCATGAGTCGCTGCCATAGTTCTTCAATGGTATAGAACCGGTATAGGGGAGAGCAAAAAATCCTTCTTGTTGCGAGTGACAATGCAATCGGCTGATTCGATCACTGCGCTTTGGCTTTGCGTTGCATCTTCATAATCTTTCCAAGGGCACGACAAGGCCCAGATAGCAGTGTCACCTTTTAAATCTGCAACATGTACGAATTGGGATATTTCATTCAGCTTTTCTCGAACATCTACATAATTGTATTTCCTCCCAATATAGATGGTATTCACAAAGGAAAGCGCAGACGTTATCAAAGATAGCTTGCCTATATAGCCTAAAGCAAACAGTTTTTGGGCTTGCTCAGCGAAAGGTTCCCTAAGGCATACAAGATCTATCAATATATTTGTGTCGATATAGACCTTCATTGTGCGTACTTTGCATCTATTAGCGCTTCAATTCCTTTTTCGTCAACAGGGACGGGATCACCTCCTCGGGCTGATAATGTCTTGATATAAGACTAAGACATAGCAGCTTCCCAATCGGTGTGTTTGGCTATAGATTTGGATGCGTTTTTTGTTTTGTATTGATTGAACAACAGGGATAATCCTTGTTCTACTACACTGGTCATACTGATGTCATGCAATTTGGCATAGGCCATTGCACTTTCATAGTATCTTTGATCAATTGTAACTGTATGTGTCATGATTCCTCCTCTTTATGCCGCAAAGCTACACATTCGCTGGCAATTGGCCAAACGGCAGCGGGCATGAAATCCCTTGGATGATTCATCGGGATCTGGTAGGGTGTAATCGGAAGTGCCAGGCCCAGGTTTGCACTATGCCACGCAGGGAGAGATAGCTCAGGAAGGCGATCCACAGGGCATGATTGCCTAAGTGGCCATGAAGCGTAGTATAAAGCAGGAAGAAACTGCCGGAGGCGATCAGCATCGCTCGAAACATCCAGCCGGTGGCGGTAGCGCCAATGAAGAAGCCATCCCAGATGAAGGCGGCGAAGCCACAGAGGGGGATTGCCATCGCCCAAACGGCGTAATCGCCCGTAGCGGCCAATACCGCCCGGTCATCCGTCAATAGGCCCAAGAAGCGTTGCCCGCCTAAGGCATACAGCAGGGTGAAGCCTATCGCTAACCCGATTCCCCATGCGAAAAGCAGCCGCACGCAGCGTCGCAATCCTGAGGTGTTTTGTGCGCCGATAAAGCGACCTCCCAAAGCCTCTCCGGCATAGGCGAATCCATCCATGAAGTAGGAGTAGAGCGTGAAAAGTTGCATCAAGAGGGTGTTGACCGCTAAGATCACTTCGCCTTGGCGTGCACCGGCGGAGGTGAAGCATGTCGTTACACCCACCAAACAAAGGGTACGCAGGAAGATGTCTCGATTGATCAGGAAGAAACGGCGCATGGCTGCGGCTTGCCAAAACGATTTCCCCTGCTGATAACCGCGTAAACGACCGTAGTAGCGTAGCCAAAGGCCCAAGCCCAACAGGAATCCGGTGTATTGCGCCAACAGGGTGCCCAGAGCCACGCCCTCGATCTTCATGTGGAGCAGGAACACGAAGCAAAGGCTGCTGGCGATGTTGACCAGGTTTTGCACGATGGCGATCAGCATGGGTAGGCGTGTGTTTTGCATCCCGATGAACCAACCCGAAAGCGCATAGAGCCCTAACACCGCCGGTGCGCCCCAGACGCAGATGCGAAAGTAGCGTGCGGCACCGGCTTTCACCTTCTCGGTGGCCTCGATCCATGAGAAGGCCCCTTGCAGGATGGGCTCTTGCAGCAGAATCATAATGAGGGCTATGCCTAAACCAATCGTCAAGGCACGTTCCCATACCAGCAACACCTCTTGCAGGTCTCGTCGGCCATACGCTTGTGCGGTCATGCCGCTGGTACCCATACGCAGAAAGGCAAAGAGCCAATAAAGCATACTGAATAACATGCCTCCAACGGCGATCGCACCGATATAGGCCGTCGCTCCTAAATGGCCTACAATGGCTACGTCCACCAGACCCAATAGTGGTACGGTGATATTGGAGACAATAGAGGGAATGGCTATCTGAAGTATCTTTCTGTTCATTGTTATATCCTATAAAAAAATGAAGACCGCCGGATTCACATCCAACGGCCTCCTACACTAACCCTTAACTTTAACCAATGAAAAACAATAATCTTCTATTTCATTACTCTCTGTGAATTGCTCTCGCTCTTCCCATAGAGGTCATCTACTCACTCACCTTTTAGGTCTAAACCAATTGGCTTCGCTTTCGTTGACATTGCAAATGTAATAACTATTTCATAGGCGGCAACCCTTTTGCCAAGAAATGTTCTGTTATTAACCTTATTTAAAGATTAAATGGTCATCTCGTTGAATACCCTCTTTTCCTTCGCACCAAATTCGCTGCAAAACCGCTGTTCCTCTAATCGACGATTAGAGCATGACCGAGTTTGGTTTAGAGGAGCACCGAGTTTGGTTTAGAGGAACAGCGGAGTTACAATGGACTCAGAGTAGAGTTGAAGCATAGGGGAAAATGATTATTTTTGTGGCAGCAAAAGGATACCATAGCGTGACTAATAGCATAATAAGGGTATGATAGACGGAATTATTATAGTGGGCTTGCTGATCGTGGTCGTGCTGCAGATTGTGTGGCGACCTCGTAAGGATCGGCAGGAACAGGAGACTTTGGAGAAACTGTTTGCGGAGATGCAACACTCTTTTGAACGGATTGAGAAGAATTTCCGAGAGGATTTTCGGTTGAATCGGGAGGAGAGCCGTTTGGTGGCCAAGGATAACCGGGAGGAGTTGGCCGCCTCCATGCGGGCGTTCCAGGAGTCTTTTGAGCGAGGCATTGCCTCCTTCAACCAATTGCAGAAAGAGAAATTTGAGGCGTTGGATAGACGGCAGCAGGAATGGGTGAACCATGCGGAAAAGCGATTAGAGGAGATTCGGCAAACGGTGGATGAGAAATTGCAGCAGACCTTGAACGAGCGCATCAGCCAGTCCTTTCGGTTGGTCAATGAGCAGTTGGTGAATGTGCAAAAGGGGCTGGGCGAGATGCAGAGTTTGGCGCAAGACGTAGGTGGCTTGAAACGGGTGTTGAGCAACGTAAAGACACGAGGCAATATTGGCGAGATTCAGCTAAGCATGTTGTTAGAGCAGTTGTTGGCTCCGGAGCAATATGAGGCGAACGTGCATACCCGCAAGGGCTCGGATGCGGTGGTGGAGTTCGCCGTAAAGTTGCCTGGTAAAGATGATGCCCGTGCGTTTGTCTATTTGCCCATCGACGCTAAATTCCCGAAGGACGTGTATGAGCAGCTGTTGGATGCCTATGATGCGGCCGATCCGCAGCAGATAGAGGTGGCCGGTAAGCAGTTGGAGGCGACCATCAAAAAGATGGCCAAGGATATTTCGGAGAAATACTTGGCTCCACCGGCTACGACCGACTTTGGTATTATGTTCCTGCCGTTTGAGGGCATTTATGCGGAGGTGGTACGAAGAGCCTCTTTGCTGGAAGAACTGCAACGTACTTATAAAGTGGTCGTTACAGGACCGACTACCTTGGCGGCCATCCTCAATAGTTTACAGATGGGCTTTCGCACGTTGGCTATCCAGAAGCACTCGGGTGAGGTATGGACCATCCTGGGTGCGGTTAAGAAGGAGTTTGAGAAGATGGGTGGTATGCTGGAAAAGGCACAACGTAATCTTCAGACAGCTACCGGACAGATTGATGAGGTATTGGGCACACGCACACGAGCTATCCAGCGTCGGCTGAAGGATGTCGATACCTTGAGTGATCGGGAGGCACGTGCGATTCTTCCGGAAATTGGAGCATTAACAGACGAAGAACAGACTATATCATGAAAAAGAGACAGATTCCCCACACTTATGTGATCATTTTTTACATTATCCTGTTTTGTGCTTTGCTGACTTGGTTCGTCCCGGGAGGACAGTACCAAGAGGTGCTGTCTGCGGATGGTACGAAGAGTTTGGTTTATCAACCCGTGGAGCATGTGCCCCAAACGTGGCAACTGTTCGCCGCCTTTTATCAGGGCTTTGTGGATAAAGCGGATATTATTGTCTTTATCCTGATAATTGGCGGTGCTTTTTGGATTGTCAACGATAGCAAGGCATTCGATATGGGCACGGTGAGCTTCTTGCGGAAGGCACGAGGGATAGAGCGATATGCCCTGTTTCGCCGTATCGGTGTGGATAATCTGCTTCTGATTGCCATTATGTTGTTGTTCAGCGTGTTTGGCGCTGTATTTGGCATGAGCGAGGAGACGATCGCTTTTTGCTTGGTTTTGGTACCTATGGCCATCTCGATGGGATATGACTCGATCACGGGCGTTTGTATGGTCTTTGTGGCAGCCGCATTGGGCTTTGCCGGAGCGATTCTCAATCCGTTCACAATAGGTATCGCACAGGGTTTGGCGGGGATTCCGCTGTTCTCGGGCATTGAGTATCGACTTTTCTGTTGGTTCGTGATCAACGCTGTAGGTTTCACTTGGATCTTGCGTTATGCTGCCAAGGTGAAACGTAATCCGCAGTTATCACCGGTTTATGTCGAGGACCAGTATTGGCGTGATTTGCATGGTGCGCAAACCATCGAGGTAAGCTATTACACACCCCGCATGGCATGGGTGAGTTTTGTCTTATTGGCTATTATCCTGGCGTTATTCGCTGTTGTTTATCCATCGACTACGTTGCGTATTGGCAATGGGGCTATTGAGGGATTGCCGCTCATTCCCTTGCTGACCGTTACCTTTGTTGTGAGTAGCTGGTTTTGTCTCAGAAAGACGGTACAATTGTACATTCTCAATTTGCTGTTTTTCACCATCTTTTTCTTAGTGGTGGGTGTGATGGGCTATGGCTGGTATATTATGGAGATTGCGGCTCTCTTCTTTGCCTTGGGCATTGCGGCTGGATTGGCGAACGGGCGTACGCCTAATGAGTTGGTCAAGCTGTTTCTGGATGGCTGTAAGGATATTCTGAGTGCGGCTTTGGTGGTCGGTTTAGCCGGGGGCATTATTGTGATGTTGCAAGAGGGCAAGATTATAGACACGATTCTCTATCATTTGGCACAAGGCATGGATGGCTTGGGTAAGGTGGCTACAGTCGGAATGATGTATGTGATTCAGACGTTAATCAATTTGGTAATCCCTTCGGGCAGTGCGAAGGCGGCATTGACAATGCCGATCATGGCTCCCTTCTCGGAATTGATCGGTTTGTCGAAACAGGCTACGGTGATGGCTTTCCAGTTTGGCGATGGCTTTACCAATATGATTACGCCTACTTCGGGTGTGCTGATCGCGGTATTGGGTGTTAGTCGTATTCCTTATGATAAATGGTTTCGTTGGGCTTGGAAATTCATTTTGACCTTGGTGATTCTTGGTTTCCTCTTGTTAATCCCCACGGCTCTCGTTCCGCTCAATGGATTCTAATGCGATCAGTAGGGAGTTATATCAAAGGAAACTAATTGTTTTTCTGAAGGAACTTAAATAACAAAGACGTCCGGACGCCGTCAAACGATCGTTTGACGTTTATCAGTCGATCGTTTGACGGTAGTCAGTCGATTGACTGACGGCGTTCGGACGCCTTTCAAATAGGGGTGTTGTTAGCTTTTGACTTATTAGGGAAAGGACATTCAACCTATGTTTCCCTTGTTATTTAATCTGAAACGCTTCCTTGATACGATCCACGTAGTCAAGTTTCTCCCAAGTGAAAAGCTCTACCTCTTTTACAATGGGTTGCGGCAGATAGCGAGAGCAGAATCGCTTCGTGACTACCTGTGGGGTACGTCCCATGTGGCCATAAGAGGCTGTCTCGAAATAGATCGGATTACGTAGTTTCAATCGCTCCTCAATTGCTTTTGGACGCATATCGAAGATGTCCCAGATGCGGGCAGCGATCTCACCATCTGTCAGGTTTACCTTCGCTCTGCCATAGGTGTTTACGAAAATGTTCATCGGTTTGGCTACACCAATCGCATAAGATACCTGTACCAACATTTCATCGGCCACACCTGCGGCTACCATGTTCTTGGCAATATGGCGAGCGGCATACGCAGCTGAGCGATCCACCTTAGAGGGATCCTTACCGGAGAAGGCTCCGCCTCCATGTGCGCCCTTACCACCGTAGGTATCTACAATGATCTTTCTTCCGGTTAAACCTGTATCACCGTGAGGACCACCAATCACAAACTTACCTGTGGGATTGATGTGATAGGTAATTTGGTCGTTGAAGAGTGCTTGCACGTGAGCAGGATATTGTGCCTTGACCCGAGGAATCAAGATCTTCTTCATGTCTTTGGCGATCCGTTTTTGCATGGCGGTGTCTGCTTCCTCTTGGGTAATGCCTTTCGGAAGGATGAACTCGTCATGTTGTGTAGAGATGACAATGGTGTCGATACGTAAAGGGGTACCGTTGTCATCGTATTCGATCGTGACTTGGCTCTTGGCATCCGGACGTAGGTAAGGCATTACATCGGGTTCCTGCTTGCGGATTTTTGCCAATTCACTCAAGAGACTGTGCGATAAGTCTAATGCTAAAGGCATGTAGTTGGCTGTCTCGTTAGTGGCATAACCGAACATCATGCCTTGGTCGCCCGCACCCTGTTCGTAGGGATCTGCACGCTCCACGCCGCGATTGATGTCACCGCTCTGCTCGTGGATAGCGGAAAAGACACCGCATGATTTGGCCTCAAATTGATATTCGCTCTTGGTGTATCCAATCTTCTGGATCACCTCACGTGCCACTTCCTGCACGTCAACATAAGCACTTGATTTCACTTCTCCAGCCAAGACAACCTGTCCGGTTGTGACAAGGGTTTCGCAAGCTACTTTTGAGTTTGGGTCATACGCCAAAAACTCATCTAGCAAAGCATCCGAGATTTGGTCGGCTACTTTATCGGGGTGTCCCTCAGACACCGATTCGGAGGTAAATAAATAACTCATAGCATTTGAACAATTAATCTATGAATTGAAGTGGAGGATTTCGTTGCCGAACGGCAACAAAGGAGAGATGTTTTTAGCATTTTTTCCCGTGGTTGCAAGCACTACAAATCTATCCACGTCAATTCGGCCGCAAAGATAACTATTTTTTCTTCTTCTGTGTATTGCGCAGTGCTTTTTTATACTTGAAGCTGGCTTTCCACTTGGCGGAATCGGAACCGTGTGTTCCTTTCAGAAAGTCGGAGAACTTGACTTTCTTTCCGTTAGCATCTGTATGATCAGCCTTGCTTTTTTTAAAGACAAGACCTTGCGTCATAGCTTTATGTATCGCGTCTTGATCCATGAATAGGAATTTTTTTAGGGTATAAGTACTAATTTATAACTCGTTGAGTAGTTCTTGCATGGTTTTACCGAATAGGGGATGCCGCACGTCGGGTGCTATCTCTGCCAATGGCTCCATGACGAAGCGTCGTTGGTGCATCAAGGGGTGGGGGAGGGTCAATCGCTCGTTGTGCATCACAAGTTGATCGATCAGTAACAAGTCGATGTCGATCGGCCGGTCATGATAACATCCGTCGCTTTTGATGATCCGTCCCATCTCCAATTCAATCAGGCGAGAGGCCTCTAAGAGCTCCATCGGACTGAGTGATGTTTGCAATACGACAACCGCATTCAAGAATTGATTGGCCGACTCAAACCCCCAAGGCTCGGTCTCATACAAACTGGAAAGGGCAAGAATGGTTCCTACCCTTTCCGCTAAAAGTGCGGTGGCCTTAATCAGGTTCCCTTTACGGTCACCTAAGTTAGAGCCTAATCCTATATAAGCGGTTCTATTAACCATCGGATGATGTTAGATGATCAGCATGGCATCTCCATACGCACCAAAGTGATACTGCTCTTTGACTGCAACATCGTATGCTTCCATAATCAGCTCATAGCCTCCAAACGAAGCGGTCATCATCAAGAGCGTTGAAAGGGGCAGGTGGAAATTTGTCACCATGCTATTGGCCACGCCAAACTCATACGGTGGGAAGATGAACTTGTTGGTCCAACCCTCAAACTCCTTCAGGTGTCCGTCTGTGCTGACTGCGGTCTCGATAGCCCGCATGACAGAGGTACCTACTGCGCAGATCCGATGTCCCTCATCTTTTCCTTTATTGACGATGCGAGTCACATCCCCATTGATAAACATCTGCTCGGAATCCATCTTATGCTTGGTGAGGTCCTCAACGTCGATCTCACGGTAATTTCCTAATCCGGAGTGTAGCGTTAAGAATGCGAAATGACAATCTTTGATCTCTAAACGTTTCATCAGCTCGCGGCTGAAATGCAAGCCGGCTGCAGGAGCTACTACGGCACCCTCCTCCGTAGCGAAGATGTTTTGATAACGCTCTTCATCTTCTGGTTCTGCCGGACGGTTGATATACTTGGGCAGCGGTGTCTCGCCTAAGGCATAGAGCGCTTTCTTGAAATCGTCATGATTGCCGTCAAACAAGAAACGGAGCGTACGACCGCGCGAGGTGGTGTTGTCAATCACTTCAGCCACCATCGAATCATCCTCGCCGAAATACAATTTGTTGCCAATACGGATCTTGCGAGCGGGATCCACCAAAACATCCCACAAGCGTAACTCCTCGTTCAGCTCACGCAGCAAGAACACCTCGATGCGTGCACCTGTTTTCTCCTTATTGCCATATAAACGTGCGGGGAATACTTTGGTGTTGTTGAAGATAAAGACATCACCTTTCCCAAAATAGTCTAAGATTTCCTTGAAGATGCGATGCTCAATCTTTCCGCTGTCTTTGTGTACGACCATCAGGCGGGATTCATCTCTGTGTGCTGCCGGATGGGTTGCGAGCAACTCTGTCGGCAAGTTAAATTTGAATTTTGAAAGCTTCATAATGCTCTTTGCGCTATTTGTTTATTTTTTCTTCTGCTATTTCTGTTTCCACTGCTTTGTCTAAGAAAGCGTCAATCTCTTCGGGCGACATACATTGATCCAATGTCACGTTGCCTATGCGTGTTCGCTCCAATCCGATCAGGTGGGCGCCTGAGTGCAACGCCTCGCCAATGTCGCGTGCCAAGGCTCGAATGTACGTTCCCTTGCTGCAAACCACGCGAATCTTGATGATGGGCAGGGCATATTCCAACAATTCGATCTCATCAATTACTAAAGTCTTCGACTTCAGGTTGACCTCCTCGCCCTTGCGAGCCAACTCGTAGGCACGTTTTCCATCTACTTTACAAGCCGAGAATACCGGTGGAATCTGCTCAATGGTTCCTAAGAAATGGTTTAATGTCTCTTCTACTAATGCTTGGGTGATGTGTTCCGTGGGATACACGGCATCCACCTCCTTCTCCAAGTCAAACGAAGGGGTGGTCTCCCCCAACTTCAAAGTGGCGATGTATTCCTTTGTTTGGTATTGAAACTCATCAATGCGTTTAGTCGCTTTACCTGTGCAGACAATCATCACACCGGTAGCCAAGGGATCTAATGTGCCTGCATGGCCGACCTTGATCTTCTTGACATGCAGCTTGCGACTCAGCTTATAACGAAACTTGTTGACTAAGTCGAACGAGGTCCATTTCAGCGGTTTGTTGAAATAAAGTATTTCTCCAGCTATGAAATCCATCAGATAATCTGTAAGTTATAACCTGAAAACAACATCATCAAGATCAATCCGCCCACTACGATACGATAGTAACCAAAGGCTTTGAAGCCGTAGCGGGTGACGAAACCGATAAAGAATTTGATGGCTAATAAAGCTACGATGAATGCCACCACATTACCAATCACTAACGCACTGATATTTTCGCTCAACACCTCTATGCCATTGGGTGCCAAGAACAGTTTCAACACCTTATAAGCCGTGGCTGCGAACATAGTCGGTACAGCCAAGAAGAAAGAAAACTCTGCCGCTGTCTTGCGCGACAGGCGTTGTGCCATACCTCCTACGATGGTAGCCATCGAGCGAGAAACACCAGGAATCATGGCGATACACTGGAAGAAACCGATGGCCAAGGCTTTTTTCTCCGTGATGACTTGTGACTCATCCGGACGATTGAATAGTTTATCCACGAACAACATGAAAATGCCGCCAATGACCAGCATGGTAGCTACTACCCAAACGTTCTCTAATAGGGCATCAATCCAGTCTCCACACAGCAATCCGATAACAGCCGCTGGTAGGAATGCCACTAACAGTTTCCAATAGAAATAAAATTTGTAGATGAAGCTGCGCCAATCCGTCACCTTCCCTGGGTTTAGCCGGAAGAAGCGTTGCCAATACAGGCATACAACGGAAAGGATGGCTCCAAACTGGATGATCACGGTGAATGCTTTGACAAAGTCTGTACTCTCCACGCCCAACAAGCTTTGTGTGATGATCATGTGGCCAGTGGAAGAAACAGGAAGAAACTCGGTCAAACCCTCAATGATCGCAATAATGATAACCTCAATCGTGCTCATTCCGCAATGCCTTTGCTTTTGCCGTTACGCAAGATGCCCCAAATCATCATTACGAAACCGATTACTGTCACAATAGGGGCCACGACAATACGGCGAGCACTGAAAATCTCAGGGTTGAAAGTGCTATCCCCTGAGCCGCCTCCACTCATCAACATGAAACCGAAAATAATACATACGATCGCAGCTGCGATCCAGACAAAATTCTCTTTTCCAAAGGCGAAATCTCTTTTTGCCATTCTACTCTTGATTTATAGTTCTTACCTTATTATATATAGTATAATTGATCAACCTCCATGCGCAAGTATTTGTTCACGGCGAAGATCGTTGCAATGGTGGATAGGAGCAGGCCTAATGCCAATACCGCTCCGTCCACGATCAATATAGTGTGTATATCCAACAGCTGGACCAATCCCTCCAGCTCGGTCTGCAAATAATATAATGTACCCGTCAGTAGCAAGATCGCCAATATGGCAGCTATCAATCCACTCACTACGTTATAGCGGATGAAGGGTGCACGAATAAAGCCTGCGGTGGCCCCTACCAATTTCATCGTATGGATCAAGAATCGCTTGGAGTAGATCAACAGACGAATGGTGTTGCCAATCAAGACAAACGAGATGAGGGTTAGCACGGCGGCTAACGCTAAAAGAATCACCCCTAACCGTTGCATATTGTTATGCACCATCTCCATCATGTCCTTACGGTAGAGGAGCTCGTCCACCGTTGTGTAGCGTTTAATCTGTTGTTCGATCAGTTGCAGACTGTCCGGATTGGCATACTCCGCATGTAGCTTGACCTCAATGGAGGCTTGCAACGGATTGAATCCTAAGAATACCTCTGGGTTCTCGCCTAACTCTTCCTCTAACTCTTTGGCCGCTTGATCTTTTGAGATATATGCTGTCGATTTGATATAAGGCAACGCATCCAGTTTGTTACGCATTTTCTGAATATCAGTCTCCTTGATGTTATCTTTCAGCACAATGGAGAAAGAGAGGTTTTCTTTTACATAAACGGAGAGCTTATTGCCCAACAATCCCATCAGCATGATTAACCCCATCAAGAATAGCACTAAGGTGATACTGATGATGGAGGTTAAGCGGGAATGAAAGAAAGAAGCAGCTTGTACTTTTCTATGTTTAGCCATCCGAGTATGATTATATATAGGTATGTTTTATTTTGCGTACTGACACGAAGTAATGCCCACCTTGCGAACCTCCTCATCAATACGGATCTTCACACCGGCCGGAACCATGTAATGTGAGATGGCAGAGGTAGTAGTGGTCGTACCGTAATACGAACTGGATGTCTTCGTGACGCGTTCTACCGGAAGTACCGCCAATCGCAGATCTTGATCCGGTGCGTTGTCGATCTGATATTTGATCAGTGTCGCCAAATTGGGGAACTTATACGTACGTGTGCTACTGTCGTAGGCTTCAGAAAGGAATGCTGTTTTGTTATTCTCAACCTGTGCGTTCTCAAAGAAGGTCTGCACGGAATCCTCGGGCAAGATCATTAGATAGGAGGGAGCCGTCAAGGCATATTGCCACTCCTCTTGTGGCATCGCTTTCAATGAGAGCGGGAAATCGTTGACAATACGCTCTTGCATCATCGTGCTCATCTCGCTGACTGGGATGGTGACTTGCATACATACACCTGCCGGAGACTTGATATAGCCATAGGTGTCATTGGGCACTAACAACTGATCAAGATCTGTATTCTTGAAACGACTTAACTGGATCACCTCTTTGGTGGTGGAGAAGATCTCCGAGCCTTGCACCAACGAATCCTGTCCTGCGCTGCCGGTTACAGCATACTGATAATAGATGGTCATGTAGCTGCTGGAGATGTTCAGGATGTTACCGCTACCAAAAGTGGTCGTCACATACAAACCCGGCCAGAAAGCATTGAATGACTCTTGATTCTTGAACGTTTCCGGATGGTTGATTGACTCATCATAGAAACGTTGACCAATCTCCGTAGGCATCATGATACGGAGGTTGGGACTGTACGTATCCAACTCACGCAATGAGTCGGGCACTTCATTGTTATAGGCCGTATAGACACGTGATCCGTAGGAAGTCTGCATATCACTATAGTCCAACGGGTCCATATTGGTGTAGAATTTCTTTTGCAGGGGAGTGGTCACTTTGAAGAGCTCTGCCTTCATGGGGGCTAACGAGTCGCCAATCCAGGCTCCGTTCGTGTTAGAGGAGGAGGCGTAATAGAGCTTGAAATCCACGGAGTCAATCTTGCCGTTGTAGGGCGTGTGCTTGAATTGGAATCCCTCCGGGCTGTAAAACTGGCAGAGAAAGTCCGACTTCAAGTTGCCATACAGGGGATCGTAGAGCTCACCTAGTTGCGCTTTTGTGGAGCGTGCGTAGATTGAATCAATCTTAATCGTGGTCGCTTTAATCAGAAATGTATCGGTAAATACCGAAATCGTATCGTTACCTGGCTGGATCGTAATGCCGATAGAGCTAATATCGTCGTTACACCCAGCCAGGATGCTCATAACCGTTAGGCTGAGTCCAAGTAACGCTTGCTTGAAATTCATCGTTTTTTTTATTATTTCTTGTTGGGATCTAAAATAAGGTCGTAGAACTTGTTGATCTCATCAATATAAGTCTCCTGCGATTGGTAAGGCAAGAAAGGCTTATCCGCTTTGGAAGCGATATATTCGCTCAACTCAGGATTAATCTGCTCGCTACCTTGGATCACACCATCGGCGAAGTCGATCGCCACCTTGTTCAATGCGACGAAGCTGGTGTCTTTCTTCAGCAGTTCCACGTCCTTGGCCTTTGCGCCGTCGGCACGCAACTTGGCGGCCAGTCCTTTCGAGAAGGGTTGTTGAAATTCGTTGTTATAGACTGAATAGACCACCTTCGCATGGCGCAAGCAGGGATCATCTGCATATTTCCGTTTGATATACAGGGTGGTCAACGCAGACATCCATCCATGGCAGTGAATCAGATCAGGGATCCAACGCAACTTCTTGATTGTCTCCAACACGCCACGTACGAAGAAGATAGAGCGATCGTCGTTATCCGCATATTCCTCGCCATTGGCATCGGTTACCGTAAACTTACGTTGGAAAAAGTCATCGTTGTCGATGAAATAGACCTGCATACGTGCGGCTTGAATGGAAGCTACCTTGATAATCAAGGGGTGGTCTGTGTCATCAATGATTAAGTTCATTCCAGACAGACGGATCACTTCGTGCAGCTGATTCCGACGCTCATTGATGTTGCCGAATTTAGGCATAAAAGTTCTGATCTCTCGCCCTCTCTCCTGGATGCCTTGCGGCAGATTCCTGCATATCGTAGCAATCTCAGATTCAGGAAGGTAGGGGGTGATTTCTTGAGCTAAAAACAAGATTCTTTTCGCATCCATTCTATATAGGTGTTTTTATTAAATACGCTACAAAGATAGGAAAAATCTTTCATTTACGATAATTATTTAGTTGCTTTGCACCGTCAAATAAAGCATCTATTCAATGAAAATCGTTAAAGGTATCAAAGAGTTGAAAGGCTATCTTATTGATAGTAAAAGAGATGGGAGGCGTGTGGGGCTTGTTCCGACAATGGGTGCGCTGCATAAGGGCCACTTGAGTTTGGTGGAGCGTTGTGTGCGTGAGAACGACATTTGTGTGGTGAGTGTCTTTGTGAATCCGACTCAGTTCAATGACAAGCACGACTTGGAGACCTATCCGCGTACCTTGGAGGCGGATTGCGCCTTGTTAGAGTCGGCTGGCTGTGATTTTGTGTTCGCTCCGTCCGTGGAAGAAATGTATCCGGAGCCTGATACCCGCACGTTCGATTTCGGTACGGTTATGCAGGTGATGGAGGGGGCCAAGCGTCCCGGCCATTTCAATGGTGTAGCGCAAGTGGTCAGCAAGTTGTTCTACATTGTTGAGCCAGACAACGCCTATTTTGGCGAGAAGGATTTTCAGCAGATCGCGGTGATCCGTGCTATGGTGAAGCAGCTGCAGATTCCGGTGCAGATCAATGCTTGTCCGATTGTACGTGAGGCGGATGGTTTGGCGTTGAGTAGTCGTAATACCCGATTGACTCCGGAGTTGCGGGCAAAAGCCCCGATGATCGCACACACCTTGCGGGAGAGTAAGGCGATGGCCGCTACCCACTCGGTGAGCGAGGTGATCGATTATGTGGTCAGCACGCTCAATGCTGATCCCGACTTGGAGGTGGAATATTATGAGATTGTGGATGGCGACAGCTTAGTGGCTATCCGAGATTGGAAAGATACATCCTATGCGGTAGGTTGCATAACAGTCTATTGCGGGGAGGTACGCCTTATCGACAATATTAAATACTAAGCAACAATACAATAGCATCTTTTATATGTTCATAGAAGTAGTAAAATCAAAGATTCACCGGGTGACGGTCACGGAGGCCAACCTGAATTATATCGGTAGTATCACGATTGACCAGGACCTGCTCGACGCTGCCAATCTGATCCCCAATGAGAAGGTATCCATTGTAAACAACAACAATGGAGAGCGTTTAGATACGTATGTGATTCCCGGGGAGCGAGGATCGGGAGTGGTTTGCCTCAATGGTGCGGCCGCTCGCAAGGTGCAACCGGGCGATGTGGTGATTATCATGTCTTATGCGATGATGGATTTCGAGGAGGCGAAGCACTTCAAGCCGGCCGTGATTTTCCCCGATACAGCGACCAATAAACTTCTCTGAGCGGTTTTCTCCTTTATTAATTAGGAGGATAATCATATACTTTTAGGGAGGAGGTGTGCGGCTATGCATTTAGTCGTACACCTCCTCTTTTTAATAATGGAACAGTGAATCTTGGGAAATGCGCTTGCGATTTAGGGGAAGAATGGCTTACTTTGCACGCTGATTCAAAAGCTAATGTTAGGAAGAATGACGAAGAAAAAGTGGGCGACGCTCTGGAGCGTCCTCTTGTCGATAGGGATAGTGCTCACCTCGTGCGAGGGCGATGATCAAGCCTCCAAACGGATGGGGCAATTCTCTCTGCGCCTTGCGGCGGATACAACTTCTATTATAAAGGATATGAGTAGCGGCTTGACGAAGTCGGTCGCTTCGGAGTTGGAAGACTTTGCGAACATCGCGGACTACACCGTCTTGGTGATGAAGGAGAAGGATACCGTGATACACTATAAGCGGTTCGACCAGATGCCCGCTTCCATCTCCTTGGCTGAGGGTGCCTACCAGCTGATTGCTAAGAAGGGCGAGGATCTGCCGGCTGAGTTTCTGAATCCCTATTTCGAGGGTAGTGCTTCGTTTACGGTCAAGGAGCAGATGAACACCCCCATCGACGTGACCTGTACGCTGGCGAATGCCCGAGTGACGGTCGATTACACCAATGATTTCTTGGAAGCCTACGACGAATATACCGCTTTGCTGAGTACCCCCTATACGACAGCCGACGTGGAGTTGCCGAAAGGCGAGACACGGGCGGTTTATCTGCAGGTGGCTTCGGGCGGCACGCAGATGGCAGTTGGTATCAAGCTGAAGAAGAAGACCGAGACCACTGCCAAGACCTATTGGGTGCAGACTCCCATCAACTTGGCTCGTCGCCAAAATGTTCACCTGATCTTCAAGACCGATGGCGAAGCTTTGGAGGGGATTGGCCTGCAGGTGGAGTTGGATAATACCTTGGAGGAGTTGACTTTCACGACAACTATTCCCGATTTCATGTGGCAACAGTTTAAAGAGCCGACCTTGGAGGCGGTAGAGTTTGCATCTGGAGGTCAGATTGAGCGAATTGATGCGTATTCCAAAGAATTTGAGTTGGGTTATGTGGTGAAAGGCGGCTTGCAACATCTGTATGTGAAATTCTGGGAAGAAGAGCAGGATGAGCAGGAGGCAACCCTGTTTGACTTAGTGGCTGACGAGGAGAAAGCGAAAGTGCAGTATTATTTCTCCTGGACAGCAGATGGCGAAGAAAATGCCTCTATGCTTGGCTCGAAAGGTGGACAGATTCATCTTTCTTCTGTGATTAAGGGTTTGCCGGCTAAAGAGGGAGAAAAGGCGACTTATCATTTGGTATTCTATGCGGTGGATCAATCTGGCAAGGAGGCTACATCCAATGAGATTCGTTTGACAGTCAATGTACCAGAAGCGGAAACACCGACTATTAGTGAGCTGTCGGCATTGCCTGAGGCTGTTGTCGAGGGTAATGAGATGAGCGAGAATGTGACTACGCATCTTCATGCAGATGCGGGTATTCAATCGGTGGATTTGGCCATCAATGAGCAAACTTATAATCTACTACTTGATGAAACAATCAATCAACTTTATTGGCAAAAGGGCATTGAGGTGCAGAAGTTGAGTGGTGCAGATATGGAGATCACATTCCATAAGGCATTCACTTCCATCTTACAAGCGAACAATGATGGTGCAACTCAAACCTATACCTATCAATTGCACATGACGGATGGAAATGATAAAGAAGCAACCGTTCAGCCTCATACGATTACGGTGAAGCATCCAAATGTACAATTACTTTCCATAGAGGGGGATGCTTTTGCAAAACGCATTGTGCTCCGTGCCAGCATGGAAGAGGGTGCGCAAAAGGATAAGTTACGTTTCGAGTATTCTGCTGATGGCTCCTCTTGGCAAACGATTCCGGATATGCGCATCACAGCAGATGGGCAGCAATGGGTAGATACTTTGCGTGGGCTTAATCCTGAAACAGAGTATCAGGTTCGTGCGGTTTATCAGTCGATGGTTATTGGTGGAGAGAAGACGGAACGAGTGTCGGATGAGCAATCTCTTTTAACGGAGAAGGAGGATTATGCGATTCCTAATAGCGGTTTTGAGCATTGGTATTCGGAAAAAACTGATAAAGATGGTAACCCAATTACAAAGAATGTAAATAAAGTTTATTGGGATAAATGGTTCCCATGGAATCAATCTGATTTATCTACAAAAGCTTGGAATACGGTTAATCAAATTACAACACAAGATGGAGCTTCGCCAACACTTCTATGGCCAACAGATACTCCTACTCCTCCTTATGTGGGGTGTTGCTATGTGGCTAATTCAGGTACGATCCCCACGAAAGATGCAGAAGGAACTGCCCAAAGTGCAGCCTTAATTCGGACAGTTGGTTGGGGTTCTGGAAGTACAGGTGGAGGTAGTGAGTCAATAATCAAGCGTTTAACGCCGGGTGAATTGTATTTGGGTGATTGTGTAAACTTAGAACCGAAATATGGCATTGACTTTGCATCACGACCCACTGGATTCTCTTTCGATTATAAATATGAAACAAAGAGTGGATCAGATGATAAATTTGTGGCAGAGATCGTTGTCTATGCAAGAGATGGTTCTGTTATTGCGACAGCTCAACTTCCGGAAGGCTCATGTGGGTCTAATGCTTCATGGTCGAAAGCTGAGGTGCGTTTGAACTATTCGTCGAATGCTGGACGAAACAAAGCCGCCAAACTTTGTATTCGGTTTAAGTCAAGTTCCTCTACTAATAAAGATTATTTAGAAGCCAACTTGATGAAATATCCACCATTTGCCAATTTGAGTGATGGTGAATCAGTAGGTAGCCAATTATACATCGACAATGTCGAGTTAATCTATGAATAAAGTAGGAATGAAGAAGATTTGGATATATCTAGTGATGTCGTTAGGATTAGCGGCATGTAGCAATGAGGTCGATTCGCCTTTTGCAGAGGGCATGGGCGGTCTGCGCTTGACAGCGAAGATGGACACGGAGATCACTATTCCGGTGATTACCAAGAGCGCGGATTTCAGCGACTTGCGAGTGGAAGATCTGTTCATCCGTATCTATGATGAGGGAGGCTCGTTGATAAAGACGGAGACGTACGGCGACCTTTTGGAGCAGGATGAGGAGGGCAAGGGCGGTTTGCCGATCGTGTTGCCTTTGGGCGCTTATACAGTAAAAGCCTCTACCAGTATGAAAGAGGCAGATGGGGTGATGTCCACTCCCTACTTTGCTGCCACGCATGAGAACGTGATCGTAGAGGAGAAGCGGATCTCTACCGCCGAGTTGCGTTGCACGCTGCAAAGCATCGGAGTGGAGTTGCAATTGTCGGAACAATTTAAGGCAAAGCTGGAGGCAAACCCTAACAACTACAGTTATGAGGTGATTGTGTCTAATGGTAAAGTCAACTGGATTTTTTCTCCGGAGCAGATGACGGTGGGTTATTTTTTAGAGACTTGCGATGAGTTGGTGGCTACAGTTCGAGTTCGTTTAGATAGTAATAATGTCTGGTATCCCTCTCGGACTTACCGGATTAAGAATGGAAGCGATGCGCCTCGATTAGGTGAATACTATATTATCACTTTAGATGCAGGTGAGGAACCGGAGAACAACGCTGCGACTTTGAGGGCTGTACAAATCAATTATGACAGATGAAACGAATTGCGATATATACATTATGTATGTTGTTGCCGTTGTTTTCGGCATGTGAGATGAAGAAAGATCTTTTTGGAAGCAACAATGGTGACGTACTTACTTATGAGAACGTGGGATTGCTCGACATTGAAATTGAAGCCGAGCGAGAAGCGGAGCTGGAATCTGATAGGATCACTACCTTGGAAGAGACCGATGCCCTGAAGCCTGAAGAGTTTGCAATTGAGATTGCCGACAGCACGGGACAGGTAGTAAAATCGTTTCCTTCGTTGGCAGCTATGAGAGAGGCGGGTGAGCTGCTGTTGCCGGTCGGAACCTATTCGGTACATGCCGCATACGGGGCGGATGTGAATGCGGGATTTAACAGTCCTTATTATGCGGGTGATACTACTTGTGTGATTGCAGATAGACAGGTATTGAAGGTGTTGGTCCGATGCGTGTTGCAAAACAAAAAAGTGCAATTTGCCGTCAATGAAGAATTCCGGTCCATGTTTGCGTCTGATTATTCAATTGTAGTTGATAATGGAACGGGTATCTTGATGCTCTCTAAGTCACAGTTAGGGTCTGCTTTTTTCAAGAATACAGGCGCTTTGCGTTTCTCGCTTTATGCGACCACTTACGAAGGGCAAGTACATACTTATACTTGTGACCTTTCGGATAATGAGCAGGTATTGGCGCATAACAATATCTTTGTGGAGCTGGGAGCGGTGCCGACCATTCCTGATCAGCCGGGCGGTGTCGATCCCGATGAACCGGATGAACCCGATGAGCCGGATGATCCGATTGAGCCAGATCCTGAACCGGATGAACCCGATGAGCCGAAGCCGGATGTACCGGTAGCCCCGGTGATCAAGGTGGATGTCACTTTGATTGAGAAGGACTATGTGATCGAGATACCCTCTAATTTCGTGGAGAATAGCAAACCGGGAACGGGTAATGGAGATACTCCTACCACACCGGGTGAGGGTGAGAATACGGATCCAAGTGATCCTGGCCAGCCGGAAGAGTCAACTGATGTAACGATAACCGGCAAGATCGATGGGAAATCGTTTGATGTCAATCAGACACAAACTGTCTCTGACGATACAAAGAGTGTCGTGATTAATCTCTATTTGCCGACAGGTTTGGAGGAATTGACAGTCGATGTCTCTATTGGAGATATTTTCTTGCCTCTCGATTTACTCGACGCAAGTGCGGTAGCGGCAATTAATGGTATTCTGTCCGGTATGGGTAAGACCTTGACTGTGCCGGCAAAGGGCTCTAAAGGAAACTTGACGTTCGATATCTCAGCCTTCATTGGCATGTTGGATACCAATAATTCCTTCAAGCTATATGTGAAAGATAAGAATGGCAAGGACGATACGGCAACTATTAAACTGACGAAGAAATGAGAAAGATAAGCTATATAATGAAATGCTTCTGCCTCTGTTTGTTGGCAGGCCTGTTATTTGCTTGCGATGCGGAGCGGGATGCGGAGCCTATGGGCTTCCTCTATTTGAATGTGGAGGAAGATGCCACGTTGCTGACCAAGGCAGCGGTAGTGGATGAGTCGCTACGAGTGGCGATTTTGAGAGGAGAGGAGGATACGCTGCAAGTTTATCAGGATTACTTGCAAGAGGTGAGAGGCGAACGTTTGATCTTGCCGGTGGGTGTCTATACAGTGGCGGTCTCTTCCAATTATGACGGTAAGGCACATTGGGAGACCCCCTTTTACGCAGGTAGCGAGGAGGTGACAGTGAAGCAGGGAGAGATCACCAATGCTAAGGTTACCTGCACGATTGCTAATACCAAGGTGTCGGTGAAGTATGCTGACTCCATGCGCGATTATTTTAGCGACTACCAGACTACCGTGAGCAATAGTTCCGGAGAACTGACTTATACCCGCGATGAGTACCGATCAGGTTACTTTGCGCCGGAGAAATTGACTGTTCAATTGGATTTGGTCAATCGAGATGGCAACAAGTTTGCCTTAAAACGGGTTTATCCCGACGTGAAACCGCAATGCCATTATACGTTTGCGTTCAAGTTGAATACAGAGGGAGACGGCGATACCGATGCTGGTATGGACATGGATGTGTCAATTGATACGGAGCATAACGAGATTATCTATCCGATTTATATCAAGCAGGAGGATTTGACCAATGCGGTTCGGCCTTCGTTGGCGTTGAACGGATTTGACGAGTCAAATACCTACGCTTATAAAGAGGGGAGTGAGTTGCCCTCCGAGGGAACAATCCAGTTAACCTATACGATGGGTAAGGAGAGCCAGCTGCAGTATGCTAAGGTCTCTACGGATTCACCGCAGTTTATGGAGCAAGGTTTGGGTTATTTTGATTGGATGGACGAAGCTGACGCGGCTCGGGCTGCGGCTTTGGGCTTCCCCGCTTTCCGGAAGGAACCCACGGAGGTGAAGGATATGAAGGCCTCTTACACGGTAGATTTATCGGGTATCTTGCGATATGTGCGCTGTGTGGATGGAAAGCCGACCACGCATACCTTCACGGTGGAGTTATTGGATGATAAGTATCAAGAGGCGAGCGCCACTTTCTCTATCAAGATCAATCCGAGTGTGGCTGCCTTTGTGGAGCAACCCGCCGCGGTTTGGACGAACTTCGCTGTGATCAAAGGTTTCTGTGCGGATGAGGGAAGCTATTTCATGGTGAAAGCCAATGATGGAGAGGAGAAGGAGGTGAAGGTGATCTCACGAGATGCCGAAGGTAATATGACTGCCTTATTGACAGGATTGCGACCCAATGTAGCCTATACTTATCGCATTGTCTCCGACAATGACCCGACGATGCAATGCTCGACGCAAACGTTTACGATCTCCGCTCCATTGGCTGTGCCCAACTTGGGTTTTGAGGAATGGAATACAATTACCACGAACAAACTCGGTTTCAGTATGGGTAAAGATTATCTTTCACCTAATGCGACCAATGACTTCAATGAGGTTTATTGGGAAACAGGTAACTATGGTGCTTCGGCTATCAGCAAGAAACTGACTGAAAATACTACTGATGTGGCGGTTGAAGGTTCCACGAAAGCCGCCAAGATGCAATCGCAATATGCGGGATTAGGCTCGTTGGGTGCCTTCTCTGCTGGTAGCGTGTTCACCGGTAAACCAACCAGTGTAGGGACGAGCGGTGCGAAGTTGGAATATGGCCGTTTGCACAATGGTTTCCCTACCCGATTGAGTGGCTATTGCAAGTATTCACCTGGAATGATAGATTATGTGAACAACTCTAAACAGGGTGGCGGAAAGGATCAGGCGATTATCTATATTGCGTTGAGCACGGATATATTCCGCTTGCAGTCGTTGACGAATGGATCGATCAATCGTTTCGACAAGTCTGCTTCTTCCATTATTGCCTATGGTGAATATGTCATCGCTGAGGAAATCTCCGCTTATGAGGCTTTTGAGATCCCATTGATCTATCGCGAGGGGAAGTTGCCCGCGGCAGGTACGCCCATTTATATTACGATTGTGGCGACATCCAGTATCGATGGCGATGAGTTCACCGGATCGACAAATAGTGTTCTCTACATCGATGAGCTCTCACTTAACTACGATTATAATGCAGCTTCAATAGCGGGAACCGCTTATGGGGCATTGCTGCCAAATAACATATCAGAAGAATAACAAACGAATGAAACGACTATTAGCAACTATCTTGTTAGCCGTCGCGCTGTGGGGATCGGGCGTTCAGTCCTTGCGGGCGGAGCGGACGGTCTATGACCGAGGCATTGAAATGAAGACCTTTATCCCCAAGGGACAATGGATGGTGGGTGCCACCTTTTCCTACAACGAGCATGTGGATGACAATTTTGAGTTTATGTCTGTCTTGAAAGACATTTCCAGCGATGGATATTCTTTTAAGGTGACTCCCATGGTCAGCTATTTCATCAAGGACAATATTTCGATCGGCGCCCGTTTCGCTTATGGGCGGAGCATCACCAATTTGGGCAATCTCTCATTGGAGTTGGGCGATGACATCAGCTTCGATGTCGACAACTATAAGGCTGTCTCTAACACTTATACGGGTGAGTTCTTCACGCGAATGTATCTGAACTTAGGCGATAATAAACGTTTTGGGTTGTTTAGTGAGGGGCGTTTGGCCTATGGCTATTCCGAGAGCAACAGCCGTTCGGGATCGGGAGCCGATCTGAGCGGCGTTTACCAGTTGAAGCATAATATCAACATCGGGTTCTCTCCGGGTATCACCTGTTTCATCAATAACCATGTGGCGGCGGAGGCCTCCGTGAATGTCGCCGGATTGAACTTCAATTGGTATGACCAGACGAAGGATCAGGTGGAAGAGGGCTCTCGCCATTCCAGCTCCGCGAATTTTAAGGTCAATCTGCTCTCGGTCGATATCGGCCTTGTCTTTTTCTTTTAATCCGATCGGTGTATGGAACGAAAGAGGTTTACAAGATGGCTTTTGGGGGCCCTTATCCTATTGTGCGGGTGCGTGGAAAACGATTTGCCCTATCCTACCATCGTGGGAGAGATCGAAGAGTTTGCCGTTGAAGGGCAAACCAGTATCAAGATCAATAAGGCGGAAGGTTCGATTGCGGTCAAGGTAGTCGATACGCTCGACCTGCGAGATCTGCGGGTAGAGAAATTAGTGGTGACGGAAGGAATGCGCATCATTCCCGACTCGTCAGCCTGCAAGAGCTTTACCCATTTTCCCGATTCCGGTTTCATCTCGGCGGACAGCCTGCCTGCCACCGCCAACACCCGGATGGATTTCTCTCGCCCGGTTTCCATTCTGCTCAGGCTCTATCAAGACTATACCTGGCGAGTGACGGTTGAGGCCGATATTTCACGGAAGATCGAGGTGGAGAATCAGTTGGGATCGGCATTGATTGATGCGGATACCCATAATGCCATTGTCTATGTGGATTCCACGGCTCAGCCTTCTTTGCGTGATATACGTATCAAATCATTGCAATTGGGGCGAAGCAATGCGGTGGTCACACCTGATCCACAGGGTATTACCGACTTTACTCGTCCTCGCGTCTTCCTTGTGACGGCTTTTGGACAGACCGAGGAGTGGACGGTCAGTGTTGCCTATCCTCCCAAGGGCATGTCGTTCACGACGATCGCACCTTGGGCGAAACACGCTACTCTGCGGGGAACGACCCGCACGGGACAGGTCTCTGCGATCTATCGGGAGGCAGCAAAGGAGGGAGAAACGGTCAGTGAGGTTTGGGAGAGCGTGCTTGCCTCAGAGATCAAGATCGCTGAGGAGGGCAATTTTACCCTCTCGTTCACCCATTTAAAGCCTGCCACTACCTACGAGTATCAAGTAACGGTGGATGGAGCCACCGAGGAGGTGAAGCGGTTCACGACAGAGGCGGTGCAACTCGTGCCCAACCTCTCGCTCGACGATTGGATCAAAGAGGGCAAAAGCTGGTTTCCCAACATCAACCTCGACCCGGAAAACTATTTTTGGGATACGGGCAACAAAGGCTCGAATGCCGTGGGAGAGGCCAACCCCACCTCGCCGGAGACAGCAGATGTGATCCGGGGTAAGGCGGCACGCATGGAGAGCAAGACCGTGGCGGGTGTCTTTGCCGCCGGCAGCTTCTATACGGGCTCCTTCAATAAGGTGGAGGGACTGAATGGTGCCTCGCTCCATTTCGGTCGTCCCTTCACCGGCCGTCCGACGGCCATCGCGGGCTATTATAAATACAACTGTGGCATCATCGACAAGGCGAAAGATCCCTATAAGGATCTGATTGGCCGTCCCGATACCGCCAATATCTACATGGCGCTTTTCAGTGGCTGGACCGCCCCCTTCCTGGTCAATACCAACGAAGGTATCTTTGTCGATCTGACCTGGAACAACGATAACCTGTTGGCTTTCGGCGAGATTCGACAGGGGCAAACCGTCAAGGATTACACTCGCTTCCGCATCGACTTGCAGTATCGTGACGAGACCACGAAGCCGACCTACATCCTGATCGTTGCCTCCGCCAGTGCATTTGGCGATTATTTCACCGGCAGCACCTGTAGCGTCCTCCTCGTCGATGAGTTGGAGTTAATCTACGAGTAGAGACGTTGCGTGCAACGTCTCCGTTGGGTGTCGGTGTAGGGACGCACGGCTCGTGCGTCCGATGGGTGCCACGATCGGTTGGTTCGACCCCGTTGGGGTCGCGTTGGTGACACGGTGTTGGGATGGGGATTGCGATTGTGTGATCCATGTTGCGATGGTAGCGGACGCACGGGCCGTACGTCCCTACCGGGATGGTAACGGAATGGCATAATGGCGATTGCGATTGTCGGATGATCGGCTGTCCATCCATGATGGTGACGAGACGTAGCACGCTACGTCTCTACTGATGGTGGTGGAATGATTGCGATTGCGATTGTAGAGACGTTGCGTGCAACGTCTCGGATGGGTGACATGATCGGTTGGTTCGACCCCGTTGGGGTTGCGTTGATGACACCGGGTTTTGAAACAATGTTTAAACGAAAATGAAATGACGATAAAACGAAACGATATGAAACGAATGATCATACAGGGCGTGCGGTGGCTCCTCTTTGGGGGGCAGCCCGCTCAACAACCGATGCGACCGGGGTCAAACGATCGTTTGACCGGGGTGGAACGATCACTTGAGCCGGCTCAATCGATTTTCCCTTCGGGAACAGACGGCCGTTCTTCCGGGAAGAAACGCCTGTTCTTTTGGCAAAAAACGGCAGTTCTTTCGGTAAAAAACGCCTATTACCTCGGGAGGAAATTTTTGTTACCTCGGGAGGAAACAATTTTTCCCTCGGGAGGAAACAATTTTTCCTTCCCACACTTCGCCCTCCGTTTCCTCTTGGTGATCGCGATGATCCTTGGGGGCGTGTTGGAGAGTGGGGCCCAAACGAAAACGGTCTCTTCTGAGACAGATCTGACCAGTGCGATCAATAATTCTACCTATGATGTTATTCAATTGGGTGAGGGTATTAATCTTTCTGGAACATTGACAATCAATAGAAATGTTACTTTAGATCTGAATGGAAAAAAATTAAGTTGGCATGCTGATAAGACCATTGTTACTGTATCTGTTACAGGAGGAAATGTCGTAATTAAAAATGGAACTATTTATGCAGCAACCTATTATGGAAGAGTTACGAAGAAACAAACTGCTACAGCCTTGGCTATCTCAGGGGGAACTGTATCTATAGATAATGTAACAGTAGAGGCTAAAACGGGAACAAAGACGGCCAGTGGGTGGGAGGCTATAGCATTGAAAATCTCAAATAGTCCAATTGTAAAGATTGCCACATCAACATTCACGGGGACGAGAAGTGCTTATTCGGGAGACACGTTTGGAGATGGCTATGCGATTCAAACATCTCTTGCGCTAAATGATATGCTTGCTCCTGGATATGGCTTCTATAAGAACAATAACCTTGTAACAAGTTTTTCTGGCTCTCAATCAGAAACGATTGAAGTCCTTGAAAATAGATATATACCCACTTTCCAAACAAATGGAGGTAATGCGGTTTCTGGTGATTATTCCTATTCTATATCCAGCAAATTATCTTCTTTACCCACCCCAACCCGTGCGGGCTATGCTTTTGTTGGTTGGTATTATGATGAAGCCCTTACTCAACCGGTAAGTTTACCGATGCAGGTAACTACACAGTCTTATCCAACGAATACAACTCAGATTACGTTTTACGCCAAGTGGATTCCTGCCTCCTATACGATCCAATTCAATTCGCAGGGAGGAAGTCCTATCGCAGACGAGTCTTATACGATCGAAACATCGGTTATCTTAAAAAATGGGAGTAATTATGTGGATCGCTATAAACCGGTATATGCCTATCGCACTTTTCAGGGATGGTATGAGAATGCGGCTGGTAGTGGTGCGGAGGTAACAACCGTGGGGCCAGGACGGACCGGCGATTTGACACTCTATGCGAAATGGCTGAAGGACACCTATACTATCAAGTATGATTATAATGGTGGGGCGGCAGTAGCCGGAGGCAACTATCCTGAGACTTATCAAGTGGGTGATGATATAACTATTGGTGCGGCTACGCATGAGATAAATAGGTTTGGTGGATGGAAAGATCGTACGCTTCAGAAAGTGCTGGAGAACAACAAACTTCCCTCTTCAGAACCTTCGAATCTGGATTTAGTGGTGGTTTGGGATGTGCCCTATACGATTACTTTTAAAACCGGATTTCCCGATGTTGCAGCTCCGGCTCCCATTACCACGTTTGTGAGCGAACCGAAGGAATTGCCTTCTGTCTCACGCCAAGGCTATACTTTTAAGGGCTGGAAAGATGCGGAAGGAAACATTCATGCGGGAGGTAAGGTGTATAATGGAGATGCGGATGTGACGCTTACGGCTGAATGGGAGATCGTGACTTATACGGTGACTTTCACGACGGAGGGTGTTGAGGGGTATCCCCAGAAAAAGTATTTTACGATTGAATCAGCGGTCACGGATTTCCCGCAGCCTAACCGGAATGGTTATATCTTTGAAGGTTGGTCAGATGGAACCCGCATACTTACGTCTATCCCCAAGGGAACTTCTGCCGATATTTCTTTGACGGCAAAATGGAAGCAGATCACGTATAACCTTGTCTATAAATACAATTTAGGCGGGTTTGAGGATCAATCAGACAGCTATACGGTTGAGACCTATGCTTCAAAATCTTTACCCGTTGTCGCTAAACGCAATGACTATGATTTTGCGGGTTGGTACATGAACGGTGTGAAGCAAGACGTGGTGCCTTTTGATTGGGAAATAAAGCAGACTCCGATTGCATTTACGCTGGAGGCGAAATGGACAGTCATTCCTTATGCGGTTAAGTTTGACTTGAACTATGAGGGCGGCGGAATGCTGGAGGGCGATCAATATACTTATAATGCTGAGCAAGGTATGGAAAACTTGCCCGATAAAACGGTCGCTACCCGTACGGGCTATATGTTGAAAGGCTGGTATGAGAATGCGCAGGGTACTGGTGAGCCTGTCACCAAGATCCCCGCAGGTACAGGCGAGAAGATACTCTATGCGCAATGGACTCCCAATACCTATACGATTACCTATTATTGGAATGGGGGTGATGAGTTGTCCTCCGCTCCGGCTACCTTTGTCTATAATGTAGGTGCGACCCTGCCGACCGCAGAGGAGATGCGTAAAGATCACTATACCTTTGCGGGATGGACTCGAGAGCCCTCTTCTTCCAATTATGTGGGGCGAGTGGAGGCAAGTTGCTGCGCGGAAAGTCAAACCTTCTATGCGCAATGGGTGCCTGCTACCTATACGCTTCAGTTCAATACGAACGGAGGAACGACGGTGGCGGATCTGAATTATCTGTATGGATCGGAAGTCGCGTTGAAGAAGAGTTATCGTAATGGCTATGCTTTTGGCGGGTGGTATGCGGATGCCGATTTAACAAAACCTGTGGGTGAGATGGTTACTTCGGTAACGATTCCAGACAATGCTCCGAAGACTCTTACCTTCTATGCGCAGTGGAACCCCATTCAATATACGATTACGTATGATACTTACGGTGGCACGATCCAATCCGGCAGGGTGGATACCTACCGAACAGGTGAGGAGGTGATGTTGCCAACTGATGTTAGGCGTGACGGTTTCTCGTTCGCCGGTTGGTATAAAGATGATATGTTGACTACTTTGGCAACGAAGATCGAGGCGGGCGATTATGGCGACAAGACTTTCTATGCCACATGGAGTCGTGGGTTCTCCGTGATTATTGCTCAACCCAAAGAGGGTGTGATCAGCGTGAAGCAGGGCGACCAGTCGATTGCATCGGGTACGCCTTTGGCAAAGGGGACGGAGCTGACGATCAGCGCTGAGCCGACTACCTCCGGCTATGTGTTGAAGAAGTTGGTGATCAACGACAAGGAATACACAACCAGTCCGCAGACGGTGACGATAGGCGAGGAGAACTTAATTGTCTCTGCGGAGTTTGTGGCTTCGACTCTGCCGGTAGTTCCCGCTCCGACAATTACGACCGACCCAGACCGGGAAAAGGTGGATGCGGAGACCTTGGTGAAGGTAACCTTGGCGAAAACAGATGAGGCCTCTACCTTATATTATGCCTTGAACGAGCAGCAGGCTCGTTTGTATGAGGGCCTGTTTATGGTGGATGGAAGCGTTGGCGACACGGTGACGATCCGGGCGATCGCACGGCGAGAGGGATATAGCGACGGCGTTGCCACTCGTCAGGTCATTTTTGACGGTCGTTTGCATTTGGTATTCGATTTGCCGGCAGGTGTGACAGCTACGGCTCCCGATGGGGGTACGGTGGTGGATGCGATCGTTAAGGGTGGTACGTTTGAGTTTAAGCTACAGGTGGATAAAGACTATTTCGTATCGACTGACACGATGCAGGTATTGGCAAATGGGGTATTGATCACTCCTGGGACGAATGGCGTATATCGTCTTTACGACCAAACGGGCGACGTGAAGGTGGTAGTGAGAGGTTTGCAAGCGCGTCAGTGTACTGTGACACTGCTCCAGACGGAGCATGGACAGATTACCTTTGCTGAGGGAGCAGAAGAGAGTAGTCGGGCGATAGATTACGGCACGGATCTGACGGTGCAGGCAATGGCAGACGAAGATTATAAGTTCTCGAAGTGGAGCACGGGCAGCCAGAAGAATCCGCTGACGCTTCGGGTGGTGAGCGATACAACACTTTCGGCGCAGTTCATTTCCGACTATAAGGCGTATCAGATCACCTTACCGGAGGTAGAGGGTGTGACGGTAAAACCTTTCACAGGCTACAGTACGGAAGTGAAGCGCGACGGGACGTTTAAATTCTATTTAGCGATCGCTAATGGCTACCACGAGGAGCAGTTGGTGGTGCGTGCTGATGGCGAGGAATTGGAGAAGAACAAGGGAGGTTATGCGCTCTATCATGTTAATAAGAATATTCGTATCTCAGTGGAGGGTATCGTGCGGGATACCTTTGCGGTGACATTACCGCCTCAGGTAAAGGCTTGGAAGTTGGAAACGATGGAAGAGGCGACAGAAGCGTCGCTTTATGCGGAGACTCCCTTGCTGTTGCGAGCGGTAGCCTCGGAGGGGCAACGCTTTCTGAAATGGACGGATGGCTCGACAGATAATCCGCGTTTGGCGACTGCGCTTGACGCACGCCAGCTTTATCCACTTTTTACGACTTTGAACGAGGCTCCGACGGCAAAGATAAGTTTGGTGCAGACTGCCGGTGCGGGTATCACAGGTTCGACGAGTAATCTCGATGTAGTCAATTGGGGCGAGTGCGTACAGGTGCGGGTAGTTGTGTTGCCTGCCTATAGCCAAAGCGAGGTGCGCCTTTTGGCAAATGGTAAGGTTGTGGAACCGAATGTGCAGCTACGTGCCACCTCTGTGTCGAAGAGCTATTATTATGAGGTGACCGTCAGCGAGCCACTGGTAGAGTTAAAAGTAGACGGATTGCAACTGAATCGATATCAGCTTACAGTAGATGAACTTATAGGCGGTAGAGTGAGTGGTGTTCCAGCCAATATGGTATCGCATGGAGATGTGGTTACTTTAGCGGCCAAGCCTGCAGAGGGTATGGCTTTTGTACGTTGGTGGGATGGTAATACGCTCAATCCCTATCCTTATGTAGTGAACGGAGATCAGGTGATACATGCTTATTTCGTAGGTGAGAGCTCTCCTGTGGACAATGAGTTGATCGCAGAGGAGCATGTAAATGTATTCTCACCTGAGACGGGTGGCCTATGGCTGGAGGTGCCTGTTCCGCAAGATGTACGGCTTTGGGATAGTGGTGGTCGATTGTTGTTGCATCGCCATGTATATGGCTCAGTTCATCTGGCGGTTCCAGCAGGTATCTACCTGCTGCAGTGTGGAATGCGACCTGCTATTAAGGTGGTTGTACGCAAGTAGTGAGAAAAGCGACAAAAAAAACTTTGAAAAAAACTCGCCGAAAAGTTTGGCGGAATAAAAAATAGGTGTACTTTTGCACCCGCAATCGAGAAACGACGATGATTGCGAAAGCGATCTTTGAGG